>Ga0209271_10000110_pt1 | contig 29783 bp, 24 predicted proteins | sample tdAd002_FD_187123 | JGI IMG/M metagenome (GOLD analysis project Ga0209271, IMG submission 187123) | Marine sediment microbial communities from the Atlantic coast under amendment with organic carbon and nitrate - tdAd00.2 (SPAdes)... | ecosystem: Environmental > Aquatic > Marine > Coastal >... | reverse complement strand
TGGTCAACGCCGCCGTCAGGGTCGTCTTACCGTGATCAACGTGTCCGATTGTGCCTACATTTACGTGCGGCTTGGTTCTTTCAAATTTTACTTTTGACATCTGTCTTCTCTCACTAATTTGGCTGATCACAGCCTTTCAAAACAATTAAAACCTATCCCTTCCCGATCACGGGATCCCAAAAATGGGATTTGGCACAGGGATGTGCCAACATTTTCGGCGCCTCGCGCTGAAAATGACGCAAAGCAAAAATCATTTTTTTGCTTTGCGTCGCGTGATCAGGGCAGGATGCCCTGTATCACGCATAACAATGGAGCTCATATCCGGATTTGAACCGGAGACCTCTTCCTTACCAAGGAAGTGCTCTACCGACTGAGCTATATGAGCCTTAAGCCTAAAACCTCAAATCTCATTCCAATCGAAACTGGAGCGGGTGGCGGGAATCGAACCCGCGTCATCAGCTTGGAAGGCTGAGGTAATAGCCACTATACGACACCCGCGTAATCCATAATTTTACCACCACCTACGCCATCTCTCTATATATAGACATAAGCCCCCTTGGGAAAGATGGTGGAGGGGGGTGGATTCGAACCACCGAAGGCTGAGCCAACAGATTTACAGTCTGTCCCCTTTGGCCGCTCGGGAACCCCTCCAGCAAGGTGCGTATTCTCTACACGCCCTCGGGTCATGTCAATAGCGCTAAATCGTAAATCACCTACATTAATCAATAACTTAATTAAATTACCGCTTACTTTGCCGCGCGACGCTCGTTTACTTCCTTGATAACCTCTTCGGCAACGTTCCGCGGGCACGGCATATAGTGCTCGAATTCCATCGTAAACTGCCCACGCCCCGAGGTCATGGTACGCAAGTCGCCGATGTATCCGAACATATCCGATAACGGCACGTTGGCCTTGACACGGACACCCGTTGTCGTCGGTTCCTGTGACTTGATCATGCCGCGACGACGATTAAGGTCACCGATAACGTCACCGACGTGATCTTCGGGTACGAACACGTCAACCTTCATGATCGGCTCCATCAACTGCGGCCCGGCTTTTGGTATCGTCTGGCGATAGGCGCTCCTGGCGGCAATCTCAAAGGCTACCGCCGAGGAATCAACTGCGTGGTAAGCACCATCCATCAGCGTGATTTTGACATCGAGTAACGGGAATCCGGCAAGTACGCCTTCAATCATGCAGCTACCAAAACCTTTCTGAATCGCCGGCCAGAACTCACGCGGTACATTACCACCGGTGACTTTGGATTCGAACTGGTAGCCACTGTTGGCTTCACCCGGTTCGACAATATAATCGATCTTGCCGAACTGACCTGAACCACCGGTCTGTTTCTTGTGCGTATAGCTGTCTTCGACAAGCTGAGTGATGGTTTCGCGATAAGCCACCTGCGGCTTACCAACTTCGACGTCGACCATGTGGGTGCGGCGTAAAATATCGACCTTGATGTCGAGATGCAGTTCGCCCATACCCTTGATAATAGTTTCACCGCTTTCTTCATCGGTTTCGACATAAAATGATGGGTCTTCCTTCACCATTTTGCCGATTGCGATACTCATCTTTTCCGATGCCGCCTGATCTTTAGGCTTGATTGCTACCGAAATAACCGGATCCGGGAATACCATCGGCTCCAGTGTTGCCGGGTTTTTAACATCCGCCAGCGTGTGCCCGGTCTGTACGTTTTTCAATCCCACCAGCGCGACGATATCGCCCGCTTCCGCCGAATCGCGCTCGATGCGGTCGTCGGCATGCATTTCGACGATGCGGCCGATACGCTCGGTCTTGCCGGTAAAGGTGTTCAATACCGTATCACCCTTGGTAATTTTGCCCGAGTAAATCCGGGTAAAGGTCAGGGCACCGAAGCGGTCATCCATAATTTTAAACGCCAGCGCGCGCAATGGCTTTGCCGGGTCAACGATGGCTACTTCACCGGTTTCATTACCTTCGAGATCAACCTCGGGCTGGGGAGTGACTTCGGTCGGATTGGGCAAATAATCAACCACCGCGTTGAGCACCGGCTGGATACCCTTGTTCTTGAATGCGGAACCGCAGTAGGTCGGGAAAAAATCGAGCGCGATGGTGCCCTTGCGAACACATTTCTTGATCTCGTCAAGTGACGGCTCCTCACCTTCGAGGTACATTTCCAGCAGATCGTCATCCTGCTCGAGCGCAGTTTCGATCAGCTTTTCCCGGTATTCTTCAATCTGGTCAACCATGTCCGCGGGAGGATCCTCGACAGTGTAGCTGGTTGGATCGCCCGACTCGTCCCAGACCCATGCTTTGCGGGTCAGCAGATCGACCACGCCAACAAAATTTTCTTCGGTTCCGATCGGCAATGTCATCACCAGCGGATTGGCGCCAAGCACATCTTCCACCTGCTTTACCACGCGGTAGAAATCGGCACCCAGGCGATCGAGTTTGTTAACGAAAATAACGCGCGCAACTTCAGAGTCGTTGGCATAACGCCAGTTGGTTTCCGACTGCGGCTCAACACCACCGGAACCACAGAAAACCCCAACCCCACCATCGAGTACCTTGAGCGAGCGGTAAACTTCGATGGTGAAATCGACGTGTCCCGGAGTATCGATGATATTCAGGCGGTGCTTATCCCACTCACAACTGGTCGCTGCGGACTGGATTGTGATTCCCCGCTCCTGCTCCTGATCCATAAAATCGGTTGTTGCCGCACCGTCATGTACTTCACCGATTTTGTGAATCTTGCCGGTGAGTTTCAGGATGCGCTCGGTGGTTGTGGTTTTACCGGCGTCTACATGGGCAAAAATGCCAATATTCCGATAATTATTCAGGTCTGCCATGGTGGTATCCAGTTAAAAAAATAAAAATTCTGTCCGGGTCGGGGCCATTACTCCGCCCAATACAAAACAAACAACTCACATTTACCGCGTATAGAGGCGCTAAAACTACTGTAAATTATTGATTTACAAAGAAAATCTGTGCAGGCTGATTTCTGCCGGCGCACATTCTAACACACTGTCGAAAAACTGATAGTGCTGAACCGGATTAATTACCAGTAAACATCCGATAGTTCCTTTTGCGGGTTTTTCAACGGTGTTTGAAATCGGGATTACGCTTTTCCACGAAGGCTGCCATGCCCTCTTTCTGATCGTCTAGTGCAAAGGTCGATTTGAACATCTGGCGCTCGGTTTTTATACCCTGGGTGAGTGTAGTCTCAAGTGCGAGGTCAACCACTTGCCTGGCCATGGAAACTACCGGGCGTGAGAAACTGGCGATTTTGCTTGCCGCTTCCAGCGTCACATCGAGATATGCATCCACCGCTTCAATTCTCGACACCAGGCCGCTGCGCTCGGCTTCGACAGCGTCCATCATGCGTCCGGTCAGGCACATATCCATCGCCTTGGACTTACCCACCAGTCCGCTGAGCCGTTGCGAGCCCCCGAAACCAGGGATGGTGCCGATAGTGATCTCCGGCTGACCGAACTTTGCATTATCGGCGGCGATGATAAAATCGCACATCATCGCCAGTTCACAACCACCGCCAAGGGCGTAACCCGCAACCGCGGCAATCACCGGTTTGCTACAGCGGGCGATACTGTCGCAATGGCGGGTCAGACCACCATCCTCCAGCATGTACTGGTAGCTGGCGTCCTGCATTTCAGTAATGTCGGCACCAGCTGCGAAGGCCCGGTCGTTGCCGGTAAGTACAATCACCGCTATTGCATCGTCTGCCTCCAGTTGTTTGAAGATTTGTGCAAGCTCGTCCATCAAACCCATACACAAGGCGTTCAACACTTCAGGGCGATTCAGCCTGATCAGGGCCACGGCGTCACGCTTTTCGACTTCCAGGTATTGCAAATTGCTCATTATTCCAAACCCTCAAAATGTTTGATGATTTCCCGCTCCGCGGGCGGGATCGGCATACTGTGGTTATCCCGGTAGTTGAACCAGACACAGGCGGCCTTCGCGCTAGCGTAGGCCTGGTCTTCACCGGGCGCAAAAATTGCCGCCTCGAAATCGAAGCTACTGTTGCCGAGCCGACTGACCCGTGAACCGACTTCAAGCGCACAGGGATGATGAATCTGGCGCAGAAAAGTCACATGGATATCGGCGATGATCAGGCTATTGTGCACATCCGGACCGGCGCTCATATCCAGCAGGCGATGAAAATAATCGAGTCGGCCAGATTCAAAATAACGCACAAACTGTACGTTATTGACATGCCCAAACATGTCACAGTCGCCCCACCGCGTCGGCGTCGGGGTAAAGAATTTGAATCCGTCACGCAGGCAGGAGTCCCGGGTTGTAGCTGAAGGGGTCATGGTCTGAACGCCGTCTTAAATGTTAGAAGCGGTCGGCATCAATCGCCATTATGCTGGCCGAGCCGGATTTTACCATCACCGCCTGCGCCTCGCTACGCGGCAGAATATGCTCGGCAAAATAAACCGCGGTGTTGATCTTGTGCGCGTAGAAATCGTCGCTATTGCCTGCATCGATATGCTTTTGCGCGGCAACTGCCGCCTTGCCCATTAGCCAGGCACAGACGACATTGCCCGCCAGCATCAGGTAATCGACACCGACCGCACTACCGAGGTCGGGATCGGTGGGCGCATTTTGCAGATACCAGCTAGTCGCGTCTTCGAGCGCGGCCAGCGCCGCAGTGAAACGTGCTCCAATGGTCGCCAAATAACCTTCCCCGGCGGCCAGCTCCTTATTGAAAGCCTCGAGATCCTCGATCAACCCGGCCATCGCATAGCCCTTGTCACGAAGCAGCTTACGCCCCATTAAATCAAGTGCCTGAATACCGGTAGTGCCTTCATAAATAGTCAGAATCCTGGCATCGCGCATATACTGCGCCGCGCCGGTTTCCTCGATAAACCCCATGCCACCGTGCACCTGCACGCCAACAGAGGTTGCTTCCTGCGCCATTTCGGTACACCAGCCCTTGACGATGGGAATAATCAAATCCACCCTGCCCTGGTGTTTTTTGCGATCTTCATGCGTGGCAGCATGATGCGCCAGGTCGGTTTGTGCGGAGGCGTAGTAAGCCAATGCCCGGCCGGCCTGGCTGATGGCTCGCATCTGCATCAGCATGCGGCGCACATCCGGATGGTGGATAATCGTGCTGCGCTCGCCATGCCCGCGCGCCACACCCTGTACCCGTTCTTTGGCAAACAATACCGATCGTTGATAGGCGCGTTCCGATATGGCGACACCCTGCATACCGACCTCGAGGCGAGCGTTGTTCATCATCGTAAACATGCAGGCGATACCATTGTTTTCCTCGCCAACCAGGTAGCCGATAGCACCTTCCTGATCGCCGTAGGACATGACACAGGTCGGTGAAGAATGGATCCCCATTTTCGATTCGAGCGATACTACTTTTAGATCGTTACGTTCACCTTTCGAGCCATCGGCGTTGACCAGGAATTTCGGTACCAGGAACAGCGAAATGCCTTTTACACCCTCGGGGGCATCGGGCAGCCGCGCCAACACCATGTGCACGATGTTTTTGCTCATTTCGTGTTCGCCCCAGGTGATGAATATTTTCTGCCCACGAATTCGATAGCGATCGCCATCACGCGCCGCCCGGGTCTTGATCGCCGCCAGGTCGGTACCCGCTTGCGGCTCGGTCAGGTTCATCGTACCGCTCCACTCACCGCTTATCATGCGCGGCAGGTAAAGGTTTTGTAGCTCAACGCCCGCATGCGTCTCGATCGCCTCGATCGCGCCCGAGGTCAGTAACGGACACAGCGCGAACGCCATGTTCGACGAGTACCACATTTCGGCCACCGCCGAGTGCACCAGGAACGGCAGACCCTGACCACCGATCGCTGCCGACTTGCCAACTCCCTGCCAGCCGTTGTCGACAAATCGCTGATAAGCCTCGGCATAACCGGGCGGGCTCACTACAACATCATTTTCAATGAAAGTTCCGTGTTCATCACCCGGGTGGTTTAACGGCGAGAAAACTTCGTTGGCCAGGATCCCGGCCTGTTCGAGCACGGCCTCGACCAGGTCCGCGGTTGCCTCCTCGAAACCGGGCAAGCTTGAAATTGAATTCAGATTGGCAATCTCGTCGATGACGAATTGCATGTCCTGTGTCGGAGCGTAGTAGTCAGACATGGTTGTTACCTAGTCGTAAAATTGGACGTGTTCAGCGAGTGCTGCGCGCTCGGAGACAATCCGATTCTCGGGTAAATCGAGGTCTTCATAGCCAAACGAGATGCCGAACAAAAGTTTCATTTGCGGGCCAATGTTCAATTCGCGCCTTACCGAATCCGCGTCGTACCCCAGAATCGTCTGCGGACAACTGGCGAGACCATGAGAGCGCATGCTTAACATCAGGTTTTGCGCATACATGCCGACATCGCAGGCCTCGCGCACCCCACCCCACTCGGGCATGAAAATAAAAACTACGTGCGGCGCATCGAAAAATTCGAGATTACGCAAGAAGGCGCGGCGCTTACCCTCCTTGTCTTCGCGCGTCACGCCGAGCGCCTCGTACAGCAGGATACCGACGTCGAGCTGACGTTGACGGAAAATGCCTTCGTATTTGGCATCGTAGGGAAAGTCCAGCGAATACTTACCCTGGGCGATTGTTTGCATGAATATGGCGCTCAGACGATCGCGCATCTGTCCAGACACAACGTAGCTATGCCAGGGCTGGGTATTGCAATTCGATGGCGCCGAGGCCGCGGTGGCGAATATCTGCTGGAGCTCCTCCTGCCCCAGTGGCTCGGCAAGAAAACCCCGAATCGAGCGACGTGAGCGCGCGAGCTGCTCGAAAATCCGTACGCTTTCCGAATCACTGTTTTGATGTCTCATGTTTTCGCCAGGAGTACTAGTCAAGTTTCACAAACTTCATTTATATTACAACAATCGATTCATAACCAGAGGAATTCTTATGACTAGCAAGGCGATCAGTCGTTTCCCGCTTCCCGTGTTCGAGGAATTACCAGCAGATATTCAGCAGCGTATTACCGAGGTCCAGGAAAAAGCCGGATTTGTGCCCAACGTATTTCTGACCCTGGCGCGCCGGCCCGAAGAGTTTCGCGCTTTCTTTATGTATCACGACGCACTCATGGAAAAAGAAACACCCGGCCTCAACATGGCTGAACGCGAAATGATCGTAGTCACGACTTCCGCACGCAACCAGTGCCAGTACTGCGTTATCGCGCATGGTGCGATCTTGCGTATCCGTGCCAGAAACCCATACATCGCCGACCAGCTAGCGACCAACTACCGCAAAGCAGACATCACCACGCGCCAGAAAGCGATGCTCGACTATGCTCTTAAAGTTTCTCGTGAAGCCGAAACCGTAGACGAATCCGATTATGAAAAACTGAACGGGTTTGGTTTCGACGACGAAGACATCTGGGATATCGGAACAATCAGTGCTTTTTTCGGACTATCCAATCGAATCGTCAACATGTCGAGCATGCGTACCAACGACGAGTTTTACCTGATGGGACGAGTCCCGCGGGAAAAATAGGTTACACTTGCCCGCCCCAATCCAGGCAGGAAACGCGAAGTGAGCGAAGAGATCGATCCCAGAATTATCAAGAAATACCCCAATCGGCGCCTGTACGATACCGAAGAAAGCAGGTACATCACGCTGCAACAGATCCGTGAACTGGTGCTGGCAGAGGTACCATTCATCGTGGTTGACCAGAAAAGCGAGGAAGACATAACCCGCAGTATCCTGCTGCAGATTATCTTCGAGCAGGAATCTGAAACCAATCCTTTGTTTTCGAACGATAATCTGGAACGATTTATCCGCTTCTACGATGCCGGAACGCATATGGGTTTTTCAGATTTTATCGGCCAGGGGATGAATTTTTTCCAGCAGCAGCAACGCGAATTCGGCAAGGCGATGGAAGGCATGAGTACCCACAACCCGATGACCTTTTGGACCGATATGACCCAGAAAAATATCGATACCTGGCGTCAAATGATGGGTCTGGGACCCGATAAAGACGACCCTGATAAATAGTAAGCTTCTGATTTTATTACATATTCCTAGATTCCCCTGCAGCTGACTTGACAGTAGCGCTCTAAATCAATAGTTTGTGCACTGCAATATAATTGTTGCATTGCAACACTTACTTTTTAGTACACATTGAGGTGACAGAAATATGAATAATCAAAAAATCGCACTCGTCACTGGAGGAACCGGTGGTATCGGCACCGCGATCTGCGTGGCGCTGGCCGACCAGGGCCGAAAAGTCATCGCCGGGTACTTTCCCCCCGAAAAAGAAATTGCCGATGCCTGGCAACAGAAACACCAGGCCAATGGCTACGATTTTGACATCGTCGCCTGTGATGTCAGCGATTTCGAATCCAGCAAGCAAATGCTGCATGATGTCGAAGCAACCATTGGCGGGGTCGACATCCTGGTCAATTGCGCCGGTATCACCCGCGACAAAACACTGCGCCGTATGACTCCGGAACAATGGGACACGGTACTACGCACCAATCTCGATTCGGCTTTCAACGTAACCCGACAGGTAGTCGATAACATGTCGGACAAGGGCTTTGGCCGTATCGTAAATATCTCTTCGGTCAACGGGCAAAAAGGACAGTTCGGCCAGGCTAACTATTCCGCCGCCAAGGCCGGCCTGCATGGTTTCACCAAGGCAGTCGCCCAGGAACTGGCAACCAAGGGCGTGACCGTAAATTCGGTGTCCCCGGGTTACGTCAAAACGGGTATGACCGACGCCATTCCTGAAGATGTCCGAGACGCAATCATCCAGCAGGTACCGATGGGACGCATGGCCCTGCCCGATGAAATCGCGTACGTCGTCAGCTTCCTGACCGACGACCGTAATACCTATATGACCGGCGCGAATTTACCAGTCAACGGTGGCATGTACATGACTTAGAAACCAGTTGCATAAAGGCATTTATGTTGCAGTGCACAATAAACTATGCTAAGCTGGAATCCTTTTAAATTTAATGAGTTACCTAAAATGAGCGAAAACAATTCGTGGGCTGATCAATGGTTCAAGGCACAGCAACAATTTGTCGAATCCTGGAGCGACATGGCCAAAACCAGCACTTCGGGTAACCAGGCCAGCCAGTCAGACCTGTGGGCGCAAAGCTTTGACCTCTGGCGCAAGGCCTGTAGCGGCCAGACCCAACCTGATATCCAGCAGGCAATGAACAAATGCTTCGATATGGGCAAGGAATACTTCGCCATGGCCGAGCAGGTGAGCAAAAGCATGGCGGGCGGCGCCAATCCGGTGGAAGGAATCAATCAATGGATGGAGCAGCTCAAGCAATCCCTGCAGCAATTCGGTGGTATGCCCGGATTCGATGGCGCGGGTGCCAGTGATTTCATGAAACAATGGTTTGCCCCGACCAGCTCATGGCAGCAAATGGCCGCTGCGATGACACCGATGAACCAGGCCGCGTGGCAAATGCCGGGCATGAATACCTCAGTATTCAATCTTGGTGAAGCCATCGACCCGCTAGGCAAAATACTTGAAGCACCGGGTGTCGGTTACTTCCGCGAACCTCAGGAAAAGCAGCAAAAAGGTGCGCAGTTGGCGCTTGATTACCAGCAGGCCAACTTTGCTTTCAACCAGGCCTTTTTACGCATCGCGCTCGAATCAATCCAGGGCTTCCAGGCACGCCTGTTAAAGCTCGATCCCGAGACCACGCCAAAATCGTTACGCGAACTCTATGATCTATGGGTTCAAATCAGCGAAGAACATTACGCTGAATTCGCGATGAGCGAAGAATACCAGGCGCTCTACGGTGACATGGTCAATCGTTTGATGATCATGAAAAAGCACTATAGTGAAATTACCGATGACTTCCTGCGTGCAATGAATCTGCCCAATACGCGCGAAGTAGACACGATGCAACAGCGCTTGCAGCAGGTGCGACGTGAAAATATCGAATTGAGAAAAGAGATCAAGGGAATCAAGTCGATGTTGCAAGCCATGGTTAAAGCCGAGCCGGTCGCTGTAGCAGTACCTGCTGACAGGGCAACACCGACGCCTAAGAAAGCCGTGGTAAAAGCCGAGCCAATCGCTAAGGTAGTACCCGCTGACAGGACGACGCCGACGCGTAAGAAAGCCGTTGCTAAAAAGGTCGTTGCTAAAAAGGCCGTCGCCAAAAAAGTCGCGCTAAAAAAGCAGCCCACCATTGCCAAAACCAAAGCAGGAGCCTGATTCGATGACTAACTTCAATTTTCGTTCCGACCAGATGGTCGATGAACTGGTCCAGTTCAATCAAAATCTTAGCAAGGGCGTCAAGAACCTGCTCGACGCGGATGAAATTTCGTCCGGCGTTACCCCGCGCGAAGAAATCTACGCCGAGGACAAACTCAAGCTTTACCGCTACCAGCCCTCGATCGGGGTGGTACAGAACAAAACCCCGATGCTGATCGTTTATGCGCTGGTTAACCGACCCTACATGACCGATATCCAGGAAAACCGCTCGACCATCAAGGGCTTGCTTGATTCAGGGCAGGATGTCTACCTGATCGATTGGGGCTACCCGGATATGGCCGATAAATACCTGACGCTCGATGACTACATCAACGGTTACATCGACCGCTGTGTCGACGTTATCTGCGAGCGTCACGGTATCGACAAGATCAACATCCTCGGCATTTGCCAGGGCGGCGTGTTCAGTCTTTGCTACAGCACCCTGCACCAGGATAAAGTCAGGAACCTGGTAACCATGGTAACTCCGGTCGACTGCAAAACTCCGGACAATATGCTGAGCCACTGGGTTCAACAGATGGATATCGATGCCATCGTTGATGCGATGGGTAACCTGCCCGGCGAAATGCTTAACTGGACCTTCCTCAACCTGAAGCCGTTCCAGTTGATGGGGCAGAAATACGTCTCCATGGTCGACATCATCAGCGATGAGAAGAACGTCAAGAACTTCATGCGTATGGAGAAATGGATTTTCGACAGCCCCGACCAGGCGGGTGAAGCCTTCCGTCAGTTCATCAAGGACTTTTACCAGCAAAACAAGCTGGTCGAAGGTGGGCTGAAAATAGGTAACCACGACGTGGACCTCAAGGACCTGAAAGTCCCGGTGCTGAATATCTATGCCGAGCAGGATCACCTGGTACCACCCGCCGCATCAAAAGCCATGCAGAAGCTCATTGGCAGTAAGGACTACACCGAGCTTTCTTTCCCCGGTGGGCACATCGGTATCTACGTCAGCGGCAAGGCCCAGGCGACTGTGACCCCCGCCATATCCAACTGGCTCAAAGAACGTAGCTAACTACGCTCGTCCAAGGGCGACCTCGGGAGAATGCCTGCAAAAGGCGCTCCGAAACGGCATGCGCCGTTTCGCACATCCTTGTGATCGCTTGGAGCTCGGCTTCCATGCCTCGCTACACTTTTGCAGGCATTCTCCCGAGGTCGCCACCTACCACCGAGAATTGTAGTGAACCAGGCGGTGCGGCACTTTAAATACTGGCACAATTGTTTATCCCGAACAGCAGTGCTCGTAAACGGGAATCTTTGGCGGCTATAAAGTAGTATTCATTAAAGTTAACTGTCACCTTAAAATGTAAATTTCACGATAGCTGGATATTCACGTGCATGTAGAACGAACAGCAATAAAGCATTATCAACAGGCAATAATTCTTCATGAAAAGGGAAAGCTATCTGGTGCCGAAAAAGCCTATAAAAAGGCCATAAAGATAAACCAGAGTTTTGTCGAAGCACACAGTAACCTCGGCAACATATATCTCGAACGAGGCCGACTTAAGGAAGCATCCAATGCGTTTCTAAAAGCGTTAAAGCTACTTCCAGACCACCCGATGCTGTTAAATAATGTTGGCAATGTTCTTCAATTACAGGGCGAAAATGAAAAGGCAATAACCTTGCTCAACAAGGCAATCAGTCATGACCCTGATAACGCGCACGTCTATAACAATCTCGGTAATGCTTTGCGGGCGCTCGGCAGAAACGAGGAAGCGGTTGCTGCCTATAAACGTGTGGTCGAAATCAACCCGGAGTTTGCCCTTGGCTATTACAATCTGGGTCTTATTCTAGTTGAACTGGAAGAGCTGAATGACGCTGTCCATTGTTTCAATCAAGCTCTGAGAATCAATCCCGCAGACAAAAATGTCTATTTGGGACTGGGGAATGCACGAAGTGCGCAAGGTAACCTGGATCAGGCCGTATCCGCATACCAGAAAGCCATAGCTATCGACCCCCTCTACGAAAACGCTTACAAAGAGCTAGGGAAAGCGTTTGCTGACCATGGGGAGATTGAAATGGCGCTAACTGCAAATCGTAAAGCCCTGGAAGTCAATCCTGAGTATGCAAAGGCCTATCTAGCTCTGTCGAGGAACAGGAAATTTACGGAGTATGACGATGATATAGGCGCGATGGAGTCCTTGTTTTCGAAGAAGGGAATCTCGGACGAAGATAGCGTTTATCTTGCCTTTGCTTTAGGCAAGGCATACGAGGATCTCGGCAATTTTGATAAATCAATGGAGTATGTGATTAAGGCGACGGGGCTGAAACGCAAGTCATATGGCTATTCGATTTCCGAGTCACAGGAAGAGTTCGATAGAACTAAAGAGGTGTTTTCGCCTGACTTCTTTTCCAATCACCATGATTCAGGAGATCCTGATCGAACCCCCATCTTTATTTTGGGGATGCCTCGATCCGGTACCAGTCTCGTGGAGCAAATACTGGCGAGTCATCCAGATGTTTACGGCGCCGGCGAGCTAAAAGACCTGGGGAAAGTTTTAGGATCGATAAAAACCTCTGAGAAAGAGAAGCAATCCGGAATAATTCCAGCGGAGTTACTCGAACTTGATGCCAGGGCTTTTGCAGATTTAGGCAGACAGTACATTACGAGAATCCGTAAGTATTCTGCAAATGCAAAGTTTATTACCGACAAAATGCCACATAATTTCCTGCATATAGGTTTCGTCCGGGCGATCCTGCCCAATGCCAGAATAATCCATTGCACCCGGGATCCAATGGACAATTGTCTCTCTATTTTTAAGACCCGTTTAAAGAATGGTCATGGTTATGCTGACAACATGTCTGAGCTGGGGCAATACTACCGAATGTATCTTGAGCTCATGGAATACTGGCGGGCCACCCTGCCCGGGTTTGTCTACGATCAAAGCTATGAAGATCTTGTCAGCTCTCAGCAACAGCAGGTGAGCAAGTTACTACAGCATTGCGGACTTGATTGGGATGATGCCTGCGTTGATTTCCACAAGACCCGGCGAAAAGTCAAAACAGCAAGCAATGCCCAGGTTCGTCGCCCGATCTATAACGATTCTGTGGAGCTCTGGAAACGATATGAAAAGCAGCTGGAACCTTTGAAAGCCGCAATATACGGTTGAATCGTTTCACTGCGGGGTATTCTTTAGCCTGGCCTCAACATATGTCATTCCCGCGCTTTCGCAGGAATGACTCATGTGGTTAAATCACGCCACCATGAGTAAAGTCACTACCGAAAAATTCAACGAGATTATCAACATCGAGCTACCCTCGGCTGCAGAGGCCGGTATTTATCTGCAGGCCATCGACGAAGGCAAAGCCGAGCTGGTCCTGCCCTACAATGAAAACTCTCTGCGCCCGGGTGGTACCATTGCAGGTCCCTTTATGATGATGCTTGCCGATGTATGCATGTTCGCGGTTGTACTGAGCATGCTGGGTGAAATAAAACTCGCGGTTACCACCAGTCTCAACATTAACTTCCTGCGCAAACCCAGCGAATGCGACCTGATTGCCAAAGGTAATATTATAAAAATGGGAAAGCGCCTGGCCGTGGTCGAGGTTTCAATTTATAGCGAAGAAGATATCGTCGCCCACGCGACCGGCACCTACTCAATTCCACCGTCGACTCAATAACAATTTTAAACAGCTGCACTTTGTCTGACTCCCAGGGTTTACTTTTCTATTCGCACTAACCGTTATTCGACAAGCCAGTCAAAACAACTGCAACCATCCCATGGCAAGCCTGTTAGCGCCTCCGAAAAAGAAAAATGATGGTGCGGATATCAACGCTAAAAACCATTCAACCGAAAGCAGATTGTATCCCTGCCGACAAATCTTCCCAGGCTCCAGGCCTGGCTTTAACCTCGATTAGTATCGCCTGATTGACCCTTTAGTAACGTAATACGATACTAAGTTATAATTAGTTGCAATTTAAAACTAATTTTCTAAAGTTGCGAAAGTTCAATTTTCAAACTGTTGCCAGACGGTAACTAGTGTTACGGAGAGTAGGACCATGAAAATATCAACCGCTGCATTGGCTATTGCGCTTTTAACCATTGTTACGACCGGATGCTCATCAATCCAGGATGAAGAGAGCTTTCTGGTTTGTGAAGGCAGTAGTTGCGAATCCCCCAGTTCGCCTGCTGCGGGACGTCAATACACCCGCTATCAGGATTTCAGCCAGCAGGTAGCCGGCATACCTGGTCTTCTGCCTCCCAACGAACAACTTCACCCGGATTACAACAACCTCACTCCAGCACAACGCCGGGGTCTGGCAGGCTGGCATTTACTCGCCGGCAAAGGTCGATTTCTGCAGGAAATTTCCATCGCCAGCAACGGCACGATTAATGTACTCAAATTCCTCGACTCGCGTAAACGCAATACACGCTTTGATCAATATGGCGTTTTTAACGACCCGGGTTGCCGCATGAATGAAGAGCCCGACGAGTTTGGCCTGGTTCTCGACGACTGCGATGACCCCTACTCGTCAGGATTGCTGGGGCTGCGTCTAATGCCAAACCCCGCATTCAATCAGTCAGCTTGGAACGCCATCGGTAAATCTGATGGAGCATTCGGCGATCGCGATAAGAAATACAAAATTCCAGGTGAACAGAAAAAACTTTACGCCTGGGAAGTAGAACCGCCTTACCTGCCATCGTTGGCATGTACGATCTGTCACGTTTCTGCTCATCCGCTCAATCCCCCCCAGGATCCGAACAATCCGCAATGGAACGAGTTAGCCTTTGCCATTGGCAATCAATATTTCCGCGAAGGTGTTTTCCTGGGGCAGGATCTACCCGAAAACGAGTTCACGCGCCAGGTGCTCTATAGCCAGGCTCCCGGCACTTCTGATACGTCACGAGTGGCGACTGATAATATATTCAATCCGAGTGCTATTAATGGCATTGCTAACCTCGGAATCCGACCGGTTTTCACTGAAAAGGTAAAATCCGGTATCTACAATCCAGATGCTTATCCCTGTATCGACAAGACCGGAGACTGCGTTGACACCTATCATGTACTCAAGCAAGGCGACGATTCCAGTGGTCCAGGCGGTGGAATTGTCCGGGTTTTCGTCAACATCGGTTCCTGTACCGATCAACTGATAGAGGCGGCAGGTGGTCTTTTTCATGGCAGACAACAGCAACCGATAGTTCGTCAGCAACTCCACGACGAATGCGCAGAATACCAGGATGCTGAAGCCCGTGTTGAAGACATCCTGGATTTCTTGAGTTACACCAGTACCTATAGGCTGAAGGACGCACTTATCGATGGATGGCCGGTATCGATGCGCACTGACAATAGGTTGATGATCTCCGACCCAGTCATCCAGAACAGGGGTAAACTGGCATTCGCTGAAAACTGTGCGACCTGCCATTCCAGCATCCAGCCAGATGATCCCAATTACGATACCAGTGATCCCGAAACCTGGTTCACCATCACCCGCAACGATTTTTTCAGAGCAGCCGTGATCAAACCTGATTTCGCGCGCATGAATTTTCTATCGGACGATCGTCGCTATCCCGGTATCGTTATTGGTACTCATGCGGCACGCGCATTGGCAACCAATGCTCGCACAGGACATATCTGGGATGAGTATTCTTCGCAGCAATATCAGGACTTGCCCCTGCTCGCAAATGGCGGGTACTACCGAACCCCGTCGCTAATCAATTTGTGGACCTCCGCTCCGTTCTTACACAACAATGAGTTGGGTCTTTACAACGGCAGAGTCGACGTCGAAGGCCGACTGGAAGCGTTTAATGACGCAATGGATAAACTCCTTAATCCGCAGCGGCGTACTGGCAAAGTACGTGCGACAAATCGGTCAAGCAAAGTGTCCGATGCCATCAACCTGGGTGTCATCAAACTTTCCCTGCCCTTGCCGAAAGGTACGTTAATCGACAAATGGGCCAACAAAAAGGCAGATAAAGCAACCCAAAACCTGATTGCCGCCAATGACTATAAGGTTGATCAGGGTCACGAATTCGGTACGCATTTATCCGACGAGGATAAAAATGCGCTCATCGAATACCTGAAAACCTTCTAACAAGTCGCCAGATGCAATCGATATCGAATACACCAGGGGCAGTATTTGACCACTATTCTGTTAGCGTTGGGGAGTCCTATGAAAGATGAAACAGCAGTCACTCGCAGGAAGTTCATCAAACATGCTGCGAAGCTTGGCCTGGCGCTGACCACGGCTGGCTGTGCGTCAACCCCGCTGCTTAAACCAGGGCAAGTAAAACCAGGCGGTGATAACGGCAGCTCTCAATCAACTGTCAACGATAACTCAAGATTTCAATATATTGTTGTCGGGGCCGGCGCAGGGGGAGGCCCGTTGGCGGTCAGACTCGCCAAACGTGGTTACGATGTTTTACTGCTCGACGCCGGAGGCGACCACATGCCACAGTCGTCGGTGATTCCTGCCTACCATGCCCAATCCACCGAGGATCCCGGGATCGCCTGGGACTATTTCGTGAAACATCGCGACGAGGTTGAGCCACTCAATATCCAGGGCCTGGAATCGATGAAAGACCAGTCAAATATCTGGTATCCGCGCGCCTCGGGTATTGGCGGTTGCACGACCCACAACGCCATGGTCGCGATGTACCCTCACCCGCAGGACTGGCAGGGCATTTATGATGAAGCCCGTAATGCCGGAGAGCGCTACTCAGCCTCCTGGCACCCACAAAATATGCGCGAACTATTCGAAAACAGGGTCGAAAGAAAGGATTACGCATGGGGAGACAACTCGGGATGGCACCACCTCGAATTAAACTCCATATGGCCAGGCATAAGGGACGCAAACCTGAGGTCGACCCTTATCGAAGCTGCAGGTGCAGTTCATGATGGCAGTATTTTCGACGCCTTGCGAGATGTGAATCGTCGAGGGAACCTGGATCAGGAAGGTTTTTTCATGATTCCGAAATCGACCCGGGATGGATCTCGTTATAGCGTCCACAACTACGTCATGGAAAACAGGGGCCGAAGCGAGACCGGTGGTAATTTAACAGTTTTACCCCATGCACTGGTCAAAAAAATCCTCTTTAAAAGAGGTGCAGATAACTCTATCAGGGCTACAGGGGTAGAAGCGGCGCTAGGTAAAAGCCTGTATCGGGCGCATCGGCAAGGCGCGGGTGATGGCTATCAAACCAGAGTTTTCAGCGCAGACAACGAAATCATACTCTCGGCAGGTGCTTTTAATACACCACAACTATTAATGTTGTCGGGTATAGGCCCTCGCCAACACTTTGAATCGAGCGCATGGAAAGCCACCAGGAATGGCAAAAAATGGCTTCAACTCGAAGGGGTTGGGCGCAACCTGCAGGATCGGTATGAAGTTTCGGTGGTAAGCCAGTACAAGCAAGATTTCAATTTTATTGCCGACTGCATGTTCAACTCCGATTCACAACAGGATCCCTGTTTAGGAGCATGGCAAGATCCCGCAAGCCGTGACGGTTCTATTTATGCCTCAAATGGGGTCGTTGGAGGAGTCAAACTTCGATCCACGGCGCATAAAAAGGCTGGTGGCCCACAAGATCTGATTCTTTTCGGCGTACCAGGTGATTTTCGTGGCTACTATCCAGGGTACTCCAACAAGACATTCGGTCCCAACGGGCGCAGCCGCAATTTATTCAGTTGGGCCATACTCAAGGGGTACACCAATAACCGTAGCGGTCAGATCAAGCTGAAATCACCTGATTTCAGGGATACCCCCGACATCCACTTCAATTACTTTGGGGAAGGAAAAGAGCAGGATCTCGATGCCATCCATGAAGCAATTCAACTAGTACGCAGTACCAACGCGAAACTGGGCGACAAAATCGAAAAAGAAGTTTTCCCCGGCAAGCAAGTGGCTGCAAAGCAAGACCTGAAACTCTGGATCGAGCGCGAAGCATGGGGGCATCATGCCTCCTGCAGTGCAAAAATGGGGCATAAGTCGGACCACAAAGCGGTCGTCGACTACAACTTCAAAGTACATGGCACTCAAAACCTGCGCATAGTCGACGCCTCGGTGTTTCCCGAAATACCCGGATTATTTATAGCGCTGCCGATATACATCATTGCCGAGAGAGCGGCAGATATCATCGACATGGAGCACGGTCGCAGCCAGGTGGGCTAGCGAAGGCGAATTGATAACGAGGTAAAATAAAAAAGCCGGGAGTCTTTCAAATCCCGGCTTTGACGCGGTAAACAACGCCGCATTAATACATATGCTGACCACCATTAATAGACAAGGTTGAACCAGTGACAAAACCAGCATCGTCTGCGGTCAGAAACACCACGCCACGAGCTATTTCACTGGCTTCGCCGAGGCGACCAACCGGGATACGGGCAACGATTTTTTCCAGCACGTTCTCAGGTACGGCACGCACCATTTCGGTCGCAATATAACCGGGAGCGATCGCGTTGACAGTGATACCTTTGGCGGCGCCTTCCTGGGCCAGGGCCTTGGTAAATCCGTGAATACCGGACTTGGCAGCAGCATAGTTGACCTGCCCGTACTGGCCAGCCTGGCCGTTGATCGAACCGATATTGACGATACGGCCAAACCCTCGCTCGCGCATACCATCGAGCACCGCGTGACACATGTTAAAGCAAGAGGTCAAATTGGTCTGGATAACCTGATTCCATTGTTCGAAGGTCATCTTATGCATGGTGCCGTCTCGCGTGATGCCGGCATTGTTGATCAACACTTCCACCGGACCTACTTCGCTTTGGATGCTGGCTACCGCGGCCTGGCATTCCTCGTAGTTGCCAACGTCGAATTTGTGCGCCGGAATCCCGCTGTCAGCAGTAAACTGCTTTGCTGCATCTTCGTTGCCCGCATAGGTGGCCACGACGGTGAACCCTGCATCTTTCAATGCCAGACAAATGGCTTCACCGATTCCTCGGGTACCGCCTGTTACTAGAGCTACTCGGCTCATGATTTTTCTCCTTTAGCTAAATTAATTGAATATTTATCTTTCGACCGCGAGCGCAACACCCTGGCCGCCACCGATACAAAGTGTCGCCAGGCCGCGCTTCGCATCGGTACGTTTCATACCGTGCAGCAGGGTTACCAGTACGCGCGCGCCGGAAGCGCCAATCGGGTGACCCAATGCAATGGCACCGCCGCTGATATTTACCTTGCTGGTGTCCCATTCCATGTCGCAGTTGACCGACATCGACTGCGCGGCGAAGGCTTCGTTGGATTCGATCAGATCGAGATCATCGACCGACCAGCCCGCTTTTTCAAGACATTTCTTCGACGCCGGGATCGGCCCGGTGCCCATAATCGCCGGATCGACACCCGCGCTACTGTAGGCCGAAATTGTCGCTAACGGGGTAAGACCCAGCTCATTGGCTTTGTCTTCGCTCATGACCAGCAGTGCGGCGGCGCCATCATTGATTCCCGAAGCATTTCCGGCAGTAACCGTACCTTCGCGATCAAACGCTGCACGCAACTTGCCCAGGCCTTCAGCACTGGTGCCGGCCTTCGGATACTCATCACGATCGAATACCACCGGATCGCCACGACGTTGCGGGATTTCTACCGCCACAATCTCGTCATCGAAGACGCCATCGTTTTGCGCCTGCTCGGTTTTCTGCTGCGAAGCCGCGGCGAAAGCATCTTGATCGTTACGCGAGAATTGATATTTTTTGGCAATATTTTCCGCGGTAACGCCCATATGGTAATCGTTAAATGCATCCCATAGACCATCGACGATCATGCTGTCGCGCAGTTGCCAGTCACCCATGCGCTGGCCGTCGCGAGACTTCGGTAAGACGTGTGGGGACGCGCTCATATTCTCCTGGCCACCGGCAATAATCACATCGGCATCGCCGCACTTGATCGCCTGAGCCGCCAGTTGTACGGCTTTGAGCCCGCTGCCACAAACCTTGTTGATGGTCATCGCCGGGCATTCCTGCGGCAGTCCTGCCTCGATCGAGGCCTGGCGTGCAGGGTTTTGTCCGGTCCCGGCGGTCAGTACCTGCCCGAGTATCACTTCATCCACCTGGTCGGCGGCAAGTTTGTTTCGTTCCAGCAGCGCCTTGATCACGATTGCTCCCATTTGACTCGCGGGTAGCGATGACAAGGCTCCACCAAAAGCGCCGATCGGCGTACGTACCGCGTCTACTATTACAACATTCGTCATTTTTCCGTTCCTGTAAAAAAAAGGCCCGGGGATAGTATACCGCCGGGCCGAAACATTGGAGGAGTAAATTTTCTGGAATCGCATTGACCTGAGTCAATGCAACTCCAGGTAAGCAACACTAGGCTGCTTTCTTGCTTGCCTTGCTGATTTCCTTTTCGATGTTTGCTGCAGTTTTCTTGGCCTGCGCCTGTACATCGGCGAGTGAGCCTTCGAAAATCTTGCCAGCTTCGGTAACGGCAGCTTCGACTACGGCAGCGTTGTCTTTAGCAACTGTAACCAGCTTCTCGTTAAGGGCTTCAACATACTTCTGCTGCATTTCAACTGCAACGTTCAGGTCTTTGGTTTCGACCAGCGCCTGTACGTGTGCCAGGTTGTTTTTCATCAATTCAGCAGCATTCTCAGACTGGGCCTGCATCAATTTAACTGCCAGTGCAGTATTGTTTTCAGCCAGTTTCATAACGGGTTTCAGGCTTTCTTGAGCCATTTTCATGAAATCTTCGTACATGGTAGTTCCTCGGTTTAAGTTAATAAATTCATTTCAAAAATTTATGTTGCACTGCAACAATATGCATAATATAGGGGCCGCGACCGAATAAGTCAAGTAATTTGTTGCACTGCAGCAAATTATTTTTAGTGTACTACAAGTTATTGATTTTAACGAGGAATTTTCTGCACAAGTTCATCCAGACTGTGAATCACCAGCGTTGGATCGATGCCCCAGGGATCAAATACCACTCCGCTGAAGCGCTTTAACCACGCCGCCTTCATGCCCGACGAAACCGCACCGATCACGTCGAAACCATTACTTGAAACCAGCCAGCAATTACCTGGCTCGCTATCCGTAACTTCGACAACATGGTGATAAACGCTCGGATCGGGTTTGAAGGTCTGCAGCGCATCGACACTGACAACGCCTTCAAAGTACTGATCGATCCCGGCGTGTTCAAGCAACCCGGTGATCGCATCCGCAACACCGTTGGAAAAACCGAACAGCCGAAAGCCAGCCCCTTTCAGCGCCTGCAAACTGGCGGCAACATCGTCATAGGCCGGTAGCACCCGGTAGACTTGCATCAAGGCTGTTTTAGCCGACTCATCGAGACTGGTCTGCAGCAGAGTGTCGGCATAATCCAGTGCCTGACGCGTACAAACCGGGAAACTTTCATAGCGTTGCATCAAGGCCCGTCGCCAGGTGTACTCGAGCTGCTTGTCACGCCAGACGTTGGAAAACTCCTGCGCGCGATCACCCACATGTTTCGCCAGTTCGTCAATGACTCCGTGCGGGTTGATCAGGGTACCGTATATATCGAAAGCCAGCACGACGCTCATGATTGCTTTTCCTCGGTAGATGGCGGGGTGTAAAACTCGGGCCAGCGGTTTTTCACCACCTCGCCGCCACTCGATAGCGCGATGCAAGTATCGATAATCGGCGGCTTTTTACGCGATCCACGTTTGGCTTCCCGCGCTTCCAGCGCAGCATGCAGGGTCTGGTAGGAAGTGGCCGCTAACTGCCCGAGCAAATCCATCAGGTGGGTGCAACTTATGTCGGTTCCGATACGCTCGCGCGCCTGTTTCATCCAGCCATAGCCGATGTGCAATCCGATGAGTGTACGCATGGCTTCAGCCGCCTGTGGACAAATACTGAACGGGGTCTGGTCCGAAGCCGCGTGGACATCGTGAATCAGAAAATCGAGATCGATGGTAAATCGCAGCCACATATCATGCACCGGTTCGCCAGCCTTGATGACGCCACCTCGATGTAACATGTCGTAGCCACAGTCGTAAGTACGTGTATCGACCATATGCACATCGATATCCCAGAGGCCATCGTTGCGCAGGAATCCTTCACAATCGATCTTACGATGATGCTTTCTCTCACGTGCTGCCGCTTCGGGTAATCCCATCGTCCTAACCCGCCTTTTTACGCAGTAACGCGGTTGCCGCGCGTGATACCGGTTCACGCCCAAGAAAATCGCTAATAAAACGCCCGGCGTCGAGCAGCTTATCCATATTGATCCCGGTTTCGATGCCCATACCATCGAGCATGTAAACCACGTCCTCAGTGGCGACGTTACCGGTAGCGCCTTTGGCGTAGGGGCAACCCCCCAGCCCGGCGACCGAGCTATCGATCACGGCAATCCCGCACTGCATCACCGCGTGAATATTCGCCAGCGCCTGGCCGTAGGTGTCATGAAAATGCGCCGCCAGTTGCTGCACCGGCACATGCTTCGTGAGTACTTCAATCAATTCCCGGGCCTGACCCGCGGTGCCAACACCGATGGTGTCGCCGAGCGACACTTCGTAACAACCCTTGTCGAATAGTTTCTGCGTAATCATCGATACTGTATCGAACGAAACCTCGCCCTCGTAAGGGCAACCCAGCACACAGGAGACGTAGCCGCGTATTTTAACTCCGGCTGCCTGCGCATGATCGATAACCTCGTTGAAGCGCTCGATACTCTCGGCGATTGAGCAATTGGTATTCTTTTGCGAAAAGGTTTCGGTGGCCGCGGCAAACAGCGCGATCTCTTCGACCCCGGCTGCCAGGGCAAGCTCCAGCCCTTTCAGGTTCGGCACCAGCATCGGGTAGGAGACATTGGGTTGCTTGTCTACACGGGAGAATACTTCGGCGCTGGTCGCCATTTGCGGCACCCATTTGGGTGAAACGAAAGCGCCTACTTCGATTGCCGACAAGCCAGCAGCGGCGAGCTTTTCGACTAGCTGGACCTTGATTTCCGCGGGTACCGTAGTGGATTCGTTCTGCAATCCGTCACGCGGCCCCACCTCGACTACTTTGACATGTTTGGGAAAACTCATCGATTTACTCGACCTCCAACAAAATCAGGGTATCTCCTTCTTCAACCTGCTCGCCCACTGCGACCAGGATTTCACCAACGCTGGCATCGAGCTGGGCAACGATAGCGTGTTCCATTTTCATTGCCTCGATAACCACCAGGGTGGTTCCGGGCTCGACAGTATCCCCAACTGCAACCGGCAGCGCAACAACGGCTCCCGACATCGGCGCACGGGGGTGATCGGCATCGGCCGCAACGCCACCAGCGTCATGCTTTGCATTAGCAAGATCAAATTTGAATGCCTGTCCCTGGTCGATCAACGCGATCGAATCCTGCTCGCGTAGCACCGGGAACTCGACCACCTCGCCGTTAACTTCGATGCGCATGCGCTGGGCATCGACCCAGCACCCATCAAGCAGATAATCAATGCCATTGCAGATAAAGTTCCAGCCATTGTGTCGACGCTCGATCACAACTTCATACTGTGCGCCATCGTGCTCCAGCCTGACGCGTTGGCTGGCCTGCAGGTTCATGCGCCATTGATTACGACAGTCCCACGGGGAGTTACCAACCCTGAAATTCGCGCGAGTATCGAGTGCCGGCAGCATCGCCGCGGCAGCGAGCACCAGCGCGTGATTAAAGCCTTCGTCATCGTGGGCAAACAGGCGGTCATGATGAGTCGCAATAAAACCGGTATCGAAATCAGCCGCGCCAAACTCGGGCATTGCCACCAGCCTGCTCAGAAATCCGAGGTTGGTGTGCAAACCCAGAATCTGGTACTGCTGTAACGCATGGGCAAGCCGGGCCACGGCGGTCGCTCGATCAGGACCATGTACAATGAGCTTGGCAATCATCGGGTCATAGTTGATACCGATAGTGTCACCGCAACGAACCCCGGTATCGACCCGAACCCCGGCGTTAAGCCCGGGTAGTTTCAGGTAGCCGATCTGCCCGGCGGCAGGCATGAATTCGCGTTGCGGATTTTCGGCATAAATACGCGCCTCGAGTGCATGGCCCTGCAGCACAATTTGTTGCTGCTGCAAGGGTAACGACTCGCCGGCGGCCACCCGCAGTTGCCATTCCACCAGGTCCTGCCCGGTAATCATTTCACTCACCGGGTGTTCCACCTGCAGCCGGGTATTCATTTCCATGAAATAAAAACTGCCATCCGCGTCGAGCAGAAACTCGACCGTACCAGCACCGATGTAACCGATCGCTTTGGCGCAATCGATTGCCGTCTCGCCCATGCGTGCACGCAATTCATCGCTGAGTCCCGGCGCGGGCGCTTCTTCGAGCACTTTTTGATGGCGGCGTTGAATCGAACAATCGCGTTCGAACAAATGCACACAGTTACCCTGATTATCTGCGAAGATCTGCATTTCGACATGCCGCGGTTTACCCAGGTAACGCTCAATTAACATCTTGTCGTCACCAAACGCCGCGCTGGCTTCACGCCGAGCGGAGACCAGGGCCTCGGCAAATTCATTTTCGGCCTCGACCAGGCGCATTCCTTTGCCGCCACCACCGGCGCTAGCCTTGAGCAATTGCGGGTAACCAACTCGCTTCGACTCGGCGACGAGCTCATCGTCCCGCTGTTCGTCACCGTGGTATCCCGGAATCAACGGTACACCGGCTGCTTCCATCAGTGCTTTAGCCTGGCTCTTTGACCCCATCGCCTCGATTGCGCTCGCGGGCGGCCCGATAAAGGCGATACCTGCAGCTTCGCAGGCTCGCGCAAAGGCGGCGTTTTCGGACAAAAACCCGTAGCCCGGATGAATTGCCGTGGCAGCACATTGTTGCGCCACCTCGAGGATTCTGGTGGCATTGAGATAACTCTCGCTGGCGGCAGCTGCGCCTATGCAAAAAGCTTCATCGCAGGCCTCGACATGCAACGCCTGCTTATCGGCGCTCGAATATACCGCGACGCTGGCGATGCCCAGCTGGCTCGCGGTGCTGGCAACGCGTACTGCAATTTCGCCACGATTGGCGATCAGAATCTTGCTGAACATTATCTGGTCCTGGCCCGGGACAGGCGGCATGAGTCATTTACTGATTGATAAGCCGGCATCGCTATCACATCCGGAAGACGCCGAACTCGGTGGTTTCGATCGGTGCATTCAGCGCCGCTGTCAAACCAAGCCCCAGTACCAGGCGCGAATCAGCCGGGTCGATAATGCCATCGTCCCACAGCCGCGCCGAAGCATAGTAAGGATGGCCCTGGGATTCATATTGATCGCGAATCGGGGTCTTGAAGCCGCTTTCTTCCTGCTCGCTCCAGCTCTCGCCCCTGGCTTCGATACCATCGCGCTTAACCTGCGCCAGAACGGTCGCCGCCTGTTCGCCGCCCATCACCGAAATACGCGCATTTGGCCACATCCATAAGAAACGTCCGCCATAGGCGCGACCGCACATCGCGTAGTTGCCGGCACCGAAGCTGCCACCAACCACCAGCGTCAACTTGGGTACGCGCGCGCACGCGACCGCGGTCACCATCTTGGCGCCATCCCGGGCAATACCGCCATGTTCGTACTTTTGCCCTACCATGAAACCGGTTATGTTTTGCAGAAAAATCAGCGGGATCCGACGTTTGGCGCAAAGCTCGATAAAATGGGCGCCTTTCAACGCCGATTCCGAAAAAAGGATGCCATTGTTGGCGACGATCCCCACTGGAACGCCGTATAGATGCGCGAAACCGCAGATCAACGTCGTGCCATAAAGCTGCTTGAACTCATTGAACTCGCTGCCATCCACCAGACGCGCGATAATTTCGCGAATGTCGAATGGTTTGCGCAGGCTGCTCGGTACGATGCCGTAGAGATCGTCAGCCGGATAACATGGTTCTACCGGCTCGCGCAGCGCAATATCAGGTCGCTTGACACGATTCAACGAGGCGACTATTTCACGCGCCATTGTGAGTGCATGTTGGTCGTTTTGCGCATAGTGATCGACCACACCAGAGATGCGCGCATGCACATCCGCACCGCCCAGACCTTCGGCGCTGACCACTTCACCGGTAGCGGCCTTCACCAGCGGGGGGCCAGCGAGGAAAATAGTACCCTGCTCGCGGACGATGATCGACTGATCGCACATCGCCGGAACATAGGCGCCACCGGCTGTACAGGACCCCATCACGACCGCGATCTGGGGGATGCCCTTTGCCGACATATTGGCCTGGTTATAAAAAATGCGCCCGAAATGTTCACGATCCGGAAATACTTCATGCTGGCTCGGCAAATGCGCGCCACCCGAATCGACCAGGTAAATACAGGGTAAGTTATTCTCGGCCGCGATGGCCTGTGCGCGCAGGTGCTTCTTGACCGTTATCGGGTAATAAGTACCGCCCTTGACGGTCGCATCGTTGGCCACAATCATGCATTCCTGACCATTGATACGACCGACCCCGGTAATCAGTCCGCCGGCAGCGACATTATCGCTGCCATACATTTCGAAGCCTGCAAGCTGACCGATTTCAAGAAACGGCGAGCCGGGATCGACCAGCCGGTCGATACGGTCACGTGGTAGCAACTTGCCACGGCCAAGATGCTTTTCACGGGCACGCTCACCTCCGCCGCTGGAGATGGTAGCGACTTTCGCGTGCAAATCATCGACCAGTGCCAGCATTGCGGTGCGATTTTGCTGAAACTCGGCGGTTCTATTACTGATTTTTGATTCGATAATACTCATAATTCCCTGGCCAGATCGCGCGCGATAACCATGCGCTGGATATCGCTGGTACCCTCATAGATTTGCGCGACGCGCACATCGCGCGCTATACGTTCAAGCGGAAAGTCGCGCAGGTAGCCATAGCCACCCAACACCTGGATCGCGTCGGAGCAGATTTTTTCGGCGGCTTCCGAGGCGAACAGCTTGGCCATGCTGGCCTGTTTCAGACAGGGTTCATCGGCATCGCGCAGGCACGCCGCATTGTGCACCATCAGTCTTGCCGCCTCGAGTTGCGTCGCCATATCAGCGAGGCGAAAGCCGATGGCCTGGTGTTCGATCAGTAATTTGCCAAAACTGGTCCGTTCGTTAGCATAAGCCAGTGCGCAGTCGTAAGCCGCTCGCGCCATACCGACGCACTGCGCCGCAATGCCGATTCTGCCGCTCTCGAGATTCATCAACGCAATTTTGTAACCCTCTCCTTCCGTGCCGATCAAATGATTTTCCGGAATAATACAATCCTTGAGAAAGATCTGCGCGGTGTCCGATGCGTGCTGCCCCATTTTCTGTTCCACGCCACCCACCTGGTAGCCGGGGTTATCGGTCGGCACAACAAAGGCACTGATTCCTTTCTTGCCTGCCTGCGCATCGGTAACCGCGAACACTATCGCAACATCTGCATTGGCGCCCGATGTTATAAAAGCCTTGGTCCCGTTCAGGCAGTATCCATCGCCCTGTTTTTGTGCCCTGGTTTTGAGCGCGGCGGCATCAGACCCGGCCTGTGGTTCTGTTAGACAAAAGCAGCCCAGCTGCGTCCCCGAGGCAAGCGGCTTAAGGTAGGTTTGCTTTAAATATTCGCTGCCCGAGGCGAGCAGTACACCACATACCACCGAGTTATTAACGCTCAAGATAGTCGAGCAGGCACCATCGCCGGCAGCAACTTCTTCGATCGCCAGTGCGAACGAAAGATAGTCGGTACCGCTGCCGCCCCATTCCTCGGGAATAAACATGCCAAACAGGCCCAGTGCAGCCATTTCATTGAGCTGCTCACGCGGGAAATGACTGTCACGATCCCAGTCGGCAGCAAACGGTGCGACCCGTTCCTGCACGAAGTCGTGCACGCTGTCACGAATCAGGCGTTGTTCTTCACTGAGTTGCATTGCGATTACTACACAAGTTCCACGGCTATTGCGGTTGCCTCGCCACCGCCGATACAGAGCCCGGCGATGCCTTTTTTGAGACCCTGGCGTTGCAAGGCCGCCAGCAAGGTGACAATGATGCGCGCTCCCGATGCACCTATCGGATGTCCCAGCGCACAGGCGCCGCCATTGATATTGACCTTTTCATGGGCGAGCGCGAGATCGGTCATTGCGGCCATCGTCACCACGGCGAAAGCTTCGTTAATTTCATACAGATCGACTTCGTCGCTGGACCAGTTGGCCGCTTCGAGTACCTTTTGTATCGCGCCGACCGGGGCGGTGGTGAACCAGGCGGGTTCGTGAGCGTGAGTGGCATGGGCACGGATAATCGCCAGTGGATTGACGCCGCGTTTCTCAGCCTCGGATTCTCCCATTAACACCAGCGCCGCGCCACCGTCCGAAATCGAACTCGAATTGGCAGCGGTCACGGTGCCATCCTGGCGAAACGCGGGACGTAAGGTGGGAATCTTGTCGATATTGGCATTGAATGGCTGCTCGTCGGTATCGACCGTCACCTCGCCCTTACGCGTGTTGATGACAACCGGGGTAATTTCATCCCTGAAAGCACCGCTTTCGATCGCCGCCTGGGCGCGGCGCAGCGAGGTAATCGCAAATTCATCCTGCTGTTCGCGCGTGAAGCCGTACTTGTCGGCAGTATTCTCGGCAAATACTCCCATCAACTTGCCCTGGTCGTAGGCGTCTTCGAGCCCGTCGAGAAACATATGATCGGATACCTGGCCATGTCCCATGCGCAAACCGCCACGCGCCTTGGTCAACAGGTAAGGTGCGTTGGTCATGCTTTCAAAACCACCGGCAACCATTACCCGGTTGGTGCCCGCGCGCAACAGGTCATGCGCAAACATGGCCGCCTTCATCCCCGAGCCACACATCTTGCTGATGGTTGTACAACCGGCGGATAACGGCAGCCCCGCACCGAGACTGGCCTGGCGCGCGGGTGCCTGTCGAAGTCCCGCGGGTAACACGCAACCCATGATCACTTCATCGATGGCGTCGCCCTGAAGCTGGCTACGTTCAACTGCGGCCTTGATTGCGGCGGCACCAAGCTGGGGCGCGGTGGCATCGGATAAGACGCCCTGAAATCCGCCCATCGGGGTGCGTGCGGCACCGGTAATAACAATATTTTCACTCATGATTTTCTCTGGTAGGTTTGCTTAAGAAGTTTCGTTGAAAAGTTCGCGTCCGATTAACATACGACGGATCTCGGAGGTGCCGGCACCAATTTCGTAGAGTTTGGCATCGCGTAACAACCGGCCCACCGGGTAATCGTTAGTGTAACCGTTGCCGCCAAGAGCCTGGATTGCTTCGAGTGCCATCCAGGTTGCTTTCTCGGCGGCGTACAGGATCGCACCGGCGGCATCCTTGCGAGTCGCCTCACCGCGGTCACAGGCCTTGCCAACCGCGTAAACATAGGCTTTGGTCGCGTTCATCGTGGTATACATATCCGCCAGCTTGCCCTGCATCAGTTCGAACTCACCGATTGCCTGACCGAACTGCTTGCGCTCGTGCACGTAAGGCACCACCGCATCCATGCAGGCCTGCATGATGCCGGTCGGGCCCGCAGACAACACGGCACGCTCATAATCGAGCCCGCTCATCAACACCGCGGCTCCGCGGTTTAGTTCACCGAGCACATTCTCGGCAGGGACTTCGACATTTTGAAATACCAGTTCGCCGGTGTTGGAGCCGCGCATGCCGAGCTTGTCGAGCTTTTGCGCGGTGGTAAAGCCGAACGCTCGTTCCACCAGGAAGGCGCTG
>Ga0209271_10000109_pt1 | contig 29871 bp, 24 predicted proteins | sample tdAd002_FD_187123 | JGI IMG/M metagenome (GOLD analysis project Ga0209271, IMG submission 187123) | Marine sediment microbial communities from the Atlantic coast under amendment with organic carbon and nitrate - tdAd00.2 (SPAdes)... | ecosystem: Environmental > Aquatic > Marine > Coastal >... | reverse complement strand
TATCAGGGCAGGTAAGCCGTGCTTACGCATCGTCATCCCTCGTTAACAGCGACTTGGTCTCTGCCACCGGATTTGGCCTGGTATAGCGCAACATCGGCACGTGCGATTAGCGAATCGCCCACGGTTTTGAGATCCACAGCAGCGGCGTCGGGAGTGACCCCGGCAATACCGATTGATGCAGTAATAGGCACCGTGTCCCCACATGGCAAGTCATAGTTCGTCGCAGAAACTGCCTTGCGTATACGTTCGGCCAAGCGGACACCGGATGCATTATCGGTGTCGGGCAGCACCACAACGAATTCTTCCCCGCCATAACGTGCTGCGACGTCACTCGCCCGTACCTGTGCGTCGATCCTGTTGGCGAGTTCTTGCAGTACAGCATCGCCTGCCGCATGGCCCCAGGTATCGTTTACTCGTTTGAAGTGATCGATGTCGAGCATCAGACAGACCAGTTGACTGCCGTCACGGCGGGCGCGCGCCAGCTCCTCGTTGAGCCGCACCTGCAAGTAGCGCCGGTTGTGCCAGCCAGTCAACACGTCGGTAAACCCGCTGCGCAAAAGGCGGGCGCGGTTCACAGTATTGTCGATGCAATACGACGCGATCATGCCAAACTGGGCGAGAAAATCAGACGCATGCTCGCGCGTGTAGCGCGTGGCATCCGCACTACCGAGATTAATACTGCCAATCAATTTGCCGCGATGGATCAGCGGAATCATCGCCACGCTGGCGAGATTGGACGGCTGTGGGAAAATCAGCTGGTGGTCGCACGCCGCGTATGGGCCAAGCCAGGGCTTACGTAACGCGACGTACTGTGGTGCCAGCCCAGTCAGATATTCGACCATCAGCAGGCCATCGAAACTTTCAGCGGGCGTGCCCGCGGCCAGCAACAAATGCCGCACATCATGGTCCGGGTCACACAACACCACGGATACCTGTTCCAGGCCGTAACTCGCTCGCAGGCCGTCGAGTAATTCGTGCAGGAGCGTCTCGAGATCTCCCGCTCGCAGCAGCCGCTGCTCGCGCTGCTGCGTATTGCGCATCTTCTCGTCGTTACGAGAAATCTCTGCCGTCAGCTCTTCGAGTTGCTGCTCCGCCGCCTCAAGCCGGGCGGTGAGATCATCTGCGGTCTGCATTCGCGAGGGTCCCTCCGTCGGTTGCTGATCCTTTTACCAGATTCGTCGTCCGGCGTCGCTCGGGTGGTCGCCGGTTTTGCTCAGCCGCGAAGCGCCATATATTGCTTGCCCTTCTCCATGAGCTCAACGAAGCCGTCTTCATCACCACCGGCGACAACCTCCCGAATTCGGCTCGATGCCTCGCACAGCGCATCAAGGGGCCCGAGGCCGAATTTGTTGAGATTCTGAATCTCGAAATACAGATGCGGGTTGTCCTGAGCCACCGCCGCCGAAACGAGCAGCTGTGAATCGAACGTTGTCGACGACATGCGCGCAAGCTTTGGTGCCGCCTCACCACTTTCGGCAAGCGCAGTGAAGAACGCTATGTTCAGGGCATGCGACAGACCGAGCACATAGGCGATCAGGCGATCGTGATCGTCAAGCCCCATATCGAGCTGTTCCACCATTGTTGAACTGAACAGTTCTTTGGCGGCATCGGTCGCTTCCTGTGAGCCAACATCACAAAAAATCAGGTGGTGACCTGACAGAAGCCTTGTCTCGGGACCGTACATTGGATGTAGCGAAGTCACCCGGCAGCCAGCGTTTCTCAGCTCCATCAATCCGTCAATCAACGGCGTCTTCAGCGATCCAATGTCAAAAATCACACCCTGTGGTTTGAGTACGGCGAGCTGCGCCAGAATTCTCCCGGATACGGCAAGCGGTGCTGCAACAACGATGACGTCAAAGTCGACGCCTGCATCGGTCCAGTTGCTGAATCGGCCCGGCCCGTCTTCAACACCGGAATCCGCGACTGTCGTTGCAAATCCCTGCGAAGCAAAGAAATCCACAAACCAGCTGCCCATTTTGCCGGCGCCACCGATTACGAGTACACGACGACCACCGCCCTTGCCTTCGGCGATAACACGATCCCGCTCCTGGCTCGCAAGTGACGAGCGAATCAGCTTGCGCAGGACATCCTCGGCAAGATCCGGATCGATGCCGAGCTCCTCTGCCTGTGTGCGACCCATATCGAGCACGTCTTTTTCGCGTGCATAGTCGCGCGTACCTTTACCGGAGGACTGCTTGTTGCGGCCGATCTCGCCCACGATTCGCTCGCGTTCGGCAATCAACTCGACAAGCTGTCGGTCCAGGGCAGATAGGTCGTTACGTAGGTCTTCAAGGCTCATTGGATTTATCTGTTGTGTCCGCAAGGATTGATGACCTCTGTTTTACAGGACACCTGCGCGACGGAGCAAGCCGCATCACATTGTCCGCGGACAGGCAATCGTGAGAATATCGCCCTCCGGAATACCGACAACCCACAGTGGAGCCAGATATCAATGAAGACGCGTGCGGCAGTCGCCTGGGAAGCAGGCAAATCACTTGAAATTGAAATGCTCGATCTGGAAGGCCCAAAGGCCGGCGAAGTGTTGCTTCGCAATGTGGCAACGGGCGTGTGTCATACGGATGCTTTCACACTATCGGGCGAAGACCCGGAAGGGATTTTCCCCGCCGTGCTTGGACACGAGGGCGGCGCCATCGTGGAGGAAATCGGTGAAGGCGTGACCTCGGTCAAAGTTGGCGATCACGTAATCCCGCTGTATACGCCGGAATGTGGCGAATGCAGTTTCTGCACTTCGGGCAAAACGAATCTGTGCCAGAAAATTCGCGTTACTCAGGGCCAGGGCCTGATGCCCGACGGTACGTCGCGATTCTCTGCAAACGGCAAGACTGTCTACCACTACATGGGCACCTCCACATTCAGTGAATACACTGTTTTGCCTGAGATTTCGGTCGCAAAAATCCGAGAGGAGGCCCCGCTCGAGAAGGTATGCCTGTTGGGTTGCGGTATCACGACGGGCATTGGCGCCGTGTTGAACACGGCTAAGGTGGAGCCTGGCGCGAGTGTCGCTGTGTTCGGCCTTGGTGGCGTAGGCCTGAGTGCGATCCAGGGTGCCGTGATGGCCAAAGCTGGCCGCATTATCGCCATCGATATCAACGCGGACAAATTCGAACTCGCTACTCAGCTCGGCGCTACAGACACGGTCAATCCCAAAGACCACGCCGGGCCAATTCAAGACGTCATTGTCGAGCTGACTGATGGCGGTGTGGATTACTCCTTTGAGTGCATTGGCAATGTCGAGCTTATGCGCGCGGCGCTGGAGTGTTGCCACAAGGGATGGGGTGAATCCACGATCGTGGGCGTCGCGGGTGCGGGCCAGGAGATTTCAACACGCCCGTTCCAACTCGTCACGGGACGCGTCTGGCGCGGCACGGCATTTGGCGGTTGCAAGGGTCGTTCACAATTACCTGGCATGGTCGATCAGTACATGGATGGCGACATCAAGATTGACGAGTTCATCACGTACACGATGCCGCTCGAGGACATCAACAAAGCGTTCGACCTGATGCACGAAGGCAAGAGCATTCGATCTGTTATTCACTATTGACAAGTTTTTCGAGGGCGACGGACCTCACTCGTGACCAAGGTCGCCATAGCAACAACGTCGCAACTCGCCGCTGACGCTGCGAATGAGGTCGCTCTGAGCGGCGGCAATGCAGTTGACTGCGCGCTCGCTGCCGCGCTGTTCACGATGAACACAGAACCCGGCGTCTGCGCACTTGCCGGCAGCGCGTTTGTTACCGTTTGGGTTGCAGGCAGTGACCCGGTCACGATCGATGGCAACGTGGCAATACCCGGTCGTGGCCTGACAGAATCTGAGCGCGGCCAGGGAGCGACCAGCGTAACGCTGGACTACGGCGGCGGCATCAGGACGCTCGCCGGACCCGGATCGGTCGCCGTTCCCGGGTCGCTTGCCGCGATTGAGCGGGCCTGGAAGCACTTTGGCAATGCTCGCTGGCAGGACCTGTTTGCACCGGTCATTGAGGCAACACGCAACGGCTTCCCGTTTTCTGCCGCCTGTCATTACTATCAGGGCTTCTCCGGTGAGCACATATTCGCGCGCAGCGATGACGGTTTCCGTGCCCTGCATGACGCCGATGGCGTACTGCGTGATCCCGGCAGCTCGATTGTAGTGCCGCACCTCGCTGATACCTTGTCCGCAATCGCAGAAGAGGGCGCACGGCTGTTCTATGAAGGAGATCTCGCGAAAACGATGACGAGTCACGTTCGTGATGGCGACGGCGCTCTGACAATGCAAGATCTGCGAGACTTCGAGGCCGTCGAACGGCCATCCCTGACTGTCGATATTGGCAAGTGGACGATCGCAAGTACTCCGCCGCCAGCTGTCGGTGGAACGGTGCTTGCGGCGATGTTGCTCGCCTGCGCAGACCTCCCGCATAGAGATTGGACGACCGATGCGCTGGCGCGACTGATCCAGGTGCAACGCGCAGCACTTGACTATCGCAAGCGTCGTCTCGATCTCGCCGACGACGTCGGTGTTGAAGCTGCAAAACTACTCGAATCAGCGCGCAGCGGTACCTTGCTCGGTGAATGGGCCTCAGCATCGACCGTGCATACTTCTGCCGTGGACGATAGCGGCATCGCCTGTGCCGTCACTGCATCGTCGGGATATGGCTCAGGTGAAATGCCGGCCGGCACGGGGCTTTGGCTCAACAATTGTCTCGGCGAACTCGAACTCAACAGGCGTGGCCTCGCAGCCGACCCGCCCGGCGCGCGTCTGCCGTCAAATATGGCGCCAAGCATTGCACGCCGCAAAGGCAGAGTGCTCGCAGCCGGCTCGCCAGGCGCCGATCGCATAACAACAGCACTGCATCAATTCCTCGTTAACATCCTGCAGATGGAAATGTCTTTGGAGGAGGCCATAGAGCACCCTCGATTGCATGTGGACACAAGCGGCGAGGCGGAACGCCTGATGGCAGAACCCGGGTTGGATCTGCCGGATGTTGATTTGCCCGTTAGCATATCGCCGAGACTCAATATGTACTTCGGTGGAATTGGTGCGACACTTGTCGACCGGAAAAACGGGTTCCAGGTCGCATCAGACCCGCGACGTGAAGGAGGTACCGCAATTTGCGGTGCCTAGGACAAAGCAGATTTTAGGGAGGTTAGAGTGACAGACCCTAGTACAGCGAAGAGGCTCCCTGCGGAATTGCCATCGGACCCGATGCATTGGGCAAAGGCATGGCTCGACGATGCTTTCGAAAAAGCTGTACAGCGCAACCCGCATGCAATATTTGCCGTGACGGTGGACCAGGACGGCCAGCCAACCGGACGGGCCGTGTTGTGCAAGGGTTTCGTTGCTGACCCTGGCTACGTCGTTTTCTATACGAACTACAAATCGGACAAAGTCCGTCACTTGAATGACAACAACCGAATCGCGCTCGTTTTTCACTGGGACGCGCTTGGGCGCCAGGTGCGAATGGAGGGAGAGGCTGTTCGCTCGCCGGCCGACGAAAGTGATGCTTACTTTGCAACGCGTGATTGGGCCAGCCAGCTCGGCGCGTGGGGCTCGGACCAAAGCGCACCACTCGAATCACGGGCTGCACTCATTGCCCAGGTCAGCAGGCGTGCGATGAAACTCGGCGTTGGCGCCGCAAAAAACCTGAAGTCGATAGCGGTGGCTGATCGGCCTGTCATTCCGCGACCGCCACATTGGGGTGGGATTCGAGTCTGGCCAAGGCGAATCGAATTATGGATAGAAGGTGCCGACCGAATTCATGATCGTGCGCGTTGGGAACGGTCACTGGTGCGAGGCGATGATGACTCGTTCACGGTCGGCGAGTGGACAGGCACCCGCCTCCAGCCCTGACGAATAGCTTGCTCAAACTTCGATTGGCAATTGTTTTCCTGCTCTTCGCAGCCAGCGCGGAGGCGCAAGTCACGTTGACGAAGGGTACGAATTTTTCCGTCGATATTGCTCAGGACGGGCAAATGGCGATCGACCTGCTCGGCAAGATCTGGCTCATACCTGTCAACGGTGGGGTGGCGCAAGCCATCCCGGATACGCCGTTTGCGGCGCGACGGCCACGCTGGTCCCCCGACTCGAAAGCAATCGTATTTCATGCCCGCGCAAGCAGTCAGGACCAAATTTGGCTGTACCGCTCAGAAGACAATACAACAACGAACATCAGTGATGGGCAATTCTACGACCATCATCCAGCCTGGCATCCCGATGGCGAACGCATTGTGTATGCGACCGATCGCAGGGACAGCGGTTTCGATCTTTGGGAACTTGATGTCGCGACGCGACTGACCTGGCGAATCAGCGATCTTCCCGGCGACGAAACAGAACCGGCCTGGTCATCCGACGGACAAGATCTCGTGTATATCCATCGCCATGACGGCCAATGGTCTCTGCGACTCCGGCGCCACGGCCAGCCGGAAGAGGTGCTCGAGACATCAGCAACGCGCTTGTCCAATCCGTCCTGGCGACCTGATGGCAGTCTGGTCACGGTCATGCGACATGGCGACGAGGATCTGTCAGTCGATATGGTCATCTTGTCTGAGCCGGTTTTGATACGACCAATGCTAACGGGCGAGGATTTCTTCATCGCCCCTGTCGCGTGGCGCGACCGTCATCAACTACTGTACGCAGCCAACGGTTTGATTCGCACCCGCCTGTTCAACTCCTGGACGTCAACCAACATTCCGTTTCGCGCGACAGTGCAACGCACGGAATCACAGCAAAAAGCAGAGGTGCAACAGCGCGACTTGCCGGTGATCGACGAACCGGGCGGTCAGCTCGTGATCCGCACAGCGCGCCTGTTCGACGGCATGGGGGGCGGCTACCGTGAGGGCCTGGACATCGTCATTTCAGGTAGTCGAATAGACGCCATCGAAGAACGGCGCGACAGGCCTGGAGCCATTGTTGTCGACATGGGCGACCTGACCGCATTGCCAGGTTTCATCGACGCGCAGTCGTCGCTGCCAGCCGATGTCGACGAGTCGCTTGGACCGGTGTTGCTATCATTTGGGGTAACCACGATCGTGACGGCCAGCGACGACGCTGAGCAACTCAATCAGCGTTGGTCCGGAAAAGACATGCCCGGGCCGCGTGTGCTCGGTCAGGACTGGCAACTTGAACTCGACTCAGTAAGCACGGTGACCCTGGGCGCTGAATCACTGCCCGTTTCGCCGCGGGGTATTCGTTACGAGGACGCCCGGCTTGGCGACGGTGCGGAGCCTGCGACGATTCTGTCAGGACTCGCGGACGCGCGCACGGAGGGCTTGGCGGAGCTGTTGCGATCGCGTCAGGCTGGATTTCTGAAGGCGTACCCGACGGCCATTCGCAGATTCACCGAGACGCCACTGCTCGACGCACGGTCGTCTTCGATCGTGCTTGGAAGCAAGCCGAATGGTCTGCCCCCGGGCATAGCGCTGCATGCCGAACTCCGTGCGCTGGCCGAGGCCGGATTGAACCAGGAACACGCGTTGCGAACGACAGGCATCAATGCGGCCAAGGCGCTCGGGCTTGGCCTGCAGGCCGGCCGGATCGCCCCGGGTAGCAGCGCGGACCTTGTGCTGGTTGATGGCGACCCTTTGAATAACATTGCAGACACGCTCAAAGTCATCGGCGTGGTGCGAAATGGCCGCTTTTTCAGCACCATCGGGCTGCTTGAGCGCGGCGAGTGATGCCATTGCGTCGAATAAATTGACATATTCGCCTCAGAGCGGGGTCGGATGGAACACTGGCAGATGATTGAACATAAGATCGGGAGGCCTGACGGGCTGATAACCCAAGCCATTGCGGCCGACACCCATTTAATTTCTGTATTTTCCACCGCTTACGCACTGTTGTTTCAGAATCAGGTTATGTGCAGCGCAACATTTATGTCGGGTTTTTTTACAAAATACGGGAGAGCCTCTGTGCACGGATCCTCTACCAACCGCTAAATACCTGAATTCCGGGCTAACCCGGATGGGTTGGCACAGCTCTTGCTTTTAATACCCTGCCCAAGCGAAGTGTAACTGCAATCGGTATCACAAACGGCTACATACAGGATTTAGACGCCAGAAGAATAATAACTACAAAAACAAAACGATCCAGATCCAATAATAATAATTATCTCTGTGTCCGGACATCGAATTAGCAGTTACCTCTTTTGATAAAAAAAAGAGCAATTAGCCCCGCCGCTCACGCCGCGGGGCTTTTTATTGGCCGGATGCGCGTATCATCGGCATCTCATCCCCCGAGCAGGAGTCAGGAATGAAATCAGCAATAAGCAGTTTGACACTTGCCTTGTTTTTGGCCGCCTGCGGGCAACAGAGTGACGCCCCGGTACCTGAGGCAGATTCAGCTGAAGCACAAGCCTCGATCTACAACGCCGCTGTCACCAGCCCGTCGCGCCCCACAGCCGATCTCGAACGAGATGCGGGCCGCCGTCCAGCTGAAGTTCTCGAATTCTTTGGCATCAAGCCCGGTGACACCGTACTCGAGATGTTTGCCGGCGGAGGTTACTACACCGAATTGCTCGCGACCGTCGTCGGCGAGAACGGCAAGGTCGTCGCGCATATGAATACGCCGTTAGTCAATTTCGGTGCCGAAGAATACGTGATGCGCCACGCCGACAACCGTCTGCCGAATGTCGACGTGCTGATGGCCGAGAACAATGAGCTCATGTTGGGTGCCGATCAATTCGACGCGATCACCATCGTGCTCAATTATCACGATCTCTATTGGTCCTCGGAAGACTATGGCTGGGTAACAATCGACGCCCCGAAGTTTCTCGCGGAAATCTACAAAGGGCTAAAGCCGGGCGGCACGCTGGGCATCGTCGATCATTTCGCTGCGCCTGGTTCATCACACGATACTGCCTCGACATTGCATCGCATTGACGTGCACATCGTCATTGCCGAACTCGAGAGTACGGGTTTCGTGCTCGATGGGGAGAGTGATGCACTGCGCAATATGGATGATGACCACCGCAAAGGCGTCTTCGACCCGTCGATACGCGGCAAGACCGACCGGTTTGTTCTGCGTTTCAAGAAACCGGAATAAGCTATTGCCGAGTCGCCTCTCGATTTGTGCGTATCGCGGCTTTTGGTCAGCAGTCCTGTTGCTATTGGCCGCCTGCAGTCAGGCGCCTGCGGGTTTCGAGGAAGCGACGGTTGTCGAACTCCATGATCGGATGCAGCGCGGCGAGGTGACGTCGGAGGAACTGGTCAGGTGGTACCTGGAACGAATTGAGACCGTCGACCGCAACGGGCCTAATCTCAACGCGATCATTGAAACAAATCCCGACGCCCTGATGACGGCGAGGGCGCTCGACGAAGAATGGCAGCGATCAGGGCCGCGCAGCCCGTTGCACGGTATTCCCGTCGTTTTGAAGGCCAACATCGACACCGCAGACAGTATGCGCACCACCGCGGGTTCGCTGGCATTGAAAAATCACACGCCGGCAAGCGACGCATTTCTCGTCAGCCGCTTGCGGGATGCGGGAGCCGTCGTTCTCGCCAAGGCGAACCTGAGCGAATGGGCGAACTTTCGCTCGGAACGCTCGTCCAGCGGCTGGAGCAGTGTTGGCGGCCAGACCAGCAACCCATACGACACCGCCAGAAATCCCTGTGGTTCGTCCAGCGGTTCGGCCGTCGCCGTAGCGGCCAATCTGACGATGGTAGCGGTGGGTACTGAAACAGACGGGTCTGTTGTATGTCCCTCAGGAATAAACGGCATAGTCGGCATCAAGCCAACACTAGGACTGATCAGCCGTAGCGGCATCATCCCGATCGCTCACAGTCAGGATACAGCCGGTCCGATGGCTCGATCGGTGCGCGACGCGGCAATCCTGCTGGGCGCGATGACCGGTGTCGACAACAATGATCCCGCATCTGCGACTTATAAAGACGAGCCCGCTAACTTCACCGCGAACCTGGCGGCCGACGGACTGGCCGGAAAGCGCATCGGTGTCATTCGATCCTATTACGGTGCAGGTAGTAATCCTGACCTCGAGAAAATCCTGGAGGCAAGCATCGAGTCATTGAGGTCGGCCGGCGCAGAGATTGTCGACTCTATAGAGATTGAAACGGAAGGCATGGGTGACGCCGAATACACGGTACTGTTGTACGAGTTCAAAGCCGATCTCAACAAGTACCTTTCTCAGTCTGCTGCACCGCTCGGCTCACTCGGTGAAATCATCGAATTCAATGATGCCAACAGCGCTTCAGTCATGCCGATTTTTGGCCAGGACATATTGCACAAGTCAGAGGCCAAAGGGCCATTAACCGACAGCGAATATCTCGAGGCGCTTGAAACCAGCAAGCGCATCGCGAAAACAGGCATTGATAGCGCGTTGGCCGAGCATCAGCTTGATGCGTTGATCGCCCCGACGAATGGTCCGAGCTGGCTTACCGATCACATCAATGGCGATCGTTGGGATGGCGTCGGCAGTTCGTCCCTTGCCGCGATATCCGGTTATCCAAGCATCACTGTCCCGATGGGATTTGTCAGCGATCTCCCGATTGGACTGTCCTTTATCGGCACTGCCAACCACGACAGGCAACTGATTGAGCTCGCCTACGCATTCGAGCAAGCCAGCACCATCAGGCGACCGCCTGAATTCTGACGAAACTCACAATTTTCGTGCTGTCTTCCAAGTCCATGCCGGATTTGCGAACTGGTGACCGTCAGCAGTGACCGAACAGTGTCTTAATTGCATCTATGTTCAAAGCTGTTCGAATATCAATTCTGCTGCTGATTCTCTTTGTCGTCGCAGTCAACACGTGGCTGACGCAATCGCGCAGCACCGACTGGAGTAATAGTCTGTGGGTGAAGGTCTACCCAATTAATGCTGATGGCAGTGACGTCGCCGACGACTATATCGCCGGCCTCGAAACTGAGGATTTCTCGGACATCGAATCGTTCATCGCGCGCGAGGCTGCCCGCTACGGCAAACCGGTCGACCGGCCACTGCGCATGGAACTTGGTCGCCCGATAAGAAAACAACCTCCGGTCATCAGTCCGGATTCCAGTATGTTCGGGGTCATGCTCTGGTCGCTCAAGATGCGCTGGTGGGCATCGAGTACGGCCGGTAAGCAGGACTCGATCGATCCCGACGTGCGCATCTTTGTGCGCTACCACAATCCAGAGAGTGCCTATGTTCTGGAGGATTCTGTGGGCTTACAGAAAGGCATGGTTGGCATCGTCAACGCGCGCGCAAGCCGCCGCCAACAGGGTGGCAACAACGTCATAATTGCGCACGAGTTCTTGCACACTCTGGGGGCGACCGACAAGTACGAGTTGGCGAGTGGACAACCGACACCGCCTGATGGTTTGGCCGAACCCGATCGCAGTCCGCTGTATCCGCAACGCTGGGCCGAAATCATGGGCGGGCGTATCGCACTTGCTGTAGACGATGCTGTCATCCCAAAGAGCCTCAAGTACACGATTATCGGGCCACTAACAGCGAGCGAAATTCGTCTTATCGAATAGAACCTGCCCAGCAATTGAGGATTGTTGAGGCAAGTTCCCAGCTGAGCTACGCTCACAGCATGCCCAGTCAGTCCCAGCCGCTATTCTCCTGCGAAAATATTCGCGTCAGTGTTCCAGGAAGATTGCTCGTCGATGCGCTTGATCTGACGCTGGGCCGTGGCGAACTCGTGGCCGTTCTGGGTCAGAATGGCGTGGGCAAATCGCTGACATTAATGACACTTGCAGGTTTACGGTCACCTGATGCGGGAGAGGTGTCCCTTTTGGGCGAAGATATATTTCGTGCGCGACGTCAATCTATTGCTCAACATCTCGCGCTGCTCCCACAGGTCGTCGACGATATCTTTCCCGCGACGGTTATGGATACGGCGCTGATCGGTCGCCATCCGCACATCAGCCGGTTCCGCTGGGAATCTACACAGGATTTCGCTATCGCCAATGACGCACTGCAGACAATGGGACTCGATGACCTGTCGACCCGGGACATTCTCACATTGTCCGGTGGTGAACGGCGGCGTCTCGCGATCGCCCAGGTACTAACCCAGACACCGGACGTCTATCTGCTCGACGAACCCACCAACCATCTCGATCCGCAGCATCAGCTCGACACGTTACGGGTCTTTCGCCGCGCAGTTGACGCCGGCGCTGGCGTCATTGCCAGCTTCCATGACGTAAATCTCGCCGTGCGGTTCGCGGATCGCTGTCTGCTGCTTTTTGGGGACGGACGATGGGAACTTGGCAAAAGCGAAGACGTCTTGACCGAGTCGAGACTTAGCGAATTGTTCGCAACTCAGATGGAGCCCGTAAGCTGGCGTTCACACCGGCTATTCGTTGCAACGTCAGACCACCCACCCCCTTAGTCGACGAAGATAGTTTTCGTGAAGCGCTGCGTTTGTCGCAAGCACGGACCTCGTTTCGAGCCCAACCGTTTTGCCGTTCAGGTCAGTAAACGTACCACCGGCTTCGGTGACGATAAGCGACAAAGCCGCGATATCGAGTATGTTGACGTCCGATTCGATCACAGCTTCGATCTTGCCCGAGGCGAGCAAATGATAGTGATAGAAGTCTCCGTATCCACGGATCCGGTCGGCAAGCGTGACGATATCGCCGAGCTTGCTCCACCCTTCACTCATCGCCAGTGACTTGAGGTTACCCGTCGATACGGCGGCCCGATCAGGATCGCCAATGCTACTGACCGCAAGCCTGTGCCCATTGAGCCAGGCGCCGTTGCCTTTCTCCGCCCAGGCGAGCTCATCCAGCATCGTGCCGCTCGATACGCCCAGAATAATCTGGCTTTTGTGCATCAACGCGATTTGTGTCGAGAAGAACGGGTATTGCCGCACGAATCCTTTGGTACCGTCGATCGGGTCGACCAGCCAGAGATTGTCAGCAGCGTCATTCGTCCGACCTGTTTCTTCGCCAAAAAAACCATGGTCGGGAAAACGCGCGAGGATAATCTCGCGAATCTTTTGCTCGCACTCCACATCGGCCTGCGTGACGGGCGTCAGGTCGGCCTTCGTCGTTACCGTGAAATTGCCTGCGTAGTAAGCCCGACTGATTTCCGCCGCGGCGCGCGCAGCTTGCAGCGCGGCTTGCAGGTAATCCGACGAATTTCTGTCGTCGTACACTTCCACTTTGATCCTGCTTTGACACTCCAAACGATCGCCGCACTATGGCCGCTCATTCGCCAATAAACAAGCCGGCACTTGCAGCTTGACAGCCACCGGTTGCCTGCCTATCGTACGATGCACACTTGGTGAACCCGATTTGGCAAAATCGGGTGAACGGGAAGCCGGTGGGGTCGATAGTTCAGACCCAATCCGGCGCTGCCCCCGCAACGGTGATCGAGTTAAACCGTAGCCCCTGATTCGATGCACTCGGATCAGAGCCACTGCGAATCGCTAGACGAAAGATTCGCGGGAAGGCGCTACGGCAAGGATTCCAATCCGCTCGTTAGCCCGGAGACCGGCCTTGTGTACCCATGAGCGGCGCGGCGGGCGCAGGTTCGGGCGCGCAGCAAAGGCCGTCCTTCCAACCTCTCCAAACCGCGACATTCACGAGCAACATCGCGTGCGGGCGGCATGCACTGGAGAGAAGAAATGATGACTTATCGAATGGCGGCAGCGATCGTGTCGTGCTTCGTCATTAGCGCTGCACTAGCGGCCGAAAATGCGCCGGGCGAAACAATCATCGTCACCGCAACCCGAACGGAGATTCCGCTGAGCGACGCAATCGTTCCGGTCACGGTCATCACCCGTGAAGACATCGAATTGTCACTCGCGACCGACCTTGCGGAATTGCTGCGATTCCAGGCCGGCATTGATATCGGTCGCACTGGCGGACCGGGTCAGTCGACTTCCATTTTCATGCGCGGCACCGAGAGCAACCATACGCTCGTTCTGATGGATGGTGTGCGTATGAATCCCGGCACGCTGGGAGGTGCCGCGATTCAGCACGTCGCGCCGAAAATGATCGAACGCGTCGAGATTGTCAAAGGCGCGCGTTCGGCACTATTTGGTACCGATGCGATTGGTGGTGTCATCAACATCATCACCCGGCGCACCGAGAACGCCTACTTCGAGACGGCCCTGGGCACTGGCAGTTTCGACACGCGCTCGGCCTATGTGTCTGGTGGTAACCGCGGCCCGAAAGGCGATTTCGGCGTCTCGCTGAATTGGCAGGATACCGCCGGCTATGCGCCGCGGACCGACTCGGACATCGTACGCGGTTACGACAACCTGTCGGCCAACCTGTATGCGTCCCGACAAATTGGCAACAGTGAGATCAGCCTCCGTCACTGGCAGACCGAAGGCACCGTCGAGTATCTCGACTTCTTCCTCAATCCTGTCGACCAGGACTTCGAAAATTCGACCACGGCTGCGGAGCTGACGACAAAGATCGCCGAAAAAGGCACGAGCAAACTCATCGTGTCGTTCATGCAGGACGATATCTCGCAAAATCAGACAGATGAATTCGTCAAATCGGACCGCGTTAGCCTCGATTGGCAATACAGCCATGCGTTCACCAGTCACACACTTACCGGTGGGCTGTTTGCGAACGATGAGAATGCATCAACATTGTCGTATGGCTCGGGATTTGATGAGGATACCGAAGTTCGCGCAGTGTTCTTGCAGGATCAGTGGTCTCGCGACCGGCATAAGACGTTTCTTGCATTGCGCTTGACCGACCATGAGACCTTCGGCAATCACACGACATGGAATGCCGAATATGCTTACGAGATCAGTGATGCCTGGACACTCAATGCCGGCCTGGGTCATGCGTTTCGCGCACCCGACGCGACTGACCGCTTCGGCTTCGGTGGCAACCCGGATCTGAATCCCGAACTGGCCGATGAGGCACAGCTCGGAATTCGATACGCGCCGGGTAGCGGACACAGTGTCGACATCGAGTTCTACAGCAATGATATTGAAGATCTGATCGAATTCGACCTGCAGACGTTCGAGCTCAGGAACATCTCGAAAGCCGAAATTCGTGGCACTCAACTCGGCTATGAATATCGAGGCGACCGTTATGTTGTGCGCGCAGAAGTAGTGAAACAAAGTGCGGACAATGCCACCACTGGTGAGCGCCTCCTGCGCCGCGCCGAAGAAAGCGCATCGCTATCCTACACACAGGATATCGGGGATCATCGTATTGGTATCTCACTGGTCGCAAGCGGTGATCGCGAGGACTTCGGGGGCGTCAAATTGCCTGGCTACCTGCTTGCTAATCTGTCGGGGCAATTCACGATTAACAACGCCTGGTCGCTGCATGCGCGAGTAGACAACCTGCTCGATACGGAATACGAAACGGCGGCCAATTTCCGCATGCAGGAACGCGGTGGATTTATCGAGCTAAAATACCGCTGGGACTGAGTGGCGCGACGACATGGGCAAACGACTAAGCAAGATTTACACCCGAACCGGGGATGATGGAACCACCGGTCTGGGCGACGGGACGCGCGTCGCCAAGGACAGCCTGCGCGTGGATGCCTTCGGTACCGTCGACGAGGCCAACAGCGCCATCGGCGCTGTGCTCGCGGCCACATCTGTACCGCAGGCCATTCGGGACACGCTAACGGAGGTTCAACACGACCTTTTCGAACTTGGCGGCGAGTTGTGCATCCCGGGCCACGAAGCTGTCAGCGAAGCGTTTGTAGATCGTCTCGAAACTGAATTGGACGATCTCAACCAGGATCTACCGGCACTCAAGGAGTTCATTCTGCCCGGCGGTGGCGAGGCGGCGGCCGCGTGTCATCTGGCACGAACTATCGTGCGCAGGGCTGAGCGCGTAACCATTACCCTGGCCGATACCGACACCGTGCGACCCGAAGTACTCAAGTACCTGAATCGGCTATCCGATCTGCTATTCGTCATAGCGCGGGTATTGGCGCGTGTGGAAAATGGTGAAGAAGTACTCTGGAATCGAGAGCGATAACCCGCACGGCCTGCGAACGGGATGTTTGGCGACTGAAGTAAAGCGCAGCGCAGCGAGCCATGAAGGAGACAAATCTCCCGTTCGCAGGTTGTGTGTCAAAATTTTTTCCGCATCAATACCGCATCGCCCGGACACAGGCTCGAGAATTCAGCGGTACTCTGTATAGCAACAGGTACAGCGGTGCGCTCCGTTACCACGTAATCCAATCGCGAAAAATACGGATCGGCGTCGATCGTGAGTAACCACAGTTCCGTAATTCCTAATCCGGTTGCCTTCGCTTCGAGAGCAGCGACCAGTTGTCTGCCGACACCACCACTTCGAACTGATGGATCGACAACCAGCGAGCGCAGCAGGCCGACGTTGCCGAACTGCTCGAGACCGATCAATCCGACTGGCTCACCATCAGCCGCCGCAACGAGAAAGTTATTCATGTGATCCGGCGTCAGGTCTGCGGTTGGCAGGCCCGCTTCCTCGAGCCATCCACGTGCCGCATCCAGATCAACGGCATTCGCTGGCCGAGTATCGAGCCAGTTACTCAATGTTCACTCGCGCTTGTTGGAAGGCCTCACAAACAGCCCCTGCAGCTGTTACAAGCCGCGGGGTGGCGCGGCCGATTGCATCGGCAGGCACTATGAAGCGATTCCGGTAGCGGTTAGCGGCGATATGCGGCCACCGCTCCCATTCCTCGAATGCGCCGTCGCCAGCATCTGAACTGGCGAGCATGACTTCAGGATCGCGTTCGACGACGGCCTCTACGTCAACTGTCGGCGCGAGGTCATTGAGATCCGAAAAGATATTCTCACCACCGCATAAACCGATCAGTTCGCTCACGTAATGCTCGCCGTTAATTGTAAACAGCGGTCGCCGTGACACCTGGTAAAACACTCGCAGCCGCTCCGCGCCTGTGTGTTGCTCCCTTATGACTTGCAAGTCCTGCATATAATCGCTGGCGGCCTGTTCTGCAGTCTCGACATTCCCGGTGAGCTCACCGATACGCCGCAGTGCAATCGCGACATCCTCGAGGCTGCGAGTCCGAATCGTCTCAACGTCGTAGCCAACACGTCGCAACTCATCGACAACGTGCGCGGGCGTACCACTTTCCCATACGAGTAACAGATCCGGTTGCAACACCGCGAGCTGTTCCTGGTCAACCATGAACGCGTCGCCGACGATTGGCAGCTCACGAGCTACGGGTGGGTAATCGGAATAGGCGCTAACTCCTACGAGTGTGCTGCTGGCACCTGCCGCATAAACGAGTTCAGTCAGATTGGGTGCAAGCGTTACGATTCGCGAGTAGCTTGCTTCAGCAGACCTCGGAACTGAATCTTCTGAGCAAGCGGCCAGGCAGGACAGCAGGCACGATGTCAAAAGGACAATGCACGCCCTCACTGCGTCCAGCCGTACAAGGTCATCGCAGAGATGACCACGGCCCAGATTGCGAGCAGGCGAAATACGAGCCGGTTTGCGGCTGTCGCACCACGCACACCACGCGCCACGAGGTCTTCATCACGGTCATCGCCAAGGGCAAGTGCGCTGACTCCGACTCTGGCGAGCAGGTGCTCGTTGTATTCCGAATGGGAATCGGACTTTTGTTCGGACGGTGCGCGCCAGGCGCCGAGTGCCGCATCGAAATTGCCGGCGGCCGCATAGCCAATAGCAGTGAGCCGCGCCGGAACCCACGCCAGCCAGCCATGCAACATGATCGCAGCATCGCGCAGGCGCTCCATTGAACCGTTCGCCACTTCGTCACGCGTTGCGGCAAAAACCGCCCGACGCCGAATCAGGTCGGTGACCCGGTAGACCCACGCTCCAAGCGGGCCGAGCAGCACGAACCAGAAGATGACCGCAAACAGCCTGTTGTTGGCCTGCACGCAAACAGCTTCTTCCACCGTATGAATTCGTTCCAGAGTGTCATCGGGCACGTCGTTCTCGATAATTGCCTTGGCCGTCTGCCGGATGTGCTCTTCATCGCCCTCTTCGATAGCTTTGCAGTACTCGTTAACGTCTTCGCCGATATCCCGTGGTCCGAGCGAGAAAAACAACACGATGATAGCGAGCAAAAGGTAAGGAAAACCAAGCAGGTAGTCGCCCAGAACGATAACGACCGCGAGCACTGGCACGGCGAGCAGCACCACAATTACGATGATCGGAATTAGCGCCGGCCAGTTGGGCAAGCGCCCAGCTTGCCGAAACCCCGCATCAATGATGCGGTCGAGCCAACGCAATCTGCGCAAGTGAAATAGCTGCGTTGCAAGTCGTTCGACCACGAGGCCGAGAAGCAGGGCAATCAGATGCATCGTTCCTTAACTCGTTTTTTCCATCTGTCAGGACTGACAGATACCATCATACAATCGAAGCCAGTCGAAAGCAGGACCCGGGTCCGTTTTTCGGCCCGGTGAAACGTCGGAATGTGCGGCAATTTCGCGGGCCGAGAGCCCGGGATAGGCAGCGAGCAGCGCATTTGAGACGCTTGCCAGCACCTCGTATTGGTCATCGGTGTACGGTATCGCGTCATCGCCCTCCAACTCGATACCGATCGAAAAATCGTTGCAACAGCCGCGACCACGAAACGAGGAGTCGCCCGCATGCCAGGCACGTTGAGTTAACGGTACGAACTGAATCAACTCGCCATCGCGCCGAATGAGCAGATGCGAAGATACTTCGAGGCCACGAATCTCGCCGAAAAATGGGTGCGCGTCCCAGTCGAGCACATTCGTAAAAAGTTGTTCGATCTCGGGGCCGCCGAACTCGCCGGGCGGCAGGCTGATGCTGTGCACGACCAGCATTCCGATTTCCGAACCATCTGGCCGCGCATCGTGATTCGGGCTAGGGCACTGTCGAGCTGGCTCAATGTGCCCGTTATCGGTGTTAATGCTGAACGAAGTGCCCATCAATGGTTGCCCCGGCGACCCTGAACGACGATAGTCATATCTGGGGACCTCAACTGTCAACGGCAATGGCCCAAACAAGACTATTCGTCAACGATACGCTCAGTTCCGGTCTGCAGCTGCAGCTCAATTCGGAGCAGGCCCGCTATATCGGCAAGGTTCTCCGGCTCCGTGTCGGCGATCAATTAACCGTGTTCAATGGGCAGGGCGGCGAGTTTGCGGCGACGGCGGAGACCATCCAGAAAAATTCGGCAATTCTGCTCATCGGCGAGCAATTTGAAGTCGCCACTGAATCGCCGCTCAAAGTGCATCTAGTGCAAGGCGTTTCGCGCGGCGATCGCATGGATCTCGTCGTACAGAAAGCCACCGAGCTTGGCGTGAAACGAATTTCTCCGGTATTGACTGAATACGGCGTCGTCAAACTCGACGCGGCTCGTGCCACAAAGCGTTGTGATCATTGGCAAAGCGTTGCCGCAAGCGCCTGCGAGCAGTCGGGCCGCATACGCCCACCGCTTGTAGACGAACCGATGGGACTCGATGTGTGGTTCGGAGCAAGAACAGAGGAAGCCGATACCGATCTGATTCTGCGGCCTGGCGCGACAACATCACTAACGTCGCTTGCCGCTCCCGTAACGAAGGTCTGCCTTCTGATCGGGCCCGAAGGAGGCTTCAGCGATACCGAGTACGAAGACGCAGAGGTCGCCGGTTTCAGATCGGCTTCGCTCGGTCCGCGAATATTGCGTACTGAAACCGCGGCGATCGCCGCCATTGCAGTAATGCAATCTGCCTGGGGTGATCTGCGCGCGCAGTAAGGCCGCCAAGGCTGCTGATCGCGAATTTCCTGATTTTGGATCTCCTGACGACTGGTTGGCGGAAGTGGAGACCCTGGTCGATGAATTAACCGAATTACGCGACTCAGGCCTGGATGGATTCTCGTGCAAGCATCGCCTCGAGCTTCTCGAGGTCGGGAATCAGCGGGAACTCATTGATCATTTTCACGCGACAGAGCACAGGCGCATCGTCTGGCCAGCCTTCCGTCGTGTGGAGTTTGAGAACGTCCTTGTTGACGCGAACTAGTTGCGGGAAGCCCTGCGTTAACACGCCGAAATAACCGGTCTTCAATTGCCCTGTGGTTGCATAGAACACAACGATTCGTGTGCGCCCGGTCGCAGCGGGCACCTCTTTGCCCAATGCGCCCTCGAATGACATGACCGGCAATTCGCGGCCATTCCAGTTCACCGTGCCCATCATCCAGCTGTGGGCACCAGCCTCGTGATCGGGCCTGGAGAATCGCACAACTTCAACAACGCAGGCACGTGGCACGATCAGGCGGTCCTCCGCCAACGGCACGAGCAGGCTATATAGTTCGTCGGCTTCTGCACTCACGTCAGCGTGATTCCTTTTTCTTCAAGCAGGCGCCCCATTGCTTCGAGCAATTGTGCGTCCTGATAGGGCTTACCCAGGTAATCATTAACACCGAGTTCGATTGCACGGGCACGATGTTTGTCACCCACGCGCGATGTCACCATGATAATCGGCACGTCGGCAACACGATCATCGTTGCGGACATGAGAGGCAAACTCATATCCGTCCATCCGCGGCATTTCGATGTCGAGCAAAATAATGTCGGGTTTGTGCTCTGCCATCACACTGATCGCGTCGAGTCCGTCTTTTGCCGTCACGACGCGCAAGCCATTTCGTTGCAAAAAGCGCTCAGTTACCCGCCGAACCGTTATCGAGTCGTCGACGACGAGCGCTAGCGGGCGGTCATCGGTCGGTGTCGGCGCCGCTTTCTCGAGTTCAACAACGGGTGCACCGGTGCGGACCAGTGCGCCGATATCCAGAATCAGGACAATACGACCGTCGCCAAGAATGGTAGCGCCGGAAATACCGCGAATACTCGCAAGCTGCGGCCCGATCGATTTAACAACGATTTCGCGGCTTGCGATCATCTCGTCAACGAGGAGCGCAGCCGAGAATTCGCCAGCCCTGACGAGAATCACTGGAATGAATGGCTCGTCCTTCGGCAGTTTCGCTGCCTGACCGCCGAGATACATGCCGAGGTGACGGAACTTGTAGGTTTCTTCACCGTACTGGAAGCTCGGCTCAGTTTGGCTCAGCAGGTTCTCGAGTTCGCCACGTGGAATTCGTGCGACACCTTCCACAGACGGCAGAGGCAATGCATACACCTCTTCGCCCGTGCGAACGATTAATGATTGCGTAATGGCGAGAGTAAATGGCAGGCGTACCGTGAAGTTTGTGCCCTGACCGGTTACCGAGGATATGCGCAGCGAGCCACCAAGCTTCTTCACTTCATTAGCAACTACATCCATGCCAACGCCGCGACCCGCTGACTGTGTCACTTTGCCCGCCGTCGTGAAGCCCGGCGTAAGGATCAGCTCCATGATTTCTTCGTCTGTGACCTTGGAGTCAGGCTTTAGCATGTCCAGCTCGTATGCTTTGCGCCGAATCGCGTCGACATCGAGCCCCCTGCCGTCGTCCGCGACGTCAATCACCATCTCTGTGCCTTCGCGATGCAGACGAATCGTGATTCGGCCGGTTGCTGGTTTACTTGCATCCTGGCGCTCTTCCGAGGACCCGATGCCATGAACCACTGCGTTCCTGAGCATGTGCTCGAACGGCGGCAACATTTTGTCGAGTACCTGGCGGTCGAGTTCGCCCGACGCACCTTCAACAGCCAGCTCGGCGCGTTTGCCTGCCTCCTTCGCTATCTGCCTGACAAGTCGAGTCAGGCGCGGAACGTGACGCTCGAACGGCACCATGCGCGTTCGCATCAGCCCATCCTGCAGCTCGGCCGTAACTCGTGACTGCTGCACAAGCAGACCCTCGGCCTCGGTGGTCACGGACTGCAACAGGTCTTTCAGGCTCGTAAGGTCGTTGGCTGACTCCGCGAGGGCACGCGACAGCTGCTGTATGTTCGAGTAGCGATCAAGCTCCAGCGGATCAAAATCGCGAGCGACAAGCGTGTCCTGGTGACCATGCATGATTTGCGCTTCGGTCTCGATTTCGAGTTTGCGTAACTGCTCTCGCAACCGGTGCACGGTCTGGTCCAATTCTTCAACATGGAATTCGAAAGAACTAACCTGCTGTGTCAGGCGCGAGTGATAGATACTGATTTCGCCCGCAGCGTTGAGCAGGTCCTCGAGCAATTCCGCATCGATGCGCGCGAATTCCTGACGTTGCTCCGAGCGTAATCCCTGCACGGCTGCCGGCCTCTGCTCGTCGGCAACGCTCTCGGGCGCAGCTTCCTCTTCGGGTTTGGCCGGCGCTCTCGTTATTATCCTGCGCTCGGGTTCGGGTTCAGGTTCAGGTTCGGGTTCAGGTTCAGGTTCGGGTTCGGGCTCGGGCTCTACTTCCGGCTCTGGTTCAAGCGTTAGCGGCGGCTCCGGTGCAGGTGGTTCTTCAACAAGCGGCGGCTTGCCGATTTCCGCCAACTCATCGGCCAGCGGCGTGTCGACAATTACCATGCTGACCGTGTCTTCCGGCTCAATCGTGAATGCGGCTGGCTCAGCTGCTTCAACGTCTTCCTCGGGCGGTGCTGTCTCGACTTCCGAGTCGTCCGCCACCTCAAAGCCCGCGTTCGCCTGCTGAATTCGTTTCTCAAGCTCTCTGGCTGGTGCCACCGCCTTGCTCGCGATGACAGCGTCACGCATGCGGTGCAGCTCATCCACGCTGTGTTGCAGCAATTCATCAACTGCCGGCGTCGCTTTTACGCGTCCTCCGTCGACAGAGATCAGCAATGTCTCCAGCTCATGGCTGAGGTTGCCCATGGCCGTAATCCCTGCCATGCGCGCACCACCTTTCAGCGTGTGCAGGTGGCGCTTGAGTTCCTCCATCGATTGCCGGGATTCCTTGTTCTTGCTCCAGTCGAGCAGTGCCTTGTCCGCCGACTCGAGCAACTCGGCTGATTCTTCGGTGAAAATCGCCGCAATTTCCGCGTCGTATTCGGGTTCGTCGGAAACGACCTCGGCAATGGGCTCTGCAACGGGCTCCGGCTTGTCCACCGGTTTGAGCTCGGTGACCTCTTCGGTGACGATCGTATGCTCGGGTTGTACGGCATTCGTCAGCCTGGTCACATGTTCGATCAGGGCCGTATAGTCCGCCCGACTTCGCTCCGGCTTATTGATATCGCCAACGATTGTCGCAATTGCTTGTGCCGCAGCTCGCAACCCGTCAAGCCCCGACTTCTGGAAGCCGATCTTGTAGTCGTAGACACGGCGCACGAATCGATTCAAAGCGGCGGCGACGGCAACCCCGCGCTCGACATTTGCCATGTTTGCGCTGCCATGCAACGTATGACATGCCCGGTACAGTTTGTCTGTAACGTCGAAAGGCGGTTGGTGACCGCCGCAAGCCGCCAGGTAGTCGACAATGACTTTGATATGTCCTGCAGTTTCTTTCGAGAAGATATCCAGCAGTACCGGGTCCATTTCGAGGGCGGGCTCTTCCTCCTCCACGACTTGTTGATCGGACGTTGAAATTGTCAGAACTGCCGCGTTCGGATCGCCCTCGGCGAAAGCACTTGCCCGCGCCATCAACAGGCCGATATCGGTGCCTGGTTCGGCTCCAACTTCGAGCTGCTCGATGAGTTCCGGAACCGCAGCAGCCGCTTCGATAATGAAATCAATCATCGGCGGCGTGCGGACGAGTGTCCGATTGATCAGGCGATTCAGCAGATTTTCAATACACCAGCTGTACTCGCCGATGCGCTCGGCACCAACCATGCGGCCGCTGCCCTTCAAAGTATGAAACGAGCGCCTGACCGTGATCAGTGTTTCCATGTCGTCCGGTGCGTCCTGCCAGACCGGCAATTTGCGCTTGATGGACGCGACCTCTTCCCGAGCTTCCTCGATGAATAGCTCGAGCAACTCCGGGTCGAGGTGTTCGGCATCCGGCGCGACGACCGGTAACGCCATAACCTCGGTCGCCTGCATTCTTGCCTGTTCGGCGGCAGCCATTTCCGCAGCCTGGGCAGCGATTTCTGCCGAGTCGAGCTTCATTGTTTGAGCAACCTGCGGCTCTGCCTTGGCTTCCTGTGCCAGGCGATGTTCGAGATCGCGCAGCACGGACAAGCATGCCTCGGCATTGTCGAGCATGTACCACGGCTCACTGCGTCCTGCTTTGACCGTCTCCATGTAGTACTCGATGCTGACGATCGCATCCGCAAGCCGGTCAGTTTCCTTTTGACTCAGGCGCGCCGCACCGTCGCCTGACAACGTCAAGGTGATCAGATGCCCGACGCGGTCGATTACCTCCATCGCCCGCGTCTTGTTCAGCATCATCAGCCCGGCCTTGATGCCACGCACGAGCGACGGAATGCTGTCCAGACCTTGCGATGGCCCCTGCGACGCCAGGCTTTGGCCAACGGTTTCCTTGATGCGGGCGAGGTTGATGATGCACTCGCGCATGACCGACTCCGCGACCTGTTGATAGTCAGCGGCTTCCTGCGGCGGCAATTCAGCAGCTGCGCCGTCACCACCGGCGTCGGTTGGGACGATGAGTCTTATGAGTTGCTGGTCGAGGCGGTCTTCAACGCGTAACAACGTTGATGCGATGTCGAGGATAATCTGGTCTGATGCGGCACCACCACGTTCGACGACGGTCTTGAGTCTGTCGATCTCGCCGTCAATATCGCCACGCAGCTCACCAAGGCCCAGTACACCCAGCGTGTCACTGATTTTCTTTAGCAATTCCAGTTGCGGAACAAGCTCCGAAGACTTGTTCATGCCCGTACGCACAAAGATGTCGAGAACATCCTTTACGCGGGCAAGATCTTCCTTGATCGCGGCAGCGACGGTCTCCATGAGCTTGACACTCGGCGCTGACAACGCCTCGCGCGCATGCTCGACCTGTTCATCGCCGGGAAGCAATTCGGAGAGGTTGAAGGCCGCCCGAATCTCGCCGATTCGTTCGCCGGCAGAAGTCGACCGGGCAACATAGTAAAGCAGGTTGTTCAGAAGATCATCGATCGGATACGTATCGAAAGCCTCGATCCCCTCATCGATGACTCTTTTGATTTGCCGGTCGGTCTGGCCCAACAGCCGCTTGAGTGCAACCGAGGTTTCCAGACCACCATTTTGCAGTGACTCGAGCACGCCACTGACAACCCACCAAAGCTGATACATATCATCGCGGGTTGCCGCGAGCTCAAGTTTGCGAATAACGCCTGTCAGCGTTTCCAGATGACGCCTGGTATCACCGCCCTTTATCCAGCCAAGCAGCGCAAGTTGAAACTTCGGTCGCAGGCGAGTTGCGACAGCGACGGGGTCTTCGCCTGAACCCTCGCGTACATCGCTGGTTTTCCTGGCCTGGCTCGGCGACAAATTCAGCAGCAGCAGCGTGCCTTCGGACAGCAACGGTTCGCCGCGTGCAGCGCGCAGATCGTTAAGCATCGGCAGCAACACGAGTGCTATATCGCGCCCGCCGCCCAGCAGGCGTTCAATGTATATCGGCAACTGCACCATCGCGCGTGTCAACGCATCCAGGCCGTCTTCACGTCCTTTGCCCGCACGCAGGTTGGCAAGATACTTGCAGCCGAGTTCCATTTCCTCGGCAAGCAGTGCCGCACCGTAGATCTCGCTTATTTGCAGAGCGCCGCGCGCCTGATGCAATAGCTCGCCCGCGCGAACAAGGGCGGCCGATCCGCCACGCCCATCGACACAGTCTTCCAACGCGAGATGCGCGTTACGGAGCGTCTCCATGAGTTCGACGCTGATGATCGAGAGGGTGCTCACGGTGACGTCACCGCTCCTGTCGCTGCTGCGTCGTTCCTGAATGCCGGTATCGCCTGTCATCGGACGGTCCGTGTCTCCCTAGCCCGCCTTGGCTTGCCCGTCGGCTTTGCCGGCGAGGACAGACGACGAGGTGCCAGACAAAGTCCTTGCCTGCAGTGCTTCGTTGGGTAAGGTAAATCCGGCGACGGTATTTCGGAGCTGCGACGCAAGCTCGGAGAGTTTCGAGATTGCTGCTGCAGTCGCTGTAGTGGCCTTGCCGGTCTGCTCACTGATTTCACGCAATCGTGTCGTTCGCCGCGTCACATCTGCGGCCGATCCGGCCTGTTGACGCGCTGAACTCGAAATATTCTGTACCAGGCTCGCTATCTGATTGGATACCTGCTCGATCTCATCGAGGGCGGCGCCCGCGTTTTCGGCGAGCAACGCACCGCCGACAACATCCGTCGTACTCCGTTCCATCGAGACGACAGCTTCATTGGTGTCCGCCTGAATTGTTCGTACAAGCACCTCGATTTGTTTGGTGGCGTTCGTAGAACGCTCGGCAAGCCGCTGCACTTCATCGGCGACGACTGCGAATCCACGGCCGGCCTCGCCCGCCATCGACGCCTGGATCGACGCGTTCAATGCGAGAATGTTGGTCTGCTCGGCGATGTCATTGATCAGCTCGATGATGTTGCCGATCTCCTGCGAACTCTCTCCGAGGCGCTTGATGCGCTTCGATGTTTCCTGAATCGTCTCCCGAATGGCGTTCATGCCGTCGATCGTACGGCGTACGGCCTCGCCACCTTTGTGTGCCACTTCAACGGAGTGGCGCGCAACGTCGGAAGAGCGTTCCGCGTTACCCGAGACCTCTTCAATTGAAGCCGCCATAGAGACAATGGATTCGGTTGCAGCGTTGATTTCGCGACCCTGGTTGTCTGTCGCCTTCGCCATATGCGACGCGGTGCTTTCGGTCTGTTTCGCCGCCGAGTCGACCATGATCGCCGTCTCATTAACGGTTGCGACGAGCTTCCTGAGTTCTTCGATCGCGTAGTTGAATGAGTCGGCAATAGTGCCGGTGATATCTTCGGTTACGGTTGCTTCGACCGTCAGGTCGCCATCTGCGAGGCTGCCCATTTCATCAAGGAGTCGCAAAATAGCCTGTTGATTGCGTTCGTTTTGTTCTGCCTGAACCTTGGCTGTTGCTTCGAATTTCGACGAGCGAGCGTTCAGAATCACGAGACTGATGAGCAAAATGATCGCAAGAGCGATCATGCCGAGCGGTATCCACGCCAGCTGCAAGAAGCCGGGTAACGGGCTGCCTGATTCCGATCCCGAAAACGCTGCGCCGAGTTTGGCTGCACTCGATGCAAGCTCGGCTTGCGCATCCACGAGATTGCCGACCTGCCCAATACTACCTGCAACGCGCTCGACCTCTACCTCCAGGTCTGTGAGCTGGCTATCGAGTGGCACGAGGACAACCTCGCGACCCTCGTCATTCAGCGGTCGAACGTCGAGCTCCGTATCCGCACCCGACAGAGCATTGAACACCGTACGCAGAAACGCCGCGTCCTCGGCGATGCCCGCTGCAGCCGTCGCCGCATTTGGATTCGTCGCCAACCCCGGCACCGTTTGTCCAATGCGCACGGCGCGCTGCTGAAACTCCTGCACGATCGCTGTCGCGCCGGAACGATCGAGCATTTCATTGGATAGCTCGAGTATCGCCGTGACAGACGAGTTGATATTCACCGCGGCATCTGTGAGCGTCTCAACGTCAGAGCGCCTTGCAAGGATTGCCGCCGCGCGCGACTCGAGTTGTTGCCATTCAGATGATGCTCCGGGGGCAGCCGGTCCGACACTCCGGCGCAACGCGGCAAGCCGTTTCAGGCTTGTGTCAAGCTGGCCGAAGCCGCCGCCCGAACCATTGAGCGCCGCGCCTGCCTGGTTCGGAATCGCCTGCGAAAGCGCCGCAAGCTCTGCCGCCTGCGGATTGCCTCCGGAACTCTGGAAAAACGTGAGCCCCGCCGCAGCAATCAACAGAACGACTGTTACAACTGCGATGATTCTGAATGTCGATGATGTATCTGCTGTATTAGCCATAGCTTTTGTAACTCTAGGTTATGCGTAGCCGCGCAATTTGTCGGCGCGATATCCTGAGGCGATCATTCAGCCGCCGCCTGCAAGAACAAGTTGCTTTCGATAAAGTCGAACAAGTTAAAGACGGGCCACGTATCTTCACCACGCTCGTAAGCACCCGTCAGAAAACGGTCACAGCGGACCACGGTTTCCGGCCATGAGTCCTTGAATTCACGATCCATGAAACGACGAAAGCCGAGTACCTCGTCGACGACAAGGCCGGCGGGAACCTCGCGATGATTTACTGAGATAACCCGTGTCGTTCGTCGCAGAGTGGTCCGGCCGCTACCGAGTAACAATTTAACGTCCACGAGCGGCAACAGATGGCCACGCAGGTTAGCGATTCCAAGCATCCAGCGTTTACTGCCCGGCACGCGCGTCATTCCATCCGGTAGCATCAACACCTCTCGAACCTGGTCGCGGCCTGCAACGAATTGCTCTTCGCCAATGCGAAAACCGACACCGACCCATTCGGCTGGCATCGCACTGCCACTGTCTCCCGTATGTGCCTGACGACTGCGGCGCTCGATCTCCTGCAGCAGCTCAAACGGCCGCTCGACCAGCTTCGCGAGGTCCAGGGACTCACTCATTCAGGCAGCCATCACCGCATTGATCTTCGCCACGAGCTGTTTCGCATCGATAGGCTTGACCAGATACTCGACAGCACCCTGACGCATGCCCCATATCTTGTCGGTCTCCTGATCCTTGGTCGTTATCATGATGACCGGGATGCCGGCGGTGTCAGAGTCTTGCGTCAGCTTGCGGGTTGCCTGGAATCCATTCATCCCCGGCATGACCACATCCATAAGGATGCAGTCGGGGCGCGATAATCTGGCCTGGCGCAGGCCTTCCTCACCACTGTCAGCGACGAGCGTGTCGAAGCCGTTCTTCTCCAGCATTTTTTGAAACAAATGCAGCTCGGTAGGCGAATCATCAATAATGAGAATTACTGCCATCAATGCGTCCTTTGCAACGTGCTCAGTAAAAAGTGACTAGTTGATCTGGTTGGAAATTGCACCGAGCAACTCGTCTTTGGTAAACGGTTTGGTCAGATACTGCTCAGATCCGACAATGCGCCCGCGAGCGCGATCAAACAGGCCGTCTTTGCTCGACAACATAATGACCGGCGTTTCTTTAAACATCTTGTTGTGCTTGATCAACGAACAGGTTTCATATCCATCGAGTCGCGGCATCATGATGTCCACAAAAATAAGGTCAGGCTGGTGATCGGCTATTTTAGATAATGCGTCGAAACCATCGATCGCTGTGAATACCTGACAACCTTCTTTGGTCAACAGCGTTTCCGCTGTACGACGAATCGTCTTGCTATCATCCACAACGAGGATCTTGAGGCCATTCAGACTTCGAGATGCGTTATTTGACACCGGATTTCCTCAACTCTGCTGGAATCCCCCAGGATTCACTTTAATTAGTCATTATTTTCCTGCGCCATGGCGGTGGGCAGCCATACAATGCCCAGGAAAACCGACTTGTACCATATTGACATAAGTCCTGCTACGACGCGCGCCGCAGACGATAAAAACTCAAGAAATTTCAACGCTTACCCCCTGATTCCAAGGTATAGTTGCTCGCTCGATTCTGACCAGACACAGAAATCCGCGAATGGCACAGCGCAGGCTTAAAATCGGCATCGTCATGGACCCGATCGAGTCCATTGTCCCGTACAAGGACAGCTCTCTGGCAATGTTGCTCGAAGCACAGCGTCGCTCTGCAGAAATTCACTATTTTCAGCAGAAGGATCTGAAGCTGCTTAGCGGCCGGGCAATTGGCCTTTCTCAGCGGCTAAACGTCAAGGATGACGATACCGACTGGTTTGAACTCGGAGAACGTAAGGAGGTGGCGCTTGGCGCGCTCGATGCGATCCTGATGCGTAAGGATCCGCCGTTCGACATGGAATACGTCTACACGACCTATATTCTGGACCGTGCCCGCGAAGCTGGCGCACTGGTCGTCAATCATCCGCAAGCGCTGCGGGACATGAATGAAAAGGCCTACACGGCCTGGTTCCCCGAGTGCACACCCGTCACGCTGATCACTCGATCGATGGCGGAAATGAAAGCATTCCTTCTTGAGCACGATCGAATTGTCGTCAAGCCGCTGGACGGAATGGGTGGACGCTCGATATTTGTCGTGCAACAAGGTGACAACAACGCCAACGTGATTTTTGAGACGCTGACAGACTATGGTCAGCAGT
>Ga0209271_10000107_pt1 | contig 30362 bp, 29 predicted proteins | sample tdAd002_FD_187123 | JGI IMG/M metagenome (GOLD analysis project Ga0209271, IMG submission 187123) | Marine sediment microbial communities from the Atlantic coast under amendment with organic carbon and nitrate - tdAd00.2 (SPAdes)... | ecosystem: Environmental > Aquatic > Marine > Coastal >... | reverse complement strand
TGCTACTGCGCTGACTCGTTTGGCGTGGAAATCGGCGGCTGAGGGCATCGCAAGCTGCACGATGTACACTTTGCGCGCGGTCGGGTCTTCGGAGCCGGCCAGGCGTATGCCGCCAAGGCTACCTGCATCACGCAATTCTGATTCGTATTCTGCTAACGCGATGCACGAGATCAGCATTGTGACAAGCGGCAGTAAGCGCAACATCTTCATTTATTCGTCGCTGTAGCCGCTCATTTCTTCATCGGAAAACGTCACGCCAAGGCCCTGGGCGATGCGGTTAACGAAGTTGAAATAAGCGACAATCATCGTCAGGTCGAGAATATCGCTATCGGACAAACCGACGGCACGCAACTCGCCGAGGTCACTTTCCGTCATCGCCGATGGTGCCGATGTGAGCTTTTCTGCATGGCGCACGATGTTGCTTACACGCGGCTCAAGCGTTTCGAGCCCGTCCGCGCTCATCAGCATTTCGAGCGTTTCCGCGTCCTTGATGTATCGCCGCAGCGCCTCGGCATGATGGTTGACGCAATAGGCGCACTCATTGGTCGCCGAGACGACGACGGCTATTGCCTCTCTTTCTGCCCGAGATAGCCCGGATCTGCCGAACATAAGAGTCATGTAGAGGTCGAGATGGTTGCTCATCGCGTCGGCGTTCAGGCTGTGAACCTTGAGGATGTTGGCAACCTTGCCGCGCTTCTCTATGAGCTCGGCATACACCGCACCCAGCTTGCTATCGCCGTCAGCGCAGGCGCCGTCAACGTCAATTTCTTCGATCCAGGACATCGTTCGACGTTACCACTCAGTGCGCCAAAAGAGAATGATCACCGGGCACTGTAGAGCATCATTCCTTTGCCGAAGTTCCACCGTCGCCCAGCCAGTCGCGTGGCCGCAAGAAATCGCTGTAGAGCTTTGCTTCCGCAGAGCCAGCCTCGGGCGCCCAGTTATATTCCCAGCGAACGCGCGGCGGCAAAGACATCAAAATCGACTCCGTTCGGCCACCTGACTGCAGGCCGAAAATCGTGCCGCGGTCGTAAATCAGATTGAATTCGACATAGCGACCGCGGCGATACAACTGGAATTCACGCTGACGCTCACCGTACGGATGGTCTTTGTGCTTCTTCACGATTGGCCGGTAGGCAGGCAAGAAGCTGTCGCCAGTGGCTTGCAAAAACTCGAAGCTGCGCTCAAAACCGAATTCGTTGAGGTCGTCGAAAAACAAGCCGCCAACACCCCGCGTCTCGTCTCGATGTTTGAGGTAGAAGTACTCATCGCAGTTCTTTTTGAAGCGCGCATAGAGATTATCGCCGAATGGATCGCATGCTGCCTTGGCGACTTTGTGCCAGTGGACGACGTCTTCCTTGAAAGCATAGTAGGGCGTCAGGTCAAAGCCGCCACCGAACCACCAGACAGAGTCGTCGCCATCGCCAGCAGAGAAAAAGCGAAAATTGGCGTGCGTGGTCGGGACGTACGGATTTCGCGGGTGAATAACAAGGGACACGCCGACTGCCTGGAAACCGCTGCCGGCAAGCTCTGGTCGGGTCTTCGTCGCCGAAGGTGGCATTGTGTCGCCAAACACATGTGAAAACCCGACGCCAGCCTGCTCGAATACCTCGCCGTCACCGAGTACACAGCTCAGGCCACCGCCGCCACCAGGCCGGTCCCAGGCGTCGCGACGAAACGTCGCTTTACCGTCGAGCTGCTCGAGTTCAGCAACAATTCGGAGCTGCAGGGACTGCAGATACTCCTTAACCTGATTTAGTTCGTTCATGCTGTTCGCGGTCGAATTACTTTGCCTGTTGCCAGATCACGAATTTCCGATGGGCCTGAAGAAGGTCCGCAGTCACCCGGCACTATGTAGTCTACACAAGCTCCGAACCTGCGGCGCAGAACGAAGCGATTACGAACGATACGCTGACCCGCGATATTCGCGCTTGTCGAAATTATTGGTGAATCAACGGCGCTGCAAATTGCGGCAGCGGTTGGGTTGCCTGTCAGCCGTACCGCGAGAGTCTGGTGCTGGCCTCTGACCAGGGACATGACATGCGGCCGCGCCGGGGCAATCCACGTCGTGGGTCGTGCCGCATCTGGCTCGGGAATCTCATTGCCGTCGGTAACGATCCAGTCAACCAACTGTGATTTGTCGGAGGCGATCAGGATCAGACCTTTACCGGGGTCTCGCCGCTTTATGGAGAGCAGGCGAACCAGGGCTTCAGGGTCGTCCGGCATGCAGCCCAGGCCAAAGACGCCTTCGGTCGGGTAGGCGATGACACCGCCGCCGAGCAATACGTCAGCAGCCCGCTTGATAGATAACTTCATTGGAGCCGCGAGCGATTAGTCGCTTGTCTTTTTTTTCGCCGCCTTCTTTTTGGCAGCTTTTTTCTTGGACTTTTTCTTGGCTTTCTTCTTGGTCGCGGTCTTTTTCGCGACCTTTTTCTTGGCGGTCTTCTTCTTGCCGCGGCGGCCGCGTACCGGCGCGGCGGCCAGCAGTTCCTTGCATTCCTCGAGTGTCAGCGATTTCGGCTCGCGGTCTTTCGGAACACGCGCGTTCTTGGCCTTGTCGGTAATGTACGGACCGTAACGGCCGTTCAGCACCTGAATGCCTTCGTCCTCGAAATCCTGAATGATGCGGTTAGCGTCGGCGATCTTTTTCTCTTCGATGACTTCGAGCGCTCGCGGTAACTCAATCGTGTACGGATCGTCATCCTTGATAGAGACATACTTGTCGCCATAGCGGACGTACGGGCCGAAGCGGCCGATGCTCGCAGATACGGGCAGTCCGTCCGGCGTTTCACCGAGTTTGCGCGGCAGCTTGAAGAGTTCAAGCGCCTCTTCCATCGTAATCTCGTTCATTTTCTGGCCCGGACGCAGACCAGCGAATTTCGGTTTTTCCTCGTCATCCTTGGTGCCGATTTGCACGAATGGACCGTAGCGGCCCATGCGGACGGTCATCGGCTTGCCGCTTTTGGGGTCGATGCCGAGTTCGCGAGCCTGGGCAACCTGTTCCCGCGTGACCGAATCTTCCTTGTCGTCGCAGAGTGCCTTGAAAGGTTTCCAGAAATTGTCGAGCAATGGGACCCAGTCTTTGTGTCCCAGGGAAACCTCGTCGAGGTCATCCTCTAGCTTTGCCGTGAAGTCGTAGTCGACGTATTGCGCAAAGTGATCGGTCAGGAAGCCGTTGACGATGCGGCCGATGTCGGTCGGGAAGAAACGTTTACTATCTATCTCGACATACTCGCGGTTCTTCAGTGTGGCAATGATGCTCGCGTAAGTAGAAGGACGGCCGATGCCGTATTCCTCAAGCGTTTTGACGAGGCTTGCTTCAGTAAAGCGTGGCGGTGGCTCAGTGAAATGTTGCTCGGGGCGCAGTTCGTCGAGGTTGACTACGTCGCCCTCGGCGATGTTCGGCAGTAAGCGGTCGCCGTCGTCATCTTTGCCAGCGTCATCCTGACCCTCCTTATATACAGCCATGAATCCGGGTTCGACGAGAATCGAGCCGTTCGCGCGCAAGCGGTGGCCTTCGTCGGCGGGTCCGGCCGCAAGATCGATCGCGACAGTGTCGAATACGGCCGGCACCATTTGGCAGGCCATCGTCCGCTTCCAGATCAGCGAATAGAGTTTGAACTGGTCCTCATCGAGCGCGTCCTTAAGCGACTCCGGAGTTAGCGCGACAGATGTCGGACGAATTGCCTCGTGCGCTTCCTGGGCATTTTTCGCTTTTGTTTTGAACACGCGCGGCTCGTCCGGAACATTTTCCGCGCCGTAACGTTCGGCGATAAGCTCGCGAATCTCTTCGACGGCAACAGCGGCAAGCGTCACCGAGTCGGTACGCATGTAAGAAATCAGCCCCACATTGCCTTCACCCGGAATTTCGATGCCTTCGTAAAGCTTTTGTGCGACCCGCATCGTCCATTGCGTGTTGAACCCGAGCTTGCGAGACGATTCCTGTTGTAACGTGGACGTCGTGAACGGTGCTGCGGGATTGCGACGACGCTGCCGCTTGGTCACGCTGACCGTCGTTAGTTTGCCTCCAGCCGCGCCCACAACCGTCTTCTCGACATCGCGTGCAGCCGTCTCGTTTTCAAAACTGAACTGCTCGACCTTTTCACCGCCATAGCTTACGAGGCGTGAAACGAATGGTTGTTCGTCCTTGCTGACGTCGGCTTCGATAGTCCAGTACTCGCGTGCCTTGAACGCCTCAATTTCGAGTTCACGCTCGACGATCATGCGCAATGCCGGGCTCTGTACACGGCCCGCGGATAACCCGCGCTGCACTTTCTTCCACAGCAAGGGGGAAAGATTAAAACCAACAAGATAATCGAGCGCGCGGCGCGCCTGTTGCGCGCCCACAAGATCACCGGAAAGGCCGCGGGGATTATCGATCGCATCCTGTACAGCCGCTTTTGTGATTTCGTGAAACACGACGCGATGAACGGGCTTGCCGTTCAGGGCATCTTTCTCTTTTAGCAATTCGATCAGATGCCAGGAAATAGCTTCGCCTTCGCGATCCGGGTCAGTTGCGAGATACAAGGCGTCGGACTTCTTGAGTGCGCGGATGATCGCTTTAACGTGTTTTTCGTTGCGCTCGATGATTTGATATTTCATCGAGAAGTCATTGTCAGGATCAACGGCGCCCACCTTCGGTACGAGATCGCGCACATGGCCGTAGGAAGCCAGGACGGCGAAGTCTTTGCCAAGGTATTTGCTGATCGTTTTCGCCTTCGCAGGCGATTCAACAATGACGAGATTTTTAGACATATATAAAGGTGCTCAAAACCAAACAACCGCGGACAGTGCCGCGGTTGAATACAATGCTTGATGGCAGTGTGTCAAGAAAATCAGTGAATAGAGCCCGTGCTCTCCTCGAAAACAAGGTCTTCCATGCGCGCGTATGCCAATTCCTGACCGGGCTGACTGAAGAGCACCATCAGGACCACCCACTTGATTTGCTCGACGTCGATATCGGCAGACTCCAATGCGAGCAGGCGGTCTATGAGAATTTCACGTTGTGGCGGGGAGAGTATGCCGATTTGCTCCAGATACGAAATATAGCCGCGACTGGCTGCCTCGAGGCGCTCTTGCTCGAAATCATTGTAGATTCGCGTGCCGTGCGCAGTTTGCGCATTGAATGCGAGCCCGCCCTGGTGATCGGTCAGTCCGTCCAGCCAGTCCAGTGCGCGATCTATTTCGGGGTCGCCAAAACCTGCCCGCGAGAGTTCATCTCGGAGCTCATTGTGATCGGCTTCGGGTTCTTCATCGGCGTCGACGTAAGTCTCGAACAGATACATCAATACGTCGAGTACATTCTCTTTCATGCCTGGAGCGGCTCCCTTACGTTTCCAATCCAGTATCTCTCAGACCAGTAGCGAGTATCGTCCACCAGACAGTGATTCGACGACTCCCTCTAGCTCCAGGATCAGAAGCATGGAGGAAACCTGATCAATCGTCAAACCGGAGTTTTCGACGAGTTCGTCAATGCTAATCGGGTCGTGACCCAGGTATTTCTTCAGCTCCAGGTACTCGTCGTCGTCGAGCTTGACCGGCGGGTCGTTCGTCGTTGATTCCAAAGTGTTTTGCAGAACGTGGCCCGCGAGAGGAGCGAGTTCGGCGACGATGTCATCGGCCGTTTCGACCAGTTTCGCCCCCTGCCTGATCAGCTGATGGCAACCGCGCGCGAGCGGATTATGGATAGAACCGGGCAGTGCGAATACTTCGCGACCCTGCTCACCGGCATGTCTTGCAGTGATCAGAGAACCGCTGCGCCTGGCAGCCTCAATGACAAGCGTACCCAGGCTCAGCCCACTTATCAGGCGGTTGCGCTGTGGAAAAAGGGACTTGTCCGGATGCGTACCCAATGGGAATTCGCTCACGAGCGCACCGTGCCGGGCAATATCATGCGCAAGATCACGGTTGGACGCAGGATAGACACGGTCGATGCCATGACCAAGAAAGGCGACCGTCGGCGCACCGGCATCGAGCGCACCTTGATGCGCGGCCGTGTCGATGCCTTCGGCAAGACCACTCACGATACAAAAGCCGGTGCTACCGAGATGGCGCGCAAACGCGAATGCATTACGGGCTCCACTCTGTGTCGGATTGCGACTGCCAACTATTGCGAGTGCCGGCATATGCAAGAGCCCCGGATCGCCTTTTACATACAGCTGCGCCGGGGGCCGTGAAATCTGCGCGAGCAGCTCCGGGTAATCATCGTCTCCGCAGGATATGAGGTGGTTTTGTGGGTCCCGTAACCATTCTTCATTCATACGCCCATACTAAAAAAAACGGCGCTCAAAAGCGCCGTCTTTAATTCATTATAAGCCTAAGAAATCAGGTCGGGTTGCGCACATAGTCAAGCGTGTGCAGTGCCTGCGTTGCATCCATTACGAGGCCGTATCCGACACGATCGTAGACTTTGAATATCATGACGGTGCCAGCAGGCTCATCCGGCAGGCGCACATTGCCGCCACCCACGTGGTCTTTGACCGTTGGACCTCTTTGCCACACCGTCAGCACATCACCGACTGCCAGCCCATGATTGGAGCCGCGGTTGATTACCACTACCTGGTACTGGCCTATCTGGGTTACGCCACCAACGACGTACATGATTTGTCCTTCGATATTGCCAGATGGTGCCTTCGGAAAGAAATTCAGTGGAATATTGACCTCGGTTGGAATCAGCCTGTCACCCTGTTTGGCCTCCCGTTTCGATGAAGTCAGTTTCATCGTTGCCGGGTCGCCGCCACGGGTTATCGTGCCTTCGGCAATCTCTATGCCCTGATAACCAAGGAGTTCGTTGTTGTCCGGATCTCTGAGCTCATCGCCGATCTTCGCTACGCTAAAGCGTTCACCAGGCTGGGCGCTGGTACCACGTACGTAGACGGTATTTCCGGCAGCCGCGATGAGGTGATCGCCCTTGCTCGCGACCAGGTACGGTAGTGAATCAACTTCTTTGCGCGGAATTACGGCACCACGACTAAGAAATGCAGCGACTGAATCGTACGAGACACTCGTAATAGCCTCGGTCAGTGGCGTTTCCCGAGCCTCGGGTGACAGGCGATAGCTCGAGCCGAGTTGGTTAGTTACACGCGGCGCACCGTCAACATAGATCAATGCGAGCACGTCGCCCGGATAAATTAGATGCGGATTCTCGACCTGTGGATTGACATACCAGATTTCGGGCCAATACCAGGGGTCTCTGAGAAAGGTAGCAGCGATATCCCACAGAGTATCGCCAACCTGGACGACGTATTCGTCAGGAGCGTCTGCGGCGAGTCGCGCGCTATCTTGCGAAAACGCGGTGAGCGAGCCCAGAGTGAATGCTGCGACCAGCGCAACGGCGGTCATCCGGAAACGATTATTCAGGTAATTTTTGCGGAGGGACATGATTTCCTCGTGCTCCATACAAGGTCATAGGACCTGTTGCTTTTTAGCGTTGCTATAATATGTCGTTCCGGTGCCTTTGAGACTGCTAATTACGTCACATTTCGGCCCCAAATACCCGTAAAAAGGCGCTTTTTCTGGCGGCATTGTCTGTCATCTTATTCAATAAAGTCAAACATTTAGGTCGTTTTTGTAGCAATTTACACGAATCTCGCAGGAATTTACCTTAACGAAATTATGGCAAAACTAACGATTTTGGAGTTTCCGGACACCCGGCTCAGAACACGGGCAAGCGCGGTCGAATCTGTTGATGATGGGCTCAGAATACTGATCGACGACATGTTCGAGACGATGTACGACGCACCGGGCATCGGGCTTGCCGCGACACAGGTCGATGTGCATAAGAGACTGCTTGTCGCGGACGTCTCCGTGGACAAGAGCGATCCCTGCGTACTGATTAATCCGGTTATTCTCGAGAAAGACGGCGTCACTGTAACCGAGGAAGGTTGCCTGTCTGTGCCTGGATATTACGAAGAGGTAGAGCGCGCGGAACACATTCGTGTCACCTTTCTTGATCGACACGGGGAAGAGACGGAAATGGAGGCCGAGGGTTTGCTCGCGGTCTGTATTCAGCACGAGATGGATCATCTTGAAGGAAAGTTGTTTGTTGACTATCTCTCGGAAGCGAAACGGCAGCGTATCCGTAAAAAGCTGGTGAAGGAACAACGTCACCGCAGCGCAGAGGCGGTAACCTTGTAGGAGCCCGCCATGCGGGCGATCGCGGCCATGGGCCGCTCCAACATAACCAGTATCCTATGACCACACCCAAAGTCGTTTTTGCCGGTACGCCGGAGTTCGCCGTTGCCTCCCTTGAGGCCCTGCTTGCGGCTGGTATAGCCCCGTGTGCAGTATTGACGCAGCCGGACCGGCCGGCGGGTCGCGGCAAGCAAATGACAGCAAGCCCGGTTAAACAGCTTGCAACAGAACACCTCATACCCGTGATGCAACCGTCGACGCTGCGGGACGATGACGTCGTCGCGCAACTCAAGGCACTTACGGCCGATATTATGATTGTTGCCGCGTATGGCCTGATCCTGCCGCAGAATGTGCTCGATATTCCGCGCGCAGGCTGTCTCAACGTACATGCCTCTTTGCTACCGCGCTGGCGCGGCGCAGCGCCGATTCAGGCCGCGATTCTCGCGGGCGATGAGCAATCGGGCGTATGCCTGATGTCGATGCGGGCAGGGCTGGATACCGGGCCCGTTTTTACGAGCACGGCTGTCACAATCGGCGAGCATGAATCCGCCGGCGAGTTGCATGATCGACTCGCCGGGCTGGGCGCCGAATTGCTCGTGCGTCACATTGATGACGTCATCGACGGGACGCTTGTGGCAACGGCCCAGATCGATGCGCTCGCAAATTACGCGCCCAAAATTAGCACCGCTGATGCCGCGATCGACTGGCAACAGCCGGCTGCTTATCTGGATCGCATGGTGCGGGCGTTCAACCCGGTCCCCGGCGCCTGGTTCATGCTCGGCGACCAACGCATCAAGTGCTGGAAAGCGCGGCCCATGACCGGTGTCGATGAAGCACCCGGAACCATCGTTAGCGCAGGCTCCGATGGAATCGTTGTTGCCTGCGGTGACGGAGCGTTGAACATCGAGTCCTTGCAACGGCCTGGTAAGCGCGCCGTGACAGCAGGTGAGTTTGCTTCACAAATTGATTGCGCCGGCCGAAGCTTGTGAGCGGGATTAAGAAGGGCGCACGGCTGCGGGCGACGGCTGCGCAAATTGTCGACGCCGTTGCAAGCGCTGGCCGGTCGCTCGATGCCGCGCTGGCGGAACATGAAGATCGTGTCGCAGCAGAAGACCGCCCACTGCTGCGCCTGCTTTGCTACGGCACATTGCGTTATCACTGGCGACTGCAATCCTGGGTCGACTCGCTGCTCGACCGGCCGCTCAAGTCCCGCGACAGTGTTCTTAACGCTTTGCTCGAAATCGGCCTGTATCAGCTTGGCGAGACCCGCATTCCCGATCACGCGGTCGTGTCGCAGACAGTTGAGGCAGCCCGCTTCTTGCGCAGGCCGAAGCTTGCGCCACTCGTGAATGCCATTCTTAGACGCGCTTTACGCGACCGAATTTTCGAGACTCAGCCGTCTAAGGAAACCGCGGCGCACGATCATCCGCAATGGATTCTTGATGCACTCAAGACCGATTGGCCGGATGACTGGCGCGAAATCGTCGCCGCAAACAATGCTCGTGCGCCGATGTGGCTGCGAGTGAATCCGACCCATGGAACGGCGGTGGACTATATCGGACGGCTTGAAGCAGAAGATATTGACGGCGAGCTGTTAGCGGCAGCGCCGCAGGCAGTACGGCTTACAGAGCCACGGCCCGTGGATGTATTGCCGGGATTTGCTGAGGGGCACGTCTCGGTGCAGGATGCTGCAGCCCAGCTGGCTGCGCCGTGGTTAATCGAGGGCATCGAGGGCCGCGTGCTGGATGCCTGTGCCGCACCGGGCGGCAAGAGCGGGCATTTGCTGGAACTTGGTGGCGATCGAGTCGATTTGACCTGTGTTGACAAGGACCCGGAGCGCCTTGGCGGGATCACCGCGAACCTCGATCGGCTCAGGCTGAGTGCAACCCTTATGGCCGCCGATGCATCGAAACCTTATGAGTGGTGGGATGGTTCGCCGTTCAATGCCATCTTGCTCGATGCGCCTTGTTCCGCGAGCGGCGTCATCCGCCGCCACCCGGACATCAAATTATTGCGGCGAGCGACGGACATCCAGGAACTGGCAGCGCTACAGACAAGCCTTCTCGAGGCGCTTTGGCCGTTGCTGGCGGCGGGCGGGCGCCTGTTGTACGTAACTTGCTCGGTATTTGCGGCGGAGAACGAAGAGCTTGTCGCCGGTTTCCTCGAAAACACCGCCGATGCACAGGAAGACGACGTGTTGCAAAATAACAACATCCGCGATCTAATGCGGGATAAGGCCTGCGGTCAGCAGATCCTGCCGGGAACGGTCGGACTCGACGGTTTTTATTACGCAGGCCTTGTGAAGGTCTCCTGAAGAAAAAATGTCGCGTAAATTTGCCAATAAGCCACGCAAGCGATCGTCACTCTGTGCCGGTTTCATTGTGCTTTTGTGCCTGTTGGTACAACCCGGCATCGCACAAGACGACGTGGAGCGCGCAGGCTACTTCGAAGTGCGCTCAGCCTCGACGACAATGGTCGGTGGTGTCCATACGCTTGATGCGCGGTTGCAACTCGTCCTCAGCAGTGAAGCGCTTGAGGCGCTTTCCAGCGGTGTGCCGCTGACCATCGAGTTACAGCTGGAAGTGATACGTGTGCGGCGATTTGTTTGGGACGATGCTGCCGCCGAGCTCGCGCTTCGCTATGAGCTCGAGTATCGACCACTTAGCCAACGTTACATTGTCAGAAATCGAAACAGTGGTGATCAGGATTCCTTCGCAACACTCTACTCCGCGCTGAACAATCTCGGTCGCGTGCAGGGCTTGCCTGTTATTGACGATGCGCTCCTGGAACGCAGAAAGAAATATCGTGTTCGGCTGCGCGCAATGCTCAATACACAGCAATACCCGGCACCGCTCCGATTGTTGTTCTTCTGGCGTGATCAGTGGCAGTTACAAAGCGAATGGTTTGAATGGTTGCTCGAGCGATAAAAAGAGGCCTATACGCATTACTTGCGGCGACCGGTGTTGGTCTCGTTCTTGTCGCGCTGTTCCTGCTTAGTCGTACGACACAAAACTCCGATGATTTCGATCGACTGCATAACGTCATTCTGGCAATCAACATCGCCGGCGTTCTGGTGTTGTTCATGTTTCTCATCGGCAACCTTGCGCGCTTGTTGCGTGAGTATCGAACGCATGTCCCGGGCGCAAAGCTCAAAGCTCGCATTGTTGGCATGTTCGTTGGTCTTGCCGTTTTGCCACTGCTTGTCGTCTTCTACTTTTCCATACAGTTCATCAATCGCGGTATCGATACCTGGTTCAATGTTGAGGTAGAGGCCGGACTGGAAAACGCGTTAAGCCTCAGTCGTGCGGCACTCGAAATGCAAATGCGGCAGCACTTGTACGCGACGCAGCAAATTTCCCAGCGTCTGAGCGATGTTAGCGAGCGGCAGTTAATTTTCGAACTCAGCATGATGCGTCGCGAAAGTGGCGCCAGCGAGGTCACGATATACGGCAGCAACAACCGAATCCTTGCTACAAGTTCGGACAGTTCTTCGGCGGGTCTGCCGAGGCCGCTGGCCGAGGAAGTGTTGCTGCAAATGCAGCAGGATCGTCCTTATGTCTCTCTGGATCCGGAGGACTTCGAAATACGTACGGCAGTGTTGTTCTCGAGCCGCGGCCGTGCAGAACCCATCGGCGTATTACAGGCATACTTTCCCGTGACGGAGCGCCTAGCGCGCATGGCCAACAGTGTCGACACCTCGTACCGCGAGTATCAGCAACTCGTGTTCCTGCGCGGTCCCCTGAAGAGCACGTTCACGCTGACTTTGACAGTCGTGTTGATGCTGAGCTTGCTCGCCGCCATCTATGGGGCATTCGTATTGTCACGCAGGCTGGTTGCGCCGATTCAGGACCTGGTCGCAGGTACGCGCGCGGTTGCCGAGGGTGACTTCGATATGCGTTTACCCACTCCAACACGCGATGAGATCGGTTTCTTGATCAGTTCGTTTAACGACATGACACAACGCCTTGCGACTGCGCGACGTGAGGCGAGCTTGTCGCAGGCACTTGTCGAGGCCGAGCGTTTGAATCTCGAGGTCATCCTCGCGAGGCTCTCAACAGGCGTCCTGGCGCTTGAAGCAGACATGCAAATTCGCACGGCGAACGAGGCCTCAGGCGCGATTCTGGGAGTGGATCTCGAGAACAGAACCGGCGAATATTTGCCCGATCTCACGAAAGGCAGGCCTTTGCTCGCCCAATTTGTGGATGTCGCTCAAGTTCATTTGAAGGCCGGCGAGACAGACTGGCGCGAACAAATCGTGTTGCGTGGTGAGGTTGGTCGCCGCGTATTGACCTGTGCTTGTACGGCTTTGCCCGGAGATGAGAGCCATGCGGCGGGTTACGTCATCGTTTTTGACGACATCACCGCGCTGTTGCAGGCGCAGCGCGACGCTGCATGGGGTGAGGTCGCGCGCCGACTCGCTCACGAAATCAAAAACCCGCTAACACCGATTCAACTGTCGGCCGAGCGAATGCGACGCAAGTATCTGGATTCGATGTCGGAAGAAGACGCACAGATTCTTGATCGCGCAACGCACACGATCGTGCAGCAAGTCGAAGCAATGAAAGAAATGGTAAACGCGTTCAGCGACTATGCGCGCGCGCCGGATATCGAGCTTGGTGTTTTCGATATGGACAAGCTCGTGCATGAAGTTGTCGAGTTATATCGCGCGCAGGAAAGCGGCATCAAGATCGTGCTGACTTCCGATCCAACGATGCCGATGATCGAGGCCGACATTGGACGGGTGCGCCAGATCTTGCACAACCTTATACGGAACGCAACCGAGGCGCTTGAAAATACGACTGACGGTCGCATCGATGTCCATGTCAGCGCCGCTGAATTTGACGGCGTTCATGTCGTGCAAATCCGGGTTGAAGACAACGGGCCCGGTTTCAGCGAGGGCGCCGTAGACCAGGTGTTTGACCCGTATGTGACAACAAAGCCGAAAGGAACAGGCCTTGGACTCGCAATCGTCAAGAAACTGGTCGAAGAACATATTGGCTCAATTCGGGCATTCAACAATCAGGAGGGCGGCGCCGTGATCAGCGTTCGGTTGCCGCTCAATGAAGCGGCACGTGAGGCAGTCATTACCAACTCGCCGAGGCGTGCCGATAAAAGGAGGGAAGAAGCATGAGCAATTCTCATGTGTTGGTCGTTGACGACGAGGCCGATATTCGGGCATTGATTCAGGACATTTTGTCCGATGAAGGTTACGGCGTTACCGCTGCCGCAGATGCCGAGCAGGCTCGCACAGCGCGGGCCGAGCAGAGGTTTGATTTGATACTTCTGGATATCTGGATGCCTGACACCGACGGCATTACCTTGTTGCGCGAGTGGTCAGATGGTGGCGATCTGTCATGCCCGGTTGTGATCATGTCAGGGCATGGCACCGTCGACACCGCTGTCGAGGCGACGCGCCTCGGGGCATTTGATTTCGTGGAGAAACCGCTGTCGCTGGCGAAACTGCTACGTACTGTCGAGGGAGCACTCGAATCGGCAGGAAAGCAGTCAGGAGGCTCGCGGACAATCTTGCCATCATTGATAGCACCTGTCGGCCGCAGCGATCTTATGCAGGCTTTGCGGGAAAAGGTACAACAGTACTCAGAACACGATAAGTCAGTACTTCTAAGTGGGGAGCCAGGCACCGGACGCGGCGCTTTTGCTCGTTACCTGCATGCACTCAGTCGCCGCAGTGATGAGTCGTTGGTCAGCGTGACAGCGGCATCGCTGGCCATCGGTAGCACCGAAGAACAGCTGTTAGGTCGCGAGGAAGCTGGAGAGATTCACGCTGGCGCGTTCGAACGTGCCGGCAAAGGAACGCTGGTCATCGATGAACTCTCGGATCTCAGTGAAACTGCACAGAAAATTCTCCTGGCCGCACTTGAAGATCGCAGCTATCGGCGCATGGGTGGGCGCGAGCCCGTAAAGCTGGAGGCAAGAGTTCTGGCTACGGTTGGAACCGACTATGAAGCACAAATTGAGGGTGGTCTGTTGCGCCGGGATCTTATTGCGCACTTGAGTGTTTTGAATCTCCGGGTGCCGCCACTCAGGGAGTATTCCGAAGATGTTCCCGAGTTGCTCGCCTACTATGTAGACAAGCTGGTCGACGCCGAAGGACTGACCTTTCGCCGTTTCAGTGTTGCGGCGCAGAATCGGCTGCGAAACTACCCCTGGCCGGACAATGTGCGTGAGCTTAAGAGTCTGGTCCGGAGGCTGTTGTTATCGGGCTCTGACGACGATATTTCGCTCAAGGAGGTCGAAGCCGAATTCAGTGCAGCTGCGCCTGCCGATGAACCGCTGGTCAAACAAGATCTGCTGGCGCTACCATTGCGCGAAGCGCGCGAGCAATTCGAACGAGCCTATCTGCAGCAACAGCTCGTCTTGTGCGATGGCAAAGTGGGGCAGTTGGCAAAACGAGTCGGCATGGAACGCACACACCTTTACCGAAAATTGAGATCGCTCGGTGTGGACTTCAAGTCCGTCTCGGCGGAAGAGTGACGTTCCGCCGGTAGCACCCGGCCATCGGGTGTAAACGTGAGTCCCGGCTTGCCGAAGTCTGCAACACTCAAGCCGCGCATCAGGTTTAGTGCGCGTTGCTCGTCGTCGATGCTGGGTCCGTCCGGTCGCAATTGAACTGTTGACACAATCCTGCCTTCGACGAAGCGTCCCTCACCATCGAGCGTCGTAATGAGTATCGGCGCGACACCCTTGATTCCGGCCACACTAATTCCGTAGTACGTCGCGAAGTTTCCAAGGCTGTAAGCAATTAGCCGGCCCTTGTACCGCTCCATTGCGCGCACGACGTGTGGGCCATGGCCGATCAAAAGATCAGCACCGGCATCGACCATGCGTCTCGCAAACAGGACGACGTCCCCGCGCGGCTCACCGTAATACTCTTCTTCCGCAAACGGCAGGTTCGTAACATCCACGCCTTCGGCGCCGCCGTGAAATGTGACCACAACTACGTCATGCGTTGCCGAGAACTCGGCAACCGTTGCCTCTGCCAGCTCGTAATCGAGCATCATGTTCGATTCTTTCGTAACCGCATAGGCGAGGACGGCGACTTTGAGTTCATCCACAATAAAGCTGGCGAAGTCACCTTCACGTCCCGAGTGATAGATGCCCACATCGTCCAGGGCGTGCATAGTGGAGCTGCGTCCCTCCTCACCGAAGTCGCGCGCATGGTTATTCGCCAGGCTCAGGACATCGAAACCGGCTTCGCGGTAGTAATTCGCATAACGTGTTGGTGAGCGGAACAAATAGCATGCACTCGGATTCTTACATTTCTTGGCGGGTTCTCCACCATCGACGAGTACGCCCTCGAGATTACCGAAAGCGACATCAGCGGCTGAGAGCGCTGGCGTCACGGCAGCAAGAAATGCCACGCCGTCATCGTCCGGGAGGTGATTCTCAGGAAAGTCCGTGCCGAGCATCATGTCGCCAACCGATGCAATGCTGACTCTGAAAGTACTCTTGTCGGGTGCCGGCGGAGGAGGTTCAACCGGGAGTTCTGCCGGGACGACCTCGACAGGCTCGACCGGAACTGGCGTTTCCTCAGGCGGAATCGTCGCGCAAGCGGCGAGCATCGCGAGCGCCAGAAAAGCAATTGCTTTGGGCGGCCTAGTCACCGAGCCTGATGCGCAGCACATCGATTTGTGCTGCACGTAAGCGGCTGCGCAGCATATTGAGTTTGTCGAGGTCATTTGTTGGGCCAATACGTACGCGATGATAAGTCTTGTCGTCAATCGTTACGCGTTGAATTTGGGATTCGATACCGTGCAAAGCGAGTTCAGCGCGGCGTCGATCGGCGTCGTTGTACTGTGAGAACGAACCAGCCTGCAACACATATAAACCCGGGTCGACGACGGCCTGGGGCTCTACATCCGCGGCTACGTCCGGCTCCTGCTCCGGAATGATGACTTCGAAGTTCGGCAGCATCTTGTAAAAAGTGAAGCGTTCTTCACCAGGCGCCGCACCTGAGTCGTCGTCGGCTGGAGCTTCGCCATTGTCATCAAGCGCGTTCTGCAGGCTTGCCGGTTGTGCCACGGCCTGCGGGCTCTCTGCAGCCGGTTGGCGATCCTTGACGTAAACAGCAAAGGCGACCGACAAACCAAGCGACAGTCCAAACAACATCCACAGCCAGCCCGGATACTCTGCCTTTTTCTTTGCCCGGGTCGACCGGCGTCGTTTGCGTTTCGCCATTACATTTTCTCCGGCGCGGAAACGCCAAGAATCGCCAGGCCGTTCGCAATAACAGTTTTTGTAGAAGCACAAAGAGACAGACGTGCATCACGGACTTCATCCGGGTCATCGATAAATTTGTTGGCGTTGTACCAGCTGTGGAAGTCTGCTGCGAGATCCCGCAAATAATGCACGAGGTGCTGCGGTGCACGGTTGCTAGCCGCCAGATCGATAACTTCCGGGTATCGACTTAGCGCAGTCATCAGTGCTTTTTCGTGTTGGCAAACCAGCGCCGACATCGTGTTGCTCCCGTTCTTCTTGTCCCAGGTTAGCGAGTTCTCGGCGAGCTTCACGAACACGTTTGAAATTCGCGCGTGCGCGTATTGAATGTAGTAAACGGGATTATCGTTCGATTCGGACTTGGCGATGTCGAGATCGAAATCGAGGTGTTGGTCATGGCCTCGCGACACATAGAAAAATCGTGCGGCGTCGTTGCCGACCTCTTCCCGCAACTGGCGCAGCGTTATGAACTTGCCTCCGCGCGTCGTCATCGCTACCTTCTCGCCATCCCGATAGAGCGCTACGAACTGCACAAGATCGACAATGAGATCGTCAGCCGCATAGCCCATGGCTGTGAGCCCGCCACCGACGCGCGTAATGTAACCGTGATGATCGGCGCCCAGTACGTCGATGAGCAAATCGAAACCACGCTCGCGTTTGTCGAAGTGATAGGCGATGTCCGAGGCAAAGTAGGTCTTGATGCCATTGGCACGCACAACCACACGGTCTTTTTCATCGCCGAACTCGGTCGCGCGAAACCACTTCGCGCCGTCTTTTTCATAGACCTTGCCGCTTTTTTCGAGCACGGCCAGCGCATCGTCAATACGGCCTTCGGTTGTCAGGCTTTGTTCGGAATACCAGTTATCGAAGGTGACGCCGAACCCAGCCAGATCGTCCTCGATGTCGGCGCGAATTGATTCGAGTGATTGCTGACGAATATGACTGAAGCCATCGGCGCCCAGCAACTCCTTTGCTTTGGCGATGAGCGCGTCGATCAGTGCTTCAAAGTCACCTTCGGGAAGGCCGGCTGCAAGGCTTTCCGCGTTGACAGGGGCGATTCCGTCAGTATCGATCTCAGCAGCGATGTCACGAATATAGTCGCCTCGATAGCCGGCCTCGGGAAACGGAACTTCCGTTCCCTGAGACTCAAGCCAGCGCAACCAGACACTAATGCCGAGTATGTCCATCTGCCGACCGGCATCATTGACGTAGTACTCACGCTCGACCGGGTAGCCGGCGGCCTCGAGCAGGTTGCCGACGGTAGCGCCAAATGCTGCGAGACGCCCATGTCCGACATGCAACGGGCCAGTAGGATTCGCAGATACAAACTCGAGCAAAATACGCGGCTTGTCTTTGGCTTCCTGGCGGCCGTAGCAAACGCCCTGCTCGAGGATGCTGTGCAGTTCGCGATGAAAGGCGGTAGCACTCAGGTGAAAGTTGATGAATCCTGGTCCGGCAATTTCGACTTTGTCGACCTGATCACTGTCCTGCAATCGCTCGATAATTTTCGCGGCGATGTCGCGCGGACTCATACCTGCGGGTTTCGCGAGGCGCATTGCAACGTTACTGGCAAAATCGCCGTGGCTGGCATCGCGAGTGCGCTCGATCGTGTCTGTGATGGACAGATCTGCGCTCACGTCAGCGAGCTCCGGCGTATTTGCCAGGGCACTTTTGAGAACTTGGGAAATGATAGATTTCATTTGTGATCGCCCGCTGGGGCGGGCTCCTGCGGCGACGCGCAATTCTACTAGAACAACTCGATCGGATCGACATCAATAGACCAGCGAACCTTGCGCGCAGTCGGTTCGCCTTCAAGCGTAGACCGAAGTTTTGTAAGGACAGCATGCAACTCCTTTCGATCCGAGCCCTGCAGCAGAAGCTGAGCACGATAACGTCCTGCCTTGCGCGCCATTGGCGCATCGACCGGGCCAAGTACTCGCAGGTATTCAGTCGGATGTTCCGCGATGCGCCGTTTCGCAATGTCGAGGAACGCATGCGCATCAGCTTGCTTGTGTGCCGCCGATCGAATCAATGCGAGCCTGGTAAACGGAGGCCAGCGGGTTACTTCGCGCTCCGCCAGCGCATCTGCTGCAACCTGCGCATAGCCACCATCGATCAGGCGCTGCCAGAACGGGTTGTCCGGGAAAGCCGTCTGGACAATCACCTCGCCCTGGATTTTCTCCCGGCCAGCGCGGCCGGCGACCTGGACGATCGATTGCGCGAGCCGCTCTGCCGACCGAAAATCGGTGCCGAAAAGGCCCTGGTCAGCATTGACGATTCCAACCAGGGTCAGTTTCGGAAAATGATGACCTTTCGACAGCATTTGCGTGCCGACGAGAATATCGGCATCACCTTTTTCCGCCTGTGCCAGCGCTTCGTCCATAGCGCCTGTCGTTTGCGTGCTGTCGCTATCGATCCGCATGACATGGTGGTTCGGGAAATGGCCTTGCAGCGCCTCCTCAAGCCTCTCGGTACCCTCACCGAGCGGCCTGACCTCGGAGCCGCAATCGGAACAGTGTTTATCAAGCGGTCGACTCGCTCCGCAGTGATGGCAGCGCAGCTGCCTGGCGCGCGCATGTACGGTCATACGTGAGTCACATCTGGCGCAGTCGGCGATATGACCACAACTCGCACAGATCAATGTTGGTGCGAAGCCGCGCCGGTTGAGAAACATCAGTACCTGGCCGCCAGCCTTTAGGTGGTCTTCAATCGCCCGGGTCAGCGGGTCGCTAAGCCCATCACTTGCCGCACTCTTGCTGAGGTCGACGAGTCGGAAATCTGGTGGTCGCGCGCCGCCGGCTCTCACGGGCAGCTCTAATCGGACGTATTTGCCGGTCTGGCAGTGATGCAGCATTTCCAGAGTAGGTGTCGCGGAACCCAGTACGATCGGTACATCGAGCGTTTTGGCGCGGGCGATGGCGAGATCGCGTGCCGAATATCTGAGGCCCTCTTGTTGCTTGAACGAATGGTCATGCTCCTCATCGATGACGACCAAACCCAGCTTTGGCATAGGCGTAAACACAGCCGAGCGAGTTCCAACCACGAGTTTCGCCGTACCGGCCCGAGCCTGGCGCCAACTCGAAAGTCGCGCCCTATCCGTCAGCTTGGAGTGCAGGACCGTTGGAACTACACCTAGTCGAGTCGATAGACGCTTGACCAGTTGTGGAGTTAGCCCGATCTCCGGAACCAGAATAAGAACCTGCCTGTCGTTGTCGAGCGCGTCCTGCATCAACTGCAGATAGACCTCGGTTTTGCCACTGCCCGTTACCCCGTCAAGGACAAAGGCGCCAAAGCCGGGAGTACCGCGAATGGCTTCGAGTGCTGCGCGCTGGTGTTCGTTAGGTTGCGGGCCAGGCTGTTGCGAAATCTCCATAAGGGATTGCGGCTCTTCCATCTGTGACTCAAATCGGCAAATTAGCCCTTTTTGCATCAGTGGCCTGGCGGCGCGCCGCCAGGCTGGCAATAATTCGCTCAGCGTGTCGACATCGAGACCGTTACCACCCGCATCCCGGAGCAGTTCGAGCAACTCCGCTTGTCGGGGCGCACGTTTGGACATCGATTCAATATCGAAGGACTCAGCGGCGTCGGTGACCGCGATGCAGTCGAGTACCGGGTGTAGTGCCTTGCCCTGGCGCAGCAGCGCAGGCAAGGCTGCTGCGACGACCTCGCCAATCGGATGGTGGTAGTAGTAACTCGTCACACGGAGCAGCCAGAGGTCTTCGTCCGTCAATATCGGCGCATCATCGAGCACTTCAATTACACGCCGCAACCGGGATGCTGGTACGTCGCTGTCAGTTGCATGGGTCAGCACCAGCGCCACCTGTTTACGGCGTCCAAATGGCACAAGCACGCGACAACCGGGTAGCGGACACTCGCCTGGAGGCGGCAAATAGTCGAACTCGCGCGACAATGGCACGTTGACAGCTACCTTAAGAATTTGGAGATTACTCACGATAAATTATTTGACATAACGCGATGCCGGATTAGCAATATCCGTGTCAACCAGGCGCCAGGCAAGGCGTTAAACAAGTGTGACACGGTAGATCACCTCGTGGTGGAGTCAAGAGGGCAAAAGAGATGGATCTTGCTGGCATGAAGACACGGAGTCGCGCTGGATGAGCGCCTGTACCGGCGTTTTTGCGGTATCGTGCTCCCGCGAGCAATCGACAGGGGCAGAGGCGCTGCAACGCGAACGGCAACTCAATCAGTTTTTGTCCGAAGTAGAGCGGCGGGCATTGCGCATCGCGGAAATCGCGGTTCGCAATCGTGATGACGCGCTCGATCTCGTGCAGGACGCGATGATCAAGCTGGCGAGGAATTACGCGCATCGTCCGAACGATGAGTGGGCGCCGCTTTTTTACCGGATTCTGCAGAACGGTGTACGCGACTGGCATCGCCGTCAAAAGGTCAGAAATCGTGTCATGGTGTGGTTCGGGCGCGGCCCATCGAGTGAGGATGACTACGATCCAGCTGCGAACGCGCCCGATCCGGCTGGCCGGTCGCCGGAGGTGGAGCTACAGACGCAGGAGGCGATGCAGCGCCTGGAACTGTCGATAGCCGAGTTACCAGGCAGGCAACGCGAGGCATTTATGCTGCGCACATTTGAAGGGCTTGATGTTGCGGCAACCGCCGCTGCGATGGGGTGCAGCGACGGCAGCGTCAAGACACATTATTCCCGGGCGGTACACGCGCTGCGGGATAAGTTGGGAGATCACTGGCAATGAATGACCCAGGAAATAACGAGCAGATCGCCACGCAGGCGAAAGAGCTCTTCGACGACAGTGTTGAGCGCATCGACGCAGCGACATTGTCGCGGCTCAATCAGGGCAGGCATCGGGCGCTGGCCGAGCTGCAACGACCCGGTGCGGTCGTGCGATGGGGCCGCTGGATACCGGCGGCCGGCGTAGCGGCGGCAGCAGTCGTGACTGTGATCGTCATGCGTGGACCTGCTGGCGTTGATGTGACCGAGACGCCGGTAACGGCCTCTGATTTCGAAATGCTGCTCGAGGCGGATGGCCTCGAGATGTTTGAGGATCTCGAGTTTTATACCTTGCTTGATGCAGTGGATACGGAAACCAATGGCAATAAGGGCTAGGAAAGCTGCGCTGCTTGGGTCGTTAATGCTGGGCTGTAGCCTGGTGCTCGCCGCGGACGATGAAGTTCCTGACGCGGAATTTCTCGAGTACCTCGGACTCTGGGAACTGTCGGATGAGGAATGGTTGATCTTTGAAGAAGTGGTTACGGCCGACGCGGAAGAACGGAACGATCCCGCACCAGAAGGTGAAGAATCGACGGAGAAAACTGATGAAAGCTAAGTTTATTCTGATCATTGCGCTGTTGACAATCACCGGTCTGGCAACGGCAGAAGATGCAAGCGTTACCTGGAACGACCTGAATGAGGAGCAGCAACGCGTGCTGAGTGGTTTCTCCGAGAACTGGGATCAGTTGCCTGCAGAGCGGCAAAAGAGACTGTCTTTAGGCGCCAGTCGCTGGTCCGAGATGACGCCCGGGGATCGCAAGGGAGCTCAGAAGCGCTTCAGGCAATGGGAGGACCTGCCACCCGATCGCAAGGACCAGATCAGAAGGCGCTATGAGCAATATCGGCAGATGTCGCCGGATGAGCAGCAGCGCGTGCGAGACAATTTCCGGCGCTACCAGAGAATGCCTTTGGAGCAACGCCAGCAATTGCGTGACCGTTACCGCGACATGTCACCGGAACAGCGCCAGCGGATGCGCGATCGTGCGACGGACAGGCCACCCCCACGCCCACAGTCACGCAAGTAACAACACCTAGCCTCTAGGTAGAAACCGCGAATCGACCCCGAAATGGGATGTTGGTAGAGTACGCCCGTCCCACGGGAGGCTAATCAATGAAAATCGGTGTACCGAGAGAGATTCATGCGGGTGAACGACGCGTCGCGACCACGCCCGACGTTGCGTCTCAGCTCATCAAAATGGGGTTCAGCGTTGCGGTAGAAGCAGACGCTGGTGCCGCCGCAAGCTATTCGAATGACGCCTACGCAGCCGCTGGCTGCGATGTCGTTGCGAGTGCAAACGACTTGTGGTCCCAGTCGGACCTTATCCTGAAAGTTCGCGCACCTGAGGGAGACGAGGAAGGTCTGCTTCGGTCTGATCAGACATTGATCTGTTTCCTGGGCCCGGGGCAGAACCCGGAGCTCCTCAAGAAGCTGACCGAGAGCGGTGGAACGGCGATGTCCATGGACAGCGTGCCGCGCATTTCGCGGGCACAGAAAATGGACGCGTTGAGTTCGATGGCGAACATTGCCGGTTATCGGGCTGTTGTCGAAGCGGCGCAGCACTTCGGCCGCTTCTTCATGGGCCAGATAACGGCGGCCGGCAAGATGCCACCAGCGAAAGTGTTGGTAATCGGCGCCGGCGTGGCCGGATTGTCGGCGATTGGTTCTGCCAAGAGCCTGGGCGCCATCGTGCGCTCATTCGATACACGACCTGAAGTCAAAGAGCAGATCGAGAGCATGGACGCCGAGTTCCTGATGCTCGATTTCGCGGATGAAGATGGTACTGGCGAAGGCGGCTACGCAAAAGTGATGAGCGACGAGTTCATCAAGGCCGAGATGGAACTGTTCGCCGAACAGGCGAAAGAAGTCGACATCATAATTACTACCGCCCTGATTCCGGGCAGGCCGGCGCCCCTCCTCATTACCGCCGAACATGTTGGGCTGTTGAAAGACGGCAGTGTCATTGTTGATCTTGCTGCTGAAACGGGTGGCAACTGTGAACTGACTGAACCCGGCAAGGTGGTTGTGAAAGACGGCGTAACTATTATTGGTTACACCGACCTGCCGAGCCGGCTCGCCGCCCAATCGAGTCAGCTCTATGCAACCAATCTGCGTCACCTGTTAACTGACATGACGCCGGAAAAAGACGGCAACATCGTCATCGATTTTGACGATGAAGTCGTGCGCGGCGCGACCGTGTGCAAAGACGGTGAAACGACCTGGCCACCGCCGGCGCCGAAATTGTCGGCAGCGCCGCCAAAAGCGGCTGAACCCGCACCCGCGCCAGTCATCGTCGAGGCCAAGAAACCATCTATCGCTGGCCCGATCATTACAGTGATAGTTGGAGCGCTCGCACTATTGGGACTCGGTTCTGTTGCACCACCATCATTCATGGCGCATTTCACAGTTTTCGTCCTGGCCTGTTTTATCGGTTACATGGTGATCTGGAATGTGACGCCGGCATTGCACACGCCCCTGATGAGTGTGACCAACGCGATCTCGAGCATCATCGTTATCGGTGCGCTATTGCAGATCAGTTCGGCTGACAAGGTGATCATGTGGATCGCCGCAGCAACCATACTAATTACAAGCATAAACATCGCGGGCGGCTTTGCTGTTACTCGACGTATGCTCGAAATGTTCAGGAAGTGAGGTCGTCATGATTAGCGCTGGCATCGTAACTGTTTCGTACATCGCTGCGACGGTACTCTTCATCCTCGCTCTCGGCGGCCTTTCCAATCAGGAGTCTGCAAGACGGGGTAACTGGTACGGCATATCGGGCATGGCAATTGCCCTGCTTGCGACGCTGTTTGGCGTCGTCACGCGGAATTACGAAATTCTGCTCGTTGCGATGCTGATCGGCGGCACCATCGGCATCATTCTTGCGCGTCGCGTGCAGATGACGCAGATGCCCGAGCTTGTCGCAATTCTGCATAGTCTTGTCGGAATCGCGGCTGTCGCCGTTGGTTTCGCAAATTTCATGGACCCGGACCGGATGCTTCACTTTGAGGGCGTCGAGTTAACGATCCATGACATCGAAACGTATCTCGGCATTCTTATCGGTGCTGTCACGTTTTCAGGATCGGTAATTGCGTTTGGAAAATTGAGCGGGCGAATTAGCGGTAGCCCGCTGACGTTGCCGGGACGCCACCTGTTCAATCTCGGCCTGTTAATTGCGTCGATCTGGTTCGGCTATGCGTTTGTTGTGCAGTCCGCAGCCGGAGGTGGTCTCAATCCTCTTATCATCATGACGGTCATCGCGCTGGTCTTCGGCATTCACATGGTCATGGCGATTGGCGGTGCGGATATGCCGGTCGTAGTTTCGATGCTGAACAGCTACTCGGGTTGGGCGGCCTCTGCCACAGGATTCATGTTGAACAATGATCTTCTGATTGTTACGGGCGCCTTGGTAGGTTCAAGTGGTGCGATTCTGAGTTACATCATGTGTCGTGCGATGAATCGCAAGTTCCTTGCGGTGATTGCCGGTGGCTTCGGCACCGGAGGCGGCAAGCCCGCCGCAACTGGCGGTGAAGACCAGGGTGAGGTCGTCGCCATTGATCCTCAGGAAACAGCCATGCTGCTCAGCAGCGCGAAAGAGATCATGATCATTCCAGGCTATGGCATGGCCGTAGCGCAGGCGCAGCATATTGTCTATGAAATTACGAGCGCCCTGCGCGACAGCAAGGTCAATGTGCGCTTCGGCATTCACCCCGTAGCGGGCCGCATGCCAGGACACATGAACGTCCTGTTGGCCGAGGCAAAGGTGCCTTACGACATCGTTTACGAAATGGATGAGGTCAACGACGACTTTCCGGATGTTGACGTTTCCATCGTTATCGGCGCAAACGATATCGTGAACCCGTCGGCGCAAACTGATCCAGACAGCCCGATTGCCGGCATGCCTGTGCTCGAGTGCTGGAAGGGCAAAACGACAATCGTTCTCAAACGCAGCATGGCAACCGGTTATGCGGGTGTGCAAAATCCTTTGTTCTTCAAGGAAAACACGCGCATGTTATTCGGTGATGCGAAGGATAGCCTCGACGCGGTATTCAAAGCACTGTAACGATTCGTATTGCTTTTTGACGCGCGTTCGGCACACTACGCAAGCATAAGTCGCGCAAGGCGCGACGAGGTGAACAGATGCTTGCAGGAATCGCTTCCGATATCTCGCAGCAGGTGTTGCGAACGGATGTTGCTGGGATGCCACTCGAGTGGATTGACTACCGGGAGGCGGTCCGGCTGTATCATGCCGATCAGGTTGCCTACCAAACCGGAACCCTTCTTTATACGGTCTTCGGTGGATTCAGCAGTTATGACGGTTCTCGTAGCAAGGTCGATGTCAATTCGATCATCGCAACGTATGGTACGAGCAAGAGCCTTTCCCGAAACCGCGATAAGTACGTTCCGCCACTGAACAACCGCACCTTGTTCAAGCGTGATGCAAATTTGTGCCTGTATTGCGCGATGCGTTATCCGACCCGGGACCTCACCCGCGATCACATCACGCCAATCTCGCAGGGTGGCGGTGACATCTGGAACAACGTCGCCACGGCGTGCCGGCGTTGCAATAACTACAAAGGTGGTCGTACGCCGGAGCAGGCGTCGATGCAATTGATTGCGGTGCCGTTCACACCGACCTACGCCGAGTACATCTATCTCAAAGGGCGTCGTGTTCTCGTTGATCAGATGAAGTACCTTCTCGCGCATATTCCGCGCTCGAGTCCGCTGCACGCACGATTGAGTGATCATCTCGCTGACGGCAAGGAAATCGTCGACGTCCACTTCCACGAGTAATTCTGATTCGCCCGCATGGCGGGCTCCTACATGATATGCAGTACTTAATTGACGCCAGCGTTTACGTATTTCGGGCTTACTATTCGATGCCCGACGACATGGTTGACAGCGAAGGCCATCCTGTTAACGCGCTGTACGGATATTGCCGCTTTCTCGGCGACTTCATGGAACAGGTCAACCCGGAGTATGTCGCGGTATTGTTCGACGAAAGTCTGTCGAAGTCCTTTCGCACCGAGATTTATCCCGAGTACAAGGCGAACCGTGATCCGGCGCCCGAGGAGTTAAAGCGGCAATTCGCTCAATGCCGGCGCTTCACCCGCGCTCTCGGTGTAATGGAGTGGGGCAGCCCGAGGTACGAGGCCGACGATCTTATCGGCACGCTCGTCGAACATGGTCGATCGGTCAACCGGCCGTCAACCATAATCACTCGGGACAAAGATCTTGCACAACTACTGACGAAAGAGGACGTTTTCTGGGATTTCGCCGGCAAAGGCAAGATTGCTTACGAGAAAGTCCCCGAGGTCTTCGGCGTCTGGCCTGAACAGATAGCCGATTTTCTCGCATTAGCGGGCGATGCGGTCGACAACATCAAGGGTGTTCCCGGTGTGGGCAAGAAGACCGCAACAGTATTGCTCGAGCGGTTCGGCAGTCTTGAGAGTATCTACGACAATCTCGACAAGGTGCACGAAGTGAATGTCCGCGGTTCCAAGACCTTGGGCGACAAACTCGAGACACATCGAGACGATGCATTGCTTGCGCGCAAGCTCACGGGTATAGCCTGCGACGCGCCGATCGATGACGCAGAGTCTGCGATGCAACGGTCGCCAACGAAGCTTGGCGACATCAACGCGTTGTTCGATGAGGCGGATATTGGTACGGCGCTGCGGCGACAAGCTGAGCGCATATCGGATCTGAGTCGCGATTAGAGATTCGTTCCGCAAAACGGGCCCGGAATCGGCACTGCCGATGTTCGAGGCGGAGGCCGACGGCCTCAGAGAACTAAGATCGGTGGACGCGATCCGCGTACCTGAAATCCTGGCTTGTGGCATCGAGAACGGCAGGAGCTTTCTCGAGCTGGAGCGATTTTCGTTCGATCGACCGACGGTCGAAACCGAAACCGAATTTGGCAAGCGTCTCGCCGACCTGCATCGACACACGTCGGATCGTTTCGGCTGGTTTCGCGACAATACCATTGGACCGACGCCGCAAATCAATAACTGGTCAGACGACTGGATCTCGTTTTTTCGAACACACCGGCTCGAGTACCAACTGAGCCTGGCAGCAATCAACGGCTACGACGCAGATCTGGAGCATGCAGGGCGCAAGCTGGCAGACAAGCTGCCGAATCTGTTTACAGGCTATGAGCCTGTAGCGTCGCTGCTGCACGGTGATCTCTGGAGCGGCAACTGGGGATGTGTGGGCGGTGAGCCGGTGATTTTCGATCCGGCCGTCTATTACGGCGATCGTGAATCCGACATCGCCATGACGATGCTGTTCGGCGGTTTCGGCAGAGCATTCTATGACGCGTATGAGAAAAGCTGGCCGATGGCGCCCGGAAACGAGCAGCGCCTCAAGCTATATCAGCTCTACCACGTCCTCAATCATCTGAATCTCTTCGGCCGCTCTTATCTGGCGCAGGCGACGAATTTACTTGGGAAACTCGCTGATGTCGTCTGACTCCTCAACTTCGTAGGTGTCGCCGAGGAAATCTTCATCGAACGCATACAGCATTGTGCCCTCGGGTGCTGTGAGCGCGGCGAACGCACCCTCGTAACCCGGAAATTTCTCGTAAGGCAAACCGTGTTTCTCGACCAGCGCCAACAATGCGTCTTTGTCCTGGCAGCGGAAACACAATGACGGCGAGTTCAGCGCAATGCTCTCCGATAGCCCCACCGCGCCGCCGCCGACATCGAAACGCATGTGCGTCGTCGGCTCTTCTCGCACACGCAACAGATTCGGTGCCACCGGCGCCCAGAAGCGCGCCGAGCGAACCGCATCACGCACTGGCAGCGATAACTCGAACCAGGTCCCGCAGAAGGAATCGTTGTCGAACTCGTCGCCGCCCGTGAACGTGCGAGCCTCGAGCATCGTTACCATATGGCCATCGCGGTCAGGCAGTCCCAGCTCGTTGAACTCATCTTCGCCCAGGCGCATGAAACTGAAGTCGAAACCGTGGTCAGCCATCGCGCGAGCGCGCCGCGCAAGATCCTGCTGTACAAAAGTCACGGTTGGTGCGTCGAATACCCGGTCGTGCAGGCCGATACAAAGTACCCCATCAGTTACGACGGCATACTTGTGAGTCCAAACATCGCCAATTTCCAACTCCGTGAAACCCAGCATCTTGTAGTAACCGAGTGAGTCAAGAATGTTCGGCGTGTGTACGCTGAATTCCAGAAAACGGCCGAGACTGCTTTTCACGACGACGCGCCCATGGCGAGCGCTCGCTGCCGTGACTTGTCCTGATCACGAGCGGCGTCACTGGCACTCCAGTCCGTAGACGACTCAGGCCAACCGCCAATGTGTTTCTCGATCAATCGCGTCAGAAACGCCACATGATCGTCGCGTGCGTTGAGTGCGGGGATGTAATTTAGCGAAGCTCCGCCGGCAGCTGTGAAAAAGCCTGCATTTTGCATCGCGATTTCCTCGAGTGTTTCGAGGCAATCGGCGGCGAAGCCCGGACAGACGACATCGAGCCGGGCCACACCCTGCCCGCCGAGTTCGGTAACTGTCTCATTCGTGTATGGACGCAGCCACTCGGCCCGGCCAACGCGCGACTGAAAGGTAATGACCCATTCTTCGTCGGTGAGGTCGAGCGACTCCGCTATCAGCCGTCCTGTCTTTAGACACTGGCAGTGATAGGGGTCGCCGCTGAGCAATGTATCTTTCGGAACGCCGTGGAACGAGAACAATAATTTGTCACCGCGTCCATGCTGGTCCCAGTACTCGCGAATATTTTGCGCCTGGGCAGCGATGTAGCCACGCGCATCATGGTAGTGGTTTATGAACCTGAACTCCGGGACCCAACGTCGTCGACTTATTGCGGCCGTGACCGCATCGAAAACGGATGCCGTTGTCGTACCGGAGTACTGCGGGTACAACGGCAAGCACACAATACGCTGTGCTCCTTGCTGATAGAGGCGCTCCAGCGCAGCATCAATTGACGGGTCCCCATAAGACATTGCAAGCTCGACGCTGACCGTACCGGAGATACGGGCCGTCAAAACCTGAGCTATCGAATTCGCGATGTCCTGCGAGTGTAGCAGCAGCGGCGAACCATGCTCCGTCCAGATCTTCTGATAAGCCCGGGCCGACCTGGCTGGCCGCACCCGCAAAATAAAACCGTGCAAAATGATCCACCACAAGAGTCGTGGCGCCTCGACAACGCGCGGGTCCGACAAAAATTGTCCGAGATAGCGCCGCACGGCTGTTGGCGTCGGTTCATCGGGCGTTCCCAGGTTCACCAGAAGGACACCCAGCGACTCGGGAAGCCCGTGTTCGTGTTGCGGCGTGGATTGGAGCGTCGGCATAAGGTTGAAAACCAATGTGAGGCGGCATAACACTAAACCAAAGGTCGTTCTTGTGCCAGCCAGCAAGGCTATAATCCCTTGTCTTGATTGGTTTTTGTTACGCGATGTGATTTATGGAATTACTCCCGGAAAATGATGGCAACGACCCTCCTGTGTGGACCCTGATCCGCGATGTGGCCGTGCTGCAGGTCAAGCTCGTTGTCGACGGCTTGCGTGATCTGATATTGGTGCCGACGTCTCTGATTGCCGGAATCGTGAGCCTGTCGAAAACGAAGGATGGCAAACCCGGCCCGGAGTTCTATTCGCTGGTCAGCGCCGGGAAACAGAGTGAGCGCTGGATCAATCTGTTTGGCGCGATCAAAAACGCGCCGCCCGAGGTCATCGATGAAAGTCCCTTCGGCGATGCGGAAATGGACGACATCGTCTTGCGGATCGAGACCTTCGTCGTGGACGAATACAAGCGCGGCGGTATAACTGCGCAGGCAAAGGAACGCATCGATAAGGCGGTGGGCGCTATGCGGCGCCGCCGCAATAAAGAACAGCCTTAGGCAGCTTCCATGATGGCGGTGACACCCATGCCGCCCGCCGTACATACCGAAATCAGGCCACGTCCCGAGCCGTTCTCGCTCAATAGTTTCGCCATTGTCGCCACGATGCGTGCGCCAGTCGCTGCGAACGGATGACCCATCGCGAGGCTGCCGCCCTTGACGTTGAGTTTGGACAGGTCGATCGGTCCCATCGGTGCATTGCGACCGAGGCGATCCCGACAGAATCTCTCGGACTGCCAGGCCTTGAGGGTGGCAATCGTTTGCGCAGCGAAGGCCTCATGAATCTCGTAGAAGTCGAAATCCTGCAGTCGCAGGTTGGCCTCCCTGAGCATGTCAGATACGGCATATGCCGGCGCCATCAACAA
>Ga0209271_10000106_pt1 | contig 30479 bp, 27 predicted proteins | sample tdAd002_FD_187123 | JGI IMG/M metagenome (GOLD analysis project Ga0209271, IMG submission 187123) | Marine sediment microbial communities from the Atlantic coast under amendment with organic carbon and nitrate - tdAd00.2 (SPAdes)... | ecosystem: Environmental > Aquatic > Marine > Coastal >... | reverse complement strand
ATCGACAAGCATTGCCAGGCGATGGGACTGATTGTACGCCCCATCATCAACATGTGCGTGATGTCACCACCATTGACCATCACCAAAGAGCAAATCGATGAAATGGTTTCTATTCTGCGTAAGGGCATTGAATTGGCTATAGAGGAAATTGAGTCTCTGGAATCCGCACCGGCGCAGCCAGACCAGCATCATCCATCACCGGCGGCCTGAAGCGAGAACAACCGGGGTTTTTAATTAGCAAAAACATCAAGAATTATCAAGTCTCTGATGTCATACCCGCGAAAGCGGGTATCTTCTGACGAGTACCTTCTGGCAATTTCAAGATCCCCGCTTTCGCGGGGATGACGGTTAGTTTGATGTATCGAGGTATGGGAATGAAATTTTTATCTACACAAGAAATTTATCGTGAGCCCGGTAGTCGCAAGGGGTTACCGGCCTGGACTTACAATAATGACGAGTTGACCCAGCTCGAAATTGAGCAGCTGTTTCTGCGCAACTGGATGTTTGTCGGTCATGTTGCTGATATTCCCAATAGTGGGGACTACCAGTGCTTCGAAATGGCGGATGAGCGCGCCGTGGTCGTGCGCGATCAGGATGGACAGGTTCGCGCGTTTCACAATGTGTGCCGGCATCGTGCGTCACGAGTTGTTGGTGAAGACAAGGGGCATTGCGGCAAGGCCTTCATCTGCCCGTTCCACGGCTGGTCCTATAACCTGGATGGCTCGCTAAAGAATATACCCAAAGCGGACAGCTTCCCGGACATTGACAAGCAGAAGTTTGGCCTCAAGACACTCGATTGCGAAGTCTGGCACGGGATGATCTTCATCCGCTTCGGTGGCGATGGTGCATCGGTAGAGGAATTGTTTGCCGAGGCAGCCGACGAGATTGGACTTTACCGCATCGAGGAAATGCAAGCGCTCGAAGCACCCTGGCAATATAATTTCGATCTCGATTGGAAAGCGGTACTGGATATAGACAACGAGGGTTATCACGTGCCGGTCGGTCACCCCGAGCTATTTGACCTGGTTGGTGCAAGCTATACCGATCAGCGTCTTGTAGGCGGGCTGAGTCGTGCTACCGGCGTTATCAATCAGCGAAAGCATCGGCTTCAGCGCAACCGGGACTATGTCGCCGCATTACCCGAGGAAAGCTACCTGCCGGAGTCGCATCAGCACCTGTGGATTTACTGGGGCCTGTTCCCCGGTTTTGTGCTGACTCTGTTCCCCGATCAGATCGAGATCTACCAGATTTATCCGACTGGAAACCAGCGCAGCGTGATGGCAGGTGTTACCTATGCATTGCCCGACGAACGCGAGAGTATGCAGCGGGCACGCGAGTTGAATCGTGATATCAACATGGATGTCGGTGACGAAGATATCAAGCTGATCGAATGGGCAGCAGCAGGTATGCGTTCGAGCGCCTTCGATGGCGTGATACTGTCCGATCTGGAGCTCGGTCTCGCTTCGTTTCAGAACCAGTTGCGTGAAGTTCTGCCGGTGGTGACGCTGGACCAGGAACCCGAGGCGGGCAGTTTGCAGCAGGTCAATGAGCGCATGCGCGCGCAAGCCAGGGTTGCCGCGGTAAGCTAATTCGTCGTAATTTTCGTGACATCTACAAGAACTCGGCAAGCTGCGCCATAGCAGCCGTGGGACATAAGCCGACCCGCAAACCGGGGTGGGGTGTATAACTTTAAATGTGATCGAGCAGTGATGTAATGAGTCGAGATCCAAAATACGATATTTTGTTCGAGTCGGTCAAAATCGGTCCGGTGACCGCGCCGAATCGATTTTTCCAGGTGCCACATTGCAACTCACTAGGCCATGGCCGACCGCGTGCCGAGGCTGCGAATAGAGCCGTCAAGGCCGAGGGTGGTTGGGGAGTGGTCTGCAGCCAGGAAGCTGAAATACATCCTAGTGCTGAAGCCACGCCTTTTATCGAAGGGCGAATCTGGGATGTTGGTGATATCCCGCAGCATCGTTTGATGACCGACGCGGTACACGAACATGGAGCGCTCGCCGGTATCGAACTTGTCTACAATGGCAGTCATGCGCCTAATTTATACAGCCGTATCGCGCCGATGTCGGCGAGTGCGACCGTGGTACATGGCGATGCCCCGATCCAGGCGCGCGCCATGAGCAAACGTGACATCGCCGATGTGCGGCGTTGGCATGTCGAGGCGGCGTTACGCTCCAGGCAGGCGGGTTACGATATCGTCTACGTCTATGCAGGGCACGATTTAAGCCTGTTGCAGCACTTCTTCAAACCTCAGTACAACCAGCGCAGCGATGAATATGGTGGCAGCCTGGAAAACAGGGTCAGACTCACCAAGGAAATTCTGGTCGATGTCAAGGAAGCCGTCGGCGACCAGTGTGCAGTCGCGTTTCGTTTCGCGACCGACGAGTTAATGGGTTCGGATGGTTTGCAGGCCGAATCCGAAGGACGTGATATTGTCGGCATGCTGGCTGAAATTCCAGACCTCTGGGATGTCAATATCAGTGCCTGGAGTAACGATTCGGCGACCGCGCGATTTGAGCCTAACGAAGGCTACCAGGAGCCTTACACTGCCTTCGTCAAAACGCTGACCAGCAAGCCCGTGGTCGGCGTCGGTCGTTTTACCTCGGCGGATGCGATGGTTTCGCAAATTAACCGCGGTGTGCTCGACCTGATTGGTGCGGCACGGCCATCGATTGCCGATCCCTTCCTGCCCCGCAAGATCGAAGAAGGGCGTATCGACGATATCCGTGAATGTATCGGCTGTAATATATGTGTTGCCCAGGACATGATAACTGCGCCGATTCGCTGTACCCAGAATCCGACCCAGGGGGAAGAATGGAAGCAGGGCTGGCATCCGGAAAAAATAGATGTGGCGGCGAGTGACGAAGCGGTACTGGTGATCGGAGCCGGTCCGGCCGGGCTCGAGGCCACGCTGCAATTGGCCAACCGAGGCTATAGTGTAACTCTTGCCGAAGCCTCGGCAGTACTCGGCGGTCGGGTTTCACGTGAAAGTGAATTACCCGGCATGTCGAGTTATGCCCGCGTACGGGACTATCGTGAACACCAGATCAGGCAAAAAGCCAACGTTGAAATTTACCTGGGTAATCAACTCAAGCCCCAGGATGTTGTCGATCTGGAAATCCCGCATGTGTTGATTGCCACTGGCTCGCACTGGCGACGTGACGGCACCGGGCGCCAGCATGCGTTTCCGATTACCGGTCTCGACAGCGTTGCCATATTGACGCCCGATGATGTGCTGGGTGGTGCTGAAATCAATGGACGGGTGTTGATTTACGATGACGATCACTATTTTATGGGTAGCACTATCGCCGAGCGCTGCCGTAGTCAGGGTCATGAGGTCTGCCTGGTAACCCCGGGGTCGAAGGTTTCTAGCTGGGCCGAAAACACGCTGGAACAGGCAAAAATTCAATCACGCCTGCTCGATCTGAACATCGAAATAATCGTTTCGCATCGAATCCAGCAGGTTAGTGCAAACCAGCTAACAATTGTGAATCTATATAGCGACAACCATCAACAGCAGCTCGATTTCGAGACCCTGATCATAGTGACCTCGCGGCAATCCGATGACGGGTTATTTCAGTCGTTGCAGGCGCATGCACATCGATTCAAGACCCTGCGCGCGATCGGTGATTGCAACGCGCCGGGTACCGTGGCGGCCGCGGTTTACGATGGTCATGCCGCTGCGCGCCAGCTGGAATCGGATGAAGATATTTACGCGCCGCTGTTCGCGCGCGAAATGCCCGCGCTGGATTAGCCGGCCTGGCTCGCGGCCAGCATGTAGAGCATTTCAAGTCCCAGCGTGGCGCCTGCCAGTGAGGTGATCTCGGCATGATCGTAGGAAGGCGCAACTTCGACCAGGTCCATGCCGACTAGTTTTATGCCCTGCAGCCCGCGAATGATTTTAAGCGCGCGATCCGTAGTCAGTCCACCTACTACCGGCGTACCGGTGCCCGGAGCATAACTCGGGTCGAGGCAGTCGATGTCGAAGGTCAGGTAACAGGGGCTGTCTCCGACGCGCTGACGGATACGTTCGACGATAGCTTCCGCGCTCAGATCATTGGCGACCGCGGCGCTGATGACCTCGAACTGGTGACGGCTTTCGGTGTACTCGGTGCGAATCCCGACCTGGATGCTTTTATCGGCATCAATAAGGCCTTCACGCGGCGCGTGGTAAAACATGCAACCGTGGTTATAGACCGCATCATCTTCCTTATAGGTATCGGTGTGCGCGTCGAAATGGATCATCGCGAGTTTGCCGAACTGTTTATGATGTGCGCGCAGTAATGGCAGCGTAACAAAATGATCACCCCCGAAGCTGAGCACTTTTTTACCCGCCGCGAGTAATTTGCCGTAATGGGATTCGACCTCGGCAAACAGTGCGTCGTGACTACCGGTGGGGAATTCCAGATCCCCGTAATCGGCAATCCGAAGTCGCTCGAAGACATTGAAATCCCAGGGCCAGCGCTTTTCTTCCCAACGCAGGTTGGAGCTGGCGGCGCGAATTCCTCGTGGACCGCTACGGGTGCCGGAGCGACCGCTGGTACCCAGATCGTAAGGCAGTCCGATGACAAACACATCGGCCTCGTCCGGGTCGCGGGTCAACGGTCTGCCCATGTAGCTGTAAATGTTGGCAAAGATGGAATGGCTATTGGTGAAGCTCCCGATTTTCATTTATAGATACCAGTCGTATTCGCGAGAGCTTATATAGTTTTCGAAAGCAGCTGTTTCGGCGCTACGGTGGCGACAGTATAGTTCGACAAAATCGCTACCCATAGTGTTGATCAAGGCTTTACTGGAAATCGTGGTCGCTAGTGCTTTTGACATGTTAAGCGGCAGGTTTTCATCACGGCCGGTCACCGCAGCTGTAGTCGGATCACCTGGATCAAGCTTGTTCTCGAAGCCGTGCAACATGCCGGCCAGGGTGGCGGCCATCGCCAGGTAGGGATTGGCGTCAGCGCCGGGTACCCTGTTTTCGACCCTCCAGGCGCCCTGCTTGGCGAGGGGAATGCGAAACGCAACGGTGCGGTTTTCGTTACCCCAGGTCAGGCTTACCGGTGCGCAACTGGTGCCGCCGCGATAGCGGCGATAGGAATTGGTACTCGGTGCCCAGAAGGACATCGCCGCCGGCATCGTCGCCAGCAAGCCGCCAATCGCATGATGCAATCGCGTATGTGCCTTGTTGCCGTTGGCAAGGACGTTGTTTCCCTTGTTATCGACCACGCTGATATGCATGTGTAATCCGTTGCCGGCATGCTCCAGCATCGGTTTGGCGATAAAACTGGCGCCCATGCCATGCTGTTTGGCGACTTCGATAACGGTACGCTTGAACAAACAGGTTTCGTCGGCCGCTCTGAGCACGTCGTCGTGATGGTTGAAATTAATCTCGAACTGACCCGGTCCCAGTTCGGATGAAATTGCGCCGGTATCGATGTTCTGCGATTGACAGGCGTGAATGATGTCATCTATCACCGCTTCGAAGTCTCCGATGCGGGTGCTCGACAATACTGTCGCGGTATCCCGGCGACCGGTTTTAGGGTTGCGCACTACCTGTAGCAGGTCTTTGGCATCACGTTTGGCTTCGAACAGGTAGAATTCGAGCTCGAAAGCAACCATTGGTCGCCATTTCCTGGCAGCGAAGGCATCGATCGCTTTTTGCAGCACGTGACGTGGCTCGAAATATGCCGGTTCAGCGCCGCTACAGGTTGTCACCAGCACCTGCGCGCGCGGTTTGCTTCCCCAGTTGTTCAGGCACAGACTACCCGGGACCAGGTAAAAATGCGCATCCGGGTCGCCATCATCAAGGCCGTAATAAAGGCCGTCCAGCGGTTCGCCGAGCGTGCTCAGGACAAACATGCTAGCCGGCATGGCAAGCCCTTCCCGGGCAAACGACGCCAGCTTGCCAATCGGGTATCGCTTACCGAAAAAATGCCCACAAATATCGCTGGCCAGTACCTCGAATTGCTTTACCTCGGGGTTGGCTTTCAAAAACCTGTTGATTTCGCGTTTTAACTGGTTGCTGTCTTTATGGGTCATAGGATTAGATTTCAACTGTTAGTATTAATAGGCTTTGTGATCACAGAATTAACCGATGTTGACGTGGTTTCGGTTTCTGGCCAAAATTTCCTGTCAACTGAAAGCGATCGACAATGTTATCGAAAATCAGCTATCAGGCGACTCCCCTGAAATAATCATGAATGCCTGCAACGGTATTTATCGAGGCAATTCCATCACGAATATCAGCTTCGATTGCGCGACGTAAACCAAACAGGTTTCTCTGTTTCAGCGCCTCGATGGCTTCGACATGACGGTCGACGAGGTAGACCTTTTCCAGTTTGCTGATCGCAATTCGCGAAAACGGTCCGAGTTGTAGCCACAGGCTTTCAATCAATGGAAGCGATATCTGGAATGGGTTGGCACAGTACAAATAGCGATGAAACTGCTGATTGTAGAGACTGATATTATCGACGTCGTTGCTTTCGATAGCTTCGTCTATGTTGGCGTCGAGCTGTTCCAGAATTTCGATATCCTGTTCTTTTATATAGGGTAATGCTCCCTCCGCGGCATGGGTTTCGAGCAATATTCGAAGATCGCAAAGTTCACCAAATTTCTCTGCGGTCATTGCCGGTACGATTACCCTGCGGTTGTTCTTGACCTCAACCGCACCCTCGCATGCCAATCGATGCAACGCCTCGCGCACCGGCATAGGACTGACATGCAGGATTTCGGCAAGCCCGCGAATGGTCAGCGGTTTACCCGGTTCGATACGGCCACTTAACAGGTTATTGCGGAGTAGTTGATAGACCCACTGGTGGGTTTTCAGGTCATCCGATTTTTCTATCATTAACAGCTGTAAAGTTTCTGAACCACTTGATTTCATAAACTGGCTTCCGCGGGCGGGAGTGAAATATTTAATCACAAATACCATCGCATCACCAATAGCACTGTTGCCAGGGATCTCGTAAAGTCGATAGAATATGATCACATTAATCAGCTTATCTGGCGAAGAGTGTTGGCGAATAACCGCTAGTGGTATATTGCTGGCGCCAGCCACCAGGGAAAAATCATGAAAATCGGAATCCTCGAAACCGGCCAGTTGCGTGACGCCATGATCGGTCGCTTTGATCCTTATCCAGTTATGTTTGAACGTTTTGTTGGCCTCGGCGGGCATGATTTCGAATTCGAGACGTTTTGCGTGATAGGCGGGGAAATGCCACCATCGGTCTATGCCTGCGATGGCTGGTTGATTACCGGTTCACGACATGGTGTTTACGACAAACTTGCGTGGATGGCGCCGTTAGAAGACTTTATCCGCGAGCTGGCAGCCGCGCGGATGCCGCTGATCGGGGTATGTTTCGGGCACCAGATTATTGCCGAAGCGCTTGGTGGCGAGGTTGTCAAGTCGGATAAGGGCTGGGGCGTGGGTTTGCAGCAATATCGTATCGAGCAGTCGCATGCATGGATGGAAAGCGGGCCGCAACAGGTAGCGATTTACGCCTATCATCAGGATCAGGTAGTGAAATGCCCAGCTTCGGCGCAGGTGTTTTTAAGCTCGGAGTTTTGCCCGTTCGCGGGACTCAGCTACGGAGATTCGATTATCAGTGTGCAGGCCCACCCCGAGTTTGATGCTGACTTTGAAAATTTCCTGCTCGAAACCTTTGGCGGTAGCGTGGTGCCTGCAGAAGTGGCTGCACGCGCGCAGGCGACGATGAGTGGGGGCAGTAGCGCCGATACGCGGTTGCTTGCTCACTGGTTTGCCAATTTTTTCCTGTCACATGGGGAGAAGCCACAAGCCAGCTGTTAACCCGGTAATATCGGCGCCAGGCAGAGTAAATTTGGTCAGGATTGGAGCTTCAGGATTGGGCAAGGGTATGGTTGTCGACTTGTTCTTTAATAGTGTCAAATAAAAGGTTATTACGAAACTGTATCGACGACGCGTTAACTGCAATGCGTAATTCGGCGCCAAAGCGCTCCTGCCAGTGCGCCCCGGTTGCAATAGCCTCTTTCAAAACCCAGCAGCCGAGTTCCGGTATCAGTCCGGCGCTTTCCGCGGCGGGAATGAATTCGTCTGGGAAGACCTCGCCCAGATTTGCGCTATACCAGCGTAGTAAGGCCTCCGCCGATACTACCTGTCCTGACCTGGCATCGACTATGGGTTGAAAAAATACGGTGAACTCGTTATTGGGTAATGCTTTGCGTAAGTTATCCTGCAGTTCGCGCTGACGATGCGCTTTTGCATTGATATCGGTAATCAAGACGATGAATTCATCACCACCAATGCGGGCTACCGAATCGGTCTGACGTACGATAGCTTTGAAGTTGGTCGCGACCTGGGTCAATAGCCGGTCGCCGGCTTCGTGGCCGAAGTGATCATTCACGTGTTTGAAGCCATCAAGGTCGACGTAGATAACAGCACTGGAGAATTTGTAGCGCCGTGACCGGTAAATTAACTCGTTGAGCTCTTCATAAAGGCCGCGTCGATTGGGCAGGTTAGTTAACGGGTCATGGGTTGCCAGGTGTTCGACGCGGTGTTCGGCGACGCGACGTTGTTCAACTTCCAGTTCCAGGCCATGTCGCAGCAACCAGAGATCGAGAAACACGCGAACCTTGGAAATGAGTGCTGTTTTTCTAATCGGCTTCTGAATATAGTCAACCGCTCCGGACAGATAAGCTTCTTCGATATGCGCGTCATCCTGGTCAGCGGTAATAAAGATAATGGGTATCGAGCGCGTGTTTTCATTTTGATTTAACAGCCTGGCAACTTCGAATCCATCCATCACCGGCATTAGCACATCGAGTAGAATCAGGGCGATATTTTCTTTATTTTCGACTGCCGATAGTAGTGCCTGCTGACCAGATTCAGCGATCAAAATATCGGCCTCAACAGGCTTAAGTAACACCTGTAAGGCGCCCAGGTTGGCCCTGGTGTCATCGACAATGAGAATCTTGGCTTCGGGCATATGTTGTTTTATCTATCCACGCGTAGAGGCCAGTTCAATTTAAACGTGAGCCTGGGTACAGTTTGCTTGGTGCTTTTATCGGCTTCACTGACAAAATGTTAAATTTTTTGTCTGGCTGGCGACTATCAACAAGATGAATATCCGGTTTTTCGCCTCTGAACGGGGCAATCTGGATTCAATAATTAGTTTCAATTTGAAACTTTATGTTGATGACGATGTCAAATTATTATACTGTTAACCATTGCTTGTCTGACTCAATAAAGCTCGAGTTGTCCCGATGAATATACTGATCCTGTTAGGCGCCCTGTTGGCATTGTTTTATGTAATTGCCCGGCACCAAATTCCATTTCGCAACCTGGCGCTGGCGAGTGCGTTGTTCCTGCTAATCTTCACCCTGGCAGGTGGCTTCACTTTCTTCTGGGGGCTACTTTTCTGGTCAGCGTTGCTGGTGCCGGCAATACTGTTGGGTGTTCCACAGGTGCGGCAATCGTTATTATCACGACCCTTGTTGCAGCGCATTCGCAAGATATTGCCGCCGATGTCCGCAACTGAGCGTGATGCCATCGAGGCAGGTAGCGTGTGGTGGGAAGCCGAGCTGTTCAGGGGCGCTCCGGACTGGCAGATTCTGCAGGGTTACCGGCTGCCGGTGTTGAGCGCGCAAGAACAGGCTTTTGTCGATGGTCCGGTGGATGAACTCTGCGCGATGATCGATGATTGGGATATCACGCATAAACGCATGGATCTGCCGCCGGAAATCTGGAAATTCCTCAAGCAGCACCGGTTTTTCGGCATGATTATCCCCAGGCGCTATGGCGGGCTAGAGTTTTCAGCCTATGCTCATTCCTGTGTAGTGACAAAGATAGCTGCCCGCAGCATATCGGTCGGAGTGACCGTGATGGTGCCAAATTCTCTTGGTCCGGCTGAACTGTTGATGCATTACGGCACCGAAGCGCAAAAAGATTTTTACCTGCCGAGACTCGCCGACGGACGTGAAATCCCCTGTTTTGCATTGACCGGGCCTTCCGCCGGTTCTGATGCTGGCGCGATTCCAGATCGCGGGGTAGCTTGCATGGGAGAACATCAGGGCAAACAGGTACTGGGTTTGCGCCTGAACTGGAACAAGCGATATATCACCCTCGGCCCTGTAGCCACGGTACTGGGTCTTGCCTTCAAGGTTTTCGATCCAGACGGTTTACTTGGCGACCAGCAAGACCTCGGCATTACCTGTGCCCTGATACCGGCGAACACGCCTGGCATCACCATCGGTAATCGACATTTCCCTTTAAACGCCGCGTTTCAAAATGGTCCCAATAGCGGCAAGGATGTTTTCATCCCGATGGAATACATAATTGGAGGGCAGGAAAATATTGGTAATGGCTGGCGTATGCTGGTCGAATCATTGTCGGTAGGACGCGGTATTTCTCTGCCGGCGGTAGGTGTCGCGGCAGGAAAAGCCAGCGCCCGCCATACCGGTGCCTATGCCCATGTACGCAAGCAATTTAATACCTCGATCGGTAAATTTGAAGGGGTTGAAGAAGCGCTGGCGCGTATCGGTGGCATGACTTACATGATGGAAGCGGGCCGACTGCTAACCCTGAGCGCACTCGATAGTGGTGAAAAACCCTCGATTATTACCGCGATTCTCAAGTGCTACAATACCGAGCACATGCGCCAGATCATCAACGATGCAATGGATATCCACGGTGGACGGGGAATTTGCATGGGGCCGTCGAATTACCTGGCGCGTGCTTACCAGTCTATCCCGGTCGGAATCACGGTCGAGGGTGCAAATATTCTAACTCGAAGTATGATAATTTTCGGTCAGGGTGCGATTCGTTGCCATCCCTACCTGGTACGCGAGATGGAAGCCGCCACCATGGAAGACCTGTCAGCCGCGGAAGAAACCTTCGACCAGGCGTTGCGTGGTCACGTTGAGTACTTCATCACCAATTTTTGTCGCGCCTTTATTTATGGTGTCAGCGGTAGCCACCTGGCCCCGGCACCTTATTCGGGCCGGGTTGGAAACTACTATCGGCGGCTAGGCCAGATGAGCGCGGCTTTCGCCGTGACCGCAGACCTGGTGCTGATGATTCTTGGTGGGGGTTTCAAGCGCAGGGAAAAACTCTCCGGCAGATTTGCGGACGCTCTGGGTTACATGTTTTATGCTTCGGCGGCGCTGAAGAAATTTGAAGCCGACGGTCAGCCGCGTAGTGATTTGCCATTACTCGAATGGTCGACAAAGTATTGCCTCTACCAGGTACAGATGGCGCTGGATGAAATTTTGCGCAACTTCCCAGTTAAATGGTTGGGGGTTATAGTACGGCACTTGATGTTCCCGCTCGGGCTCAGCTTACGCCCGCCTAACGATTCGCTTGGTCATCGAGTGGCGTCGTTATTGCTCAAACCGGGTGCGGCCCGAGATCGGCTGACCGCCGGCATTTATCAGACAGATGATCCTGATGATATTACCGGTTGCCTCGAGGATGCGTTGCACAAGGTGATCAGGGCGGAGCCGATAGAGCGTCGTTTGCGTCATGATCAAGTTATCCGACATGGACTTGAAGACTACCCGCAGTGGGTTGACAGTCTGTTAGGGGCGGGTCAGGTATCTGCCGAAGAAGCTGATATACTGCTGCAGGCGAGGTCAGCGACAGCGAGAGTTGTCATGGTTGACGACTTTACACCTGAGCAGATGACTAATAAATCCGGCGCTGTGAAACCGGTTGGATTGAGTAAAAGGGCAGTTAAAAAGAAGGCAGTTTTAAAAAAGGCAGTTTTAAAAAAGGCAGTTAAAAAAAATCTGTAGCTAGTAAATAGCGGGCCAGAGGGGCGGCATAGAAATCATACCCGCGTTAGCTTATTAAAACCGTTGTCAGCATGGGTGGTGAGCAGATGGAGAAAGTCTGGTTAGAAAGTTATCCCGCCGGGATTCCACAAGAGATTGATCTCGATGCCTATCGGTCGATCAATGATGTTTTCCAACAGTCGGTCGAGCGTTATGGGAAGAACCCCTGTTTCAGCAACCTGGGGACGACGCTGACCTATAACGAGATGGATCGGTATATTGATCAACTCGCCAGTTACTTGCAGAGCCTGCCCGCAATGGAAAAAGGGGATCGTGTCGTGGTCATGATGCCTAACGTGCTGCAGAATCCCATTTCAATTTTCGCGGCTTTGCGTGCCGGATTCACGGTGGTTAATACCAATCCGTTGTATACCCCGCGCGAACTCGAACATCAGTTGTCGGATTCGGGTGCAAAGGCCATCATTGTGATGGAGAATTTTTGCCATACACTAGCCGAAATCATCGACAAGACCTCGATACAGCATGTCGTTACTACACAAGTTGGTGACATGTTGCATTTCCCGAAATCTCTGATCGTTAACCTGGTCGTCAAGTATATTAAAAGAATGGTGCCGCAGTTTTCGTTGCCAGGCCGGGTAAGCTTCAGAAGAGCGCTTCAGCTGGGTGCAAATCAACAGCACAGCGCGGTGTCCTGCAAGCATGACGATATCGCATTCTTACAGTATACCGGCGGCACCACCGGGATCGCCAAGGGAGCCATGCTGACCCATGGCAATATGGTTGCAAACATGCAACAGGCTTCGGCGTGGCTTGAGAATGACATTGTAGAGGGGGCGGAAATTATTGTCACCGCGCTACCGCTTTATCACATCTTTTCACTCACCGCTAACTGCCTGACCTTCATGAAAGTTGGCGGTCTTAATTATCTGATTACCAACCCGCGTGATATGCCCGGTTTCGTTAAAGAATTGCAGCGCCTGAAATTCACCGCGATAACCGGCGTGAATACACTATTCAACGGATTATTGAACACGCCCGGCTTCGAAAAAATCGATTTCTCCAGTTTAAAACTCACGCTCGGTGGCGGGGCGGCGGTACAACAACCGGTAGCTGAGCGCTGGCAGAAACTGACCAAATTGCCGATTCTCGAAGCCTATGGATTGACCGAAACTTCTCCTGCAGTATGTATTAATCCGCTGACCCTGCGGGAGTACAATGGCAGCATCGGTTTGCCGGTGCCCTCGACCGAGGTATCGGTACAGGATGACAAGGGTAACCTGTTGCCCCAGGGAGAAACCGGGGAACTGTGCGTGCGCGGGCCCCAGGTGATGAAAGGATACTGGAAGCGACCCGAGGAAACTGCCAGGGTATTATCCGACGATGGCTGGCTGAAAACTGGCGATGTCGCGCAAATGGATGAACTTGGATTCTTCAGGATTGTCGATCGCCTCAAGGATATGATCCTGGTATCAGGGTTCAACGTGTTTCCGAATGAAATTGAAGGCGTTATAGCGGGCCACGAGGGAGTGCTCGAAGTCGGTGTCATCGGTGTGCCGGACCCGGCCCGTGGCGAGATCGTCAAGGCAGTTATCGTGAAAAAGGATGCCTCACTCGATGAAGCGGCAATAATTGCCTATTGCCGCGAGAGTTTAACCGCCTACAAGGTACCGAAAATAATCGAGTTCAGGGATGAACTACCAAAATCCAATGTGGGTAAGATATTGCGGCGTGAACTCAGGGAGTCCCTGGTTCAGTAGCCGCTGATTTTAGCGTGCATCGACTTGCTGGCTTCGAAGCGCTGCATTTGCTCATCGCTCGCGCTGGTTTGATGGTCGCGTTTCCAGTCCGCGATACTCATCCCGTAGATGTGCTGCTGGGCGGCGGTGTAGTCGAAGTCCGCGTCTGTTTGTTTGGCAGCAGCGGAATACCACTTGGCCAGGCAGTTACGACAAAATCCGGCGAGAGTCATCAGGTCGATATTTTGCACATCGCTGCGCGCTTGCAGATGGGCTACCAGGGAACGAAATGCCGCGGCTTCTGCCAGGGTTTGCTGATCTTTGGTCATGGTTTGTCACTCAACTATAATGAGCTGCGTTTTTTAACAAAAAATTTCCATGCTGGCAATCGATATAAATAGCTGGATGACCGCTTTGCTCGATCAGTTACAGCGCAATAAACAGCGTCAACTGGTCGCGCTACAGGGTCCCCGATCCTGGTGTGACGCACAGTTTGAGAAACTGTTCGCAGCGCATGATTCGATGCTGGTACTGTCAGATCGGAAGCTGGTGGCAGCGGCGATTTCATTCGGCAAGGCCGACTCCTGTCTCGGCAGTGAATCCAGGCTTGTGGCGCTGGATCTTTTCGATGGCTTTAATCCGGATGTTTTATGCATTGCTGCTGGGCTGGTGCAGGCAGGTGGGGTTTTAATGGTGTTGTCACCGCCAGTCAAGGACTGGGATATGCAAACCGATCGCTACGCCTGCTGGCAGGATCAATCGAGATCCCTGAGTGCGCGCTTTGCTGAATATTTTTTTAACGCGCTCGAAGCGGATGTTGATACTGGAATCCTGTTGACGCCCGGATATGAAGACCTGCCTGCGGGTTCATTGCCGGTGTTAACGCCGACTCCGATCGAGCAGGGGCAAACGCAGGAGCAAGGTCGCTGTCTGCAGGAAATTGAGCAATGGCTGGCAACTGGACAACCTGGAATAATCCTGATTAAGGCCGATCGTGGTCGCGGCAAGAGTACCTGCCTTGGACTATTGCTCAAACATTTGCGTCACAGTCTACGCATACTGGTAACCGCCAACTCACGACAAACCACGGCGCAACTGTTACGGCTGGTGCCAGACGCAGAGTTTGTTGCGCCCGATCGACTTTTGCAAAACTGCCCCGCGGCAGACCTGGTGATTATTGATGAAGCGGCCATGTTGCCACAGTCGATGTTACGGCAAATGAACCGACTATACCCACGGCTGGTAATGGCGACCACCAGTGACGGCTACGAAGGTACCGGGCAAGGTTTCATGCTGCGTTTTGTCGCGCAGATGGAGTCAGCCCGGCTAATGCAGCTTAACCTGGAGATGCCGGTGCGTTGGTGTCAGGGTGATCTACTGGAGGCATGGCTCAATCAATGTTTAATGTTGAACACCAAAGCATCAACAAGCACCGCGCTAACAGCAGCGTTGGAATCCTGTGAACTGTTTTTGCTGGAAGACCCGGGAGACGCCGAACACTTGCCCTTGCTGAAGCAGGTTTACCAGTTGATGAACACCGCACATTATCGCAGCCGCCCGTCAGATTTGCGTATGTTGATGGAGAATCCCGACCTGGTGCTAATCGTCGCGCGCTGCGATGAACTGGTCGTTGGGGCCGCCTTGTTGAATATCGAGGGAGGTCTCGATGAGGCCTTGTGCGAGGAGATTTTTTTCGGCCGCCGGCGCCCCCGGGGTCACCTGTTGGCACAAATGTTGACCGCCCAGGCAGGCATCAGAAATTTTGCCAAATATCGTGGTATACGTGTGCAACGAATCGCCGTGGCCGAGGCGTATCGGCGCCAGGGCCTGGGCACAGGATTGCTTGCGCGTGCACGTGTATATGCAGAGCACAATTCTCTCGCTTATCTCGGAGCCAGCTTTGCGTTCGATCCAGTCTCAGCGAGTTTTTGGCGGCAGGCGCAGTTCACGCTGGTTCATGTCAGTTATGCTCAGGGTAAGTCGAGCGGTGAACATTCGATTGCCGTGTTACAGCCTTTCAATCCTGATCTGTATGCGCAGGTGCAACAAATGCAACAACGCATTCAGCAACAGCTACCGATGTGGATGACGCAGTTTTTACAAACCCTGGATGCCACCCAGGTTACGGCGTTACTACGTTATGCGGATTTTGATGCTTCACTCGATGAACTCGAGCAAGGCGAAATTAATGCCTTTGCCCAGGGGAACAAAGGCTTCGAGCTATGCTTCGCGAGTCTGCAGAAATATGTCATGCGTTGTATTGCGCGCTCTCGCCATGTGCCGGGTACTCTATTAATCGAGAAAGCGATACAGAATCGCAACTGGGAACTGCTCGAACGCGAGTCCGCCGAGGAGGGTCGCAAACAACTGCAGCAACGCTTGCGCGGGCAAGTCGAAGCCCTGCGCAAAGACTGTTAACATGCCCTCAAGTAGCCTAGCGAGGTATACATGCCACAGCAGATAATCGATTTCTGGTTTGCCGATGACGTGCGCAAGCTCTGGTTCAACTCGACAGCAGAGTTTGATCGACTATTATGCGAGCGCTTCGAGGATATCCTGAAACAGGCAGCTCGAGGTGAGCTCGATCACTGGATGGAAAGTGCCGAGGGTTGCCTGGCACTGGTTATCATTCTGGACCAGTTTCCGTTGAACATGTTTCGCGGCAGTGCGCAAAGCTTTGCTACCGAGGCCAGCTCGCGCGATGTGGCCAGGGTCGCGATTGCAAAAGGTTTTGATCAGGCCATTGCCGCCGAACAACAGGCTTTTTTGTATATGCCATTCATGCACAGCGAGGATCTTGCCGACCAGGAACTGGCACTGGAATTATTTGCGCGACCCGGTATGGAATCTAACTTGCGTTTTGCCCAGCATCACCACGGGATCGTCAAAACCTATGGGCGATTTCCCCATCGTAACGCGGTGTTAGGACGTGCCAATACGGCAGCCGAGATCGAGTACCTGAATTCAAAGCAAGCCTTCACTGGCTGAGATAGCAATGCGTGAGCAAATAAATCAGTACATCTGGAGCTATAACGCCAGCGATAGCGAGGCGCCACATTCGCTATGGCGACATTTTCTGCAGATAGCCTACATGGTAGGTCGCGACCTGATGGGTGGCATGATTACCCTGTACGCGATGAGCCTGGTGTACACCACGCTGTTATCCCTGGTGCCGTTACTGGCCGTGAGTATTTCCGTGTTGAAAGGTTTTGGCGTCCACGATCAGCTAAAGCCAACCCTGGAGCACTTGCTTGCGCCCCTGGGCGAACAAAGCATCGAAATCACCGCGCACGTAATAGGTTTCGTCGAGAATATGAAAATCGGTGTACTCGGTGCAGTTGGCCTGGTGCTGTTGCTGTACACCGTGATTTCACTAATTCAAAAAGTCGAATCCGCGTTTAACCACACCTGGCGCATACAACACAGCAGTCGCAGCCTGATGCAGCGCTTCAGCGATTACCTGAGTGTCATCATGGTGGGCCCGGTGCTGGTATTTGCGGCGGTCGGTATTACTGCTTCGCTGGGCAGTAATTATATTGTCGAGGCTCTATACAGCTTCCCGTTTATGAGTGGTTTGCTGCATCTGTTGGGTAAACTGCTGCCTTATGTACTGGTTATCGGTGCATTTACCTTTATTTACCTGCTGGTGCCGAACACCAGGGTACAGTTACGTTCGGCACTTTACGGGGGCGTAATCGCCGGGGCCCTATGGGAAACCAGCGGCATGCTGTTCACGTCTTTTATAGGTGGCTCCACGAGCTACGCGGCAATTTATTCCGGGCTTGCCATCTTGCTGGTGTTCATGATCTGGCTTTACGTGGGCTGGATCATTTTATTGATCGGCGCGAGTATCACGTTTTATCATCAGAATCCGCAACAGTTGAAGTGGAGGCAGGGGAATCCTCATATAAGCGGGCGCATGCGCGATCAGTTGGCGTTGCAGGCGATGGTGAACATTGCCCGCGCACATGATCGGCAATCTGAATTGCTCCCCAGTCTTGAAAATCTTGCCGCTTGCCAACAAGTACCCGTGGAGGTACTAGGGCGAATACTGGATGCGTTGCAAGGCGATGGTTTGGTTCAGCAGTCGAAACAGGATCCGCCTCACTATTTACCGGGTGCTTCGTTGCAGCGCATCAAGCTGGCCGAAATTCTGCGCAGCGCGCGGCAGGCTGAGGATGATGGACGCAGCGAACGCCTGCATAGTGATGCCGTGGTAGAGCGGCTGTTGCGAGGGCTCGATGAGGAGCTCGAATCGTATCTGGCGGAAGAATCACTGGCCGAGTTACTGCAAAAATTTGAGGATGATGCAAAGCATGAAGATAGTCTCGTTTAACGTTAACAGCCTGCGTCAGCGCCTGCATCAGTTGCAGAGCGTAATTGACAAACACGCGCCGGAGTTTATCGGCCTGCAGGAAACCAAGGTGCAGGATCACGATTTTCCACTGGATGCGATCACCGCGATGGGTTACCAGGTGATCTACATGGGGCAGAAAACGCATTACGGGGTTGCTCTATTGTCACGCCAGGTCTGCGACAAACCCTGCTATGGGTTTCCGGGGGATGCCGAGGATGCGCAAAAACGCTTCATCGGTGGGGAATATCAAGTCGACGGTGAACCAATGATGATTTTTAACGGTTATTTTCCCCAGGGTGAGAGTCGTGATCACGCGATCAAGTTTCCCGCCAAGACACGATTTTATCAGGACCTGAACGATTTCCTCGGCGTTTACGACATGACAGCTTCGAAATTGATTGTGATGGGCGATTACAACATAGCGCCACAGGACCTGGATATCGGTATCGGGGCAGATAACGCCAAACGCTGGCTCAAGAGCGGGAAGACCAGTTTCCTACCCGAGGAACGTGAATGGTTTAAACGCCTGGAGGCGCTGGGTTTACACGATGCTTTTAGACTTTGCCATGCTGATGAAGACAATTGTTTCAGCTGGTTCGATTATCGTAGTCGCGGTTTCGAGCGTGAACCAAAACGCGGCTTGCGCATCGATCATTTGATGGTTTCGGAACTACTGAAGCCTGCGGTCGTCGATGCCGGGGTAGATTATGATATTCGTGGCATGGAAAAACCATCCGATCATGCACCTGCCTGGATCGAACTAAAATTTTAGTGGCAACCGATGCCGCGTGACTGGAACGACCTGGAGACGATAAATATGTTTGGCAGACCAACCGAAATTCCCACCGCAGCGCAGGCGTTGCCCGGCCGTGACGAGGCCATGCCGCTTGATCCGATACATGTCGTTCTCGGAACTTCGATGGTGGAGCCTTTTCCACAGGATTGTGAACAGGTGGTGCTTGGGCTCGGTTGTTTCTGGGGAGCTGAACGTAAGTTCTGGAACCTTGCCGGTGTTCATACTACGGCGGTGGGTTATACAGCCGGACATACTCCCAACCCTGGTTACGAGGAAGTTTGTTCCGGCATGACCGGGCATAACGAAGTCGTACTGGTGGTCTATCATCCAGCGCAAATCGACTTCGAGACGTTGTTAACCATCTTCTGGGAATCGCATAATCCCACCCAGGGAATGCGCCAGGGTAATGACCAGGGAACCCAGTATCGTTCTGGAATTTATTATCATCTGGACGGTCAGCGAGTGGCCGCAGAACTAAGCCTGGAGCAGTATCAGCAAAAACTTCAGGAAGCCGGCTATACTCGGGTAACAACTGAAATCCTGGAAGCTGGCCCCTTCTACTATGCCGAGCAATATCACCAGCAATACCTGGAAAGAAATCCAGCAGGCTATTGTGGGTTGGGGGGCACCGGGGTATCTTGTTAGAGTTTTAATTATAAAGCTTGCTTAACTATTTGATAGTTAAAGTAATTAAACGAAAATAAGTTATCGAAAATCCGATTAATTTTTGCAGTATAGCTATGACGAAAACAGGCGTTTCTCGGCCCCCATCATCGAGTTCGACCACATTCTTTAGGGTGCACAAATCCGAGGCATTTGCGTCGGCAACATTGATGCATTGCGGAGCTCCCGGGTCGTCTGCGACTGGAATCACCATCGATAAGGATAAGGATAAGGATTATCCCTGTCTGATCGAGTAACACTGTGCTCGCGCGTCTTTACAGTTTCAAGTTTATCATCAGTTTCGCCTTGCTCTGGCTGGGTGCGCTTGCTTATGGACTGGCGATATACAGTACCCATGTGTATCGTAATCAGGCGATCGAATCCCAGGTTGAATCAATGCAATCCGTACTCAAGCGAGAAAGCAGGGAGGCGGTCGAGGATCTTTACCAGCAACAAAAGTTATTTGCCCTGAAGCTACAGAGTGAGGCGCCATTTCAGGACGCGCTTGAAAATCGTGATGCCGCCAGCATGCAGGCCTGGCTAATGGAAAGCTACAACCGCTACCAGCTTGTGTCGGGGGCGTTCAAGCTCAAGGCCGTTATTGTGCGTGATCTCTCAGGGGAAATATTTGCGCAAAGTTCGGATGATGGTTTGCATAGTTATACGGGTTGCCCGATGGCCCTGGAGTCGATTGGGAGCTTGCCGGATCAGCAGTTAAAACCGAGCAACTTGCTGTGCAGTTTCGATGACCAGCTCTATAGTGAAGTGCTAGTGCCGGTGGCTGGCCCGCAAGCGAAGGCTTACCTGCAGGTTCTTGCCTATGCGGTCGAGGGCTTAAGGAGTATTGAACTGGACATCGATATGCCATTGAAAGTTGTTCATGGCTCGGGTGCCAGCCTTTACCTGTCAGACCTATGGGTCGATGAAGCTGAAGGTACTCATCTGTACCCGGCCTATAAACTATACGGGGACGATGCTTTTCTCGCCGCAACTATAAGCGCGTCGTTCGATCAGCAGCCCGTTATCGATCGCCTCGCAAAAACCGAAACCAGTTTCTTCATTATTACCACCATCGCGACCATAACCGCGCTCGTACTGGTAATGATCATGTTGAATCGTGCTTTCCTGCCGATGAACAAGTTGCGTAATTCCGTGGGGGCATTATTAACCGGTAAATATGCTTCGATCGGCGATGAGAATTTACCCGGCGAGTTGAAAGACCTGGTGGTAGCTTATAACGAAATGGTGGAAGGCCTCGAGATCGAAACCATTTCCCGTCGGCAAATTGAGGAAAAGCTGCGTTCGGAGAAAGATTTCATCTCAACCACGCTCGATTCGATTACCAATCCGGTAATCGTTATAGATTCCAAATACCACATCAAGCTGGTCAACCCCAGCGCAGAGAAACTGTTCGGCGACAAGGAAGCTGAGCTTATCGATATCTCGATCGATGAAGTGCTGATCCTGTATACCAATCGACAGACTACACGTATTGTCGATCTTGGCCAGTTGTTAAACCGTAAGCTCTCGATCAGTTCGATGTTCTTTTTCGATCCCGAGCGGAATATTGTGGAACTCGAGTTTTCGGCTTCACCGATGATCGATATGGAAACCGAGGATGTTGGTTTCGTCATTATCCTGAAGGATGTTTCGGAAGATCGTAAACTGCGCCGCAAGTTGAGTTATGAAGGTAGTCACGATCAGCTAACCGGGTTTTTGAATCGTAATACCTTCGAGCAAAAATTTGAAAGCCTGGTCATCGAGGATAGCAATACGACTGTCCAGCACGTGCTCGCCTATCTCGATATCGACCAGTTCAGGGTGGTCAATGAAACCTGTGGCAGTGCGGCTGGTGACCTGTTATTGCGGCAGGTTAGTAAGCTGATTAAAAAACACGTGCGTAGATCCGATATTGTATCGCGCTTGAGCGGTGACGAGTTCGGCATCATTATGCCGTTCTTTGAAATGGAACGCGCGCTGCAAGCTATCCAGAAGATTATTATCGAGATACAGCATTCAGGTTTTGTCTGGAAGGAGCAGGAGTACCAGGTCACTGCGAGTATTGGTGTAATGTCTTTTGGGCGCATGAGCGACGAGTATGCAGAGTACTACTCGAAGGTTACCACCGCCTGTTTCCTGGCCAAGCAAAACGGGGGTAATCAATATCATTTCATCGGTGAAAACGATGAGAAAGTTACCGCGCAACAAGAATCGATGGAATGGGTTTCAGGCATCATGGAGGGCTTCACCGAGGATCGTTTTTGTCTCTACGTACAGCCCATAGTCCCTATCGACAGGGAAGAGAAACATACTCACTATGAAGTTTTAATTCGCTACATCGGTGCCGATGGCGGCATAATTTCACCTAAAGATTTCCTGCCGCCAGCGGAGCGCTACAACCTGATCGAGCGCATCGATAACTGGGTAGTAAGTAATGTTATCGCCTGGTTGCAGGAGCATCAGCACCGGCTGAGTGACATCATGTTCTCTATCAATCTATCGGGACGCAGTATCGGGTCGCAAACTTTCCATAAATTCCTGCGCGAAAGCCTGGTGGCAAGTGATATCGATATGAGTTCGCTGTGTTTTGAGATTACCGAAACCGCGGTGGTGGATAACGTCGAGCGTTCGGTCGAGTTCATCAATTCGATCAAGGAACTCGGCGTCAAGTTTTCGCTTGATGATTTCGGCACGGGCTTATCGTCGTTCAGTTATCTCAAGCAATTCCCGGTCGATTATCTGAAAATCGATGGCGAGTTTATTCGCGATATTCTTGAAGATGACAAGAGTTACGTTTTCGTGCGCTCGATGACCGAGGTCGGGCACTGCCTCAATATGGAGGTAATCGCCGAGTTCGTCGAGTCGGATACCATGTTCGACAAACTGCGCGAGGCAAATGTCGATTACATCCAGGGTTATACGGTGGGTAAACCGGTGTCAATTGAAACCCTGCTCACTATAGATGAGCCGAACCAGAAAAAAGTAGGCTAGCCTGCTAACCGACTACTTTTAACTGGTTTATTGAATTTCGCATATCGCGAAAGCTGGGTACTTCGATCTTTTCCAATAACTTTTCTCGATCCAGCAAAGTGCGCGAACTTGCCAGCTGCCTGATGGTTTCCATTTCAAGATAAGGTGCAACCATGTGCAGGAACTCGAACTGGTATGCGGATATGTGGCGCGAATGTCGGAAACCGACCTTGATAACGCTATCCGGGAATAAATGGCTGGCATCGATATAAGTCAGGTCGGCACCTTCGTCGCGACAGGCCATTTCTGCAACGATACCTGCTCCCATGCCGAGGCGAACATAAGTTTTGATTACATCGGAGTCGGTGGCGGTAAACGCAACCCGTGGTTCTAGCTTGGCTCGCTGGAAAGTTTTATCGAGCTGCGAACGACCAGTCAGGCCAAGCATGTAGGTCAGGATTGGAAACCGGGCCAGGTCAGACAGGGTGATATGTTTAACCTGCGTTAGTTCATGATTGGTTGGCACCACGATAAACCGGTTCCAGCGGTAGGCCGGTATTGTAACCAGTTCGTCGAGCTCATCGATCACCTCGGAAGCGAAAACAAAATCCACCTGGTTGTTGGCGGCCAGCTTGCACATCGACTTGGGGTTACCCTGGTGCACGCGCAGCTCAATGTGCGGATATTTGCATGAAAATCGCTGCAGGATTGGAGGCAGAATAAACTGGGCCTGGGTATGGGTAGTTGCGATGGTCAGGCTACCACGGTTGCTATTGCTGAAATCCCGTGCCGCCTGCTTGATATTTTTCGCACTGTTGAGCAGATCAGCGACATGTTCGAGAATCGCGTGCCCGGCCGGAGAAATAGCGGTCAGCTTTTTACCCGAGCGCTCGAAAATCTGGATATCGAGTTCATCTTCGAGCAGCTTGATCTGATGACTGACACCCGGTTGTGAGGTGTAAAGTTCCGCTGCAGCCGAAGAGACATTGAGATTATTGCGTACCACTGCATCGAGAAAGCGAAGCTGTTGTAATTTCAACGGGTTAAATGACTTTCACGGGGAAAGTTCCGAGTGTACAAGGAAAATACTGCGAGACAACTTGTTTTTATGCCCGCTGGATAGTTGTTGAGTTAACCCGCATATTGCACCTGTATCCCGGCCCTGACTTGCCCAGATACGTCTGAACTTGGTCTTCTCCGCTCCCGGCCGGCTCTATCCATAGCTTAGGCTATGGATAGAGGTCCAGCCCGGCGTTCAGTCGCATCTGTCCTGCGTCGGTATGCCGCATCACAGCATCCGGGATACAAGTGCAATATGCAGGCTAACGTTTTTTTGCGAAATTAATCGATTTTATACGCGGCGAAAGATTGACTTCGTCGATAACGATGTCGGGGCTGGATTGCAGTATCTGCCAGATAATTTCTGCCACGTCGTCAACTGCGATGGCATTTTCCGGCGCAGGTCCCGGCTCGAATGACATCTGGTCAAAGAAAGGACTGCGCACCATGCCCGGATTAACCAGGCTTACCTGGATGCCGTCACTGCTGCAATCCTCTCGTAGAGACTGGCTGAAGCCGCGTATTCCGTATTTGGCGGCACAGTAAAGCGCACCTTTTCTGCCTGCCTGCAGTGCCGATTCGGAACCGATGAAAATGATTCGACCTTTGCCCTGGCGACGCAAAGCGGGTACCAGGTGGCGGCAAATTACCATTGCACTAGTCAGGTTAACGCGAATCGAAGCGTCTATTTGTGCGACCGAAAACTGCTCTATCGATCCGAAATGACCCTGACCGGCGGCATGCACAAAGCAGTCGATGGTGTTGCTTTCCACCAGCTCTGTAATCTGTGAATCGAGCTCTTCGAGCCTGGCGAGATCGAGTGCGACGGCGGAAAAATTGTCGTTATCGAGAGCAGCCACTTGTCCGCGTCGGCTAATCCCGATTACGCGGTAACCCTGCGCTATCAACAGGCGCGCAGTGGCCAGGCCGATGCCGGAACTGGCTCCGGTGATCAATGCGGTTTTTACTTCATGCAGGCTAGCCATGCCATTCGCAGGGGTGGTAGCTTTGGCGCGGAATATGTTTCATTAGTTGCGTTTCACAGAATTCGATCATTTCCCGTTCACGTTCGAGCGGATAACTGATAATACCATTGTTGAGATCGAGGTTTTGCGCAAACAGGGGTTCTTCAGGGTAGAGGCGCGTTAGCTTGCGAAAATGATCCCGTGTAAGTCGAAAACTGCCGAGGCTTACCGAGTGCAGTTTTTGTGCATCGATAAGGTCGAAGATCTGCTCTAGTAGTTTCACGAATGCAGCCTGGTAATGCCGGTGATAAACGACCGGATCGAAGCGCAGTCCAACCGCCCAGCCGGCGTCGATGAGCCGGCGCATTGCATCGATACGCCTGGCTATCGAGGGAACACCATGCTCAAGTTTAGCGTGGCTGAAGTGATCGCTAAAACTGAAGGCGGTCACCACACGCTCTACCGGTTGCAGTTTTAACATCGATCGAACCTGGGTGCTCTTGGTGCGCAATTCCAGCCAGGCGTTATCGATGGATGCAATCAGTGGGATAAAATAATCGGTAAAGCGCGTCATCGGTTCATTTGCCAGGCTGTCACAATCATATCCCGAAAAAAACCATACCTGCTGTCCCTGATGCCGAGTGGCGACCTGCTTTATCTGCGTGCCGAAGTCTTCGTAGTTTACAAATAGTAGCTGGTGGGCAGACTGGTACATGCCCTGCAAAAAGCAGTAGCGACAATCGTAGATACAATTGAGCATGTGCGAGAAATAGTAGTTTTTGTCTCCGCCGAGACCGTACCCTTCAGGCGCTGCAAGCACATGCCCCTTGTTCTTGGCGGCGATGATTATCGCCGGGTCTTTTTTCTGCAGGCGGAAATTTTGCGCGCGTGGATTGAATACTTCACCAAAGTGCTCAATTTCAACCACCGGCAATTTGTGCAGTCGCTTGAGCAACTGCCGTGTTCGCGGGTGGTCGCGAATTTCTGCTTCGACATAGACGCGACTAACCATGCTTACAAGCCCTCACTATCCTGGTAGCTGATCTGTTCCAGCGTTTCGATGATGGCTTTACTCGAAGTACAGGCGCTGAGTTTTTGTAATAGCAGTTCGGAATCCAGACCACGCTTGATCAGGTAGCGCCATAGCACCCGCAGACGGTTCTTCTGAGTCTGGCTAAAATGCGCCAACGCGGTCAATTGCAGCCAGGATTCGGCCGGAATGGCGAGCGCGGCAATTTCCTGGTTGAGTGCTATCAAGCTTGTTGCCTGCTGATCGATCGCCTCGATATGCTGGTGGATAAGAGCGCTAATCCGTGGTCGGTCTTTGCCGCTTTGATAGCGCTGATTATCGCTGACAATTTTGACGCTTTGTGTCAGCTCGGCGCTACTAAAGCGCAGCGTACTGTGCATGAAGCCACTCGCTTCCATGTCGAACAGATAGTTTTCGTGGTAATCCTCGCTGGGCTGACTCAGGGTTAAACAGGCGCGGCCGGGTATTCTTGAATCTGCGCCCGGAGCCGGGTAATAGCGCTGGCCGGTATCAGCGTCGATTACCTGATTCAGCGCGAATATCTCACCAGGCTCATCCGTGGCCGCACCGGCGATGCCCAGATTGATCCACACGATCGAAGCCGCATCATCGTGCCTGGCGGCAATCCAGGCACTTGCTGCAGCGCTGGCAAGCTTGCCGATCCCGCTGATGATACAAGCCATGTTGTCACCGCGATAAAGGTCGAAGGCATTGTCATCATGCGATTTTTTCAAGCGGTAAAAATCAATCACTGGCTTGGCTTCACAATGCATGGCGCATACCCAGATCAGCACGACAATGCCTGCTCACCGTGACTGCGCCAGGTTTCGCGCAGCGCGCCAAACTCCTCGATAAGTGGCTGGTTCTGATGTTTGATCGCGCCTTTGAGCAAGATGTCGAGTTTACGCAACAGTGACGCCTCGGCAGCAAGGCGGAATTCGGGCTTGAGAACTTCGTGGGTCAGTAGACGATGCAAGGCGCGGATGCGAAATCGATCCATTACCGGGTGTTGCTGCGACAGCTGGTCATCATGCCCGCCATACTTGGTAATCAGCGGCTGGTCTATATAGTGCACCGGGAATCGATGGCATAGTCGCAACCACAAGTCGTAGTCTTCACAGGCGGGCAATTGTTCATCGAACTTGCCGACTGACTCGAGCGTCGATTTTCTGATCACCGTAGCCGAGGGTGATATAGCGCACAATGGCAGGCATTGTTCGAATATCCAGCCTCCGCTCTTGCGATGTTTTTGCATCGGGTTGACGCGCACGCCGCGTCGCATCCAGATTTCATCGGAATGGTACAACACGAAACCAGGCTGCAGTTTTTGCGCCCTGCGGATTTGAACGATTTTTTGCGGTAGCCAACTGTCGTCGGAATCAAGTAACGCTATCCATTCGAATCGTGCCGCCGCGATACCGCGGTTGCGTGCTGCGCTGACCCCCAGATTCGGCTGGGTTATCACATTAACCTGTGCAAACAGTTGCCTGACCATTTCACTACTGCCATCGGTAGAGCCATCATCGACAAGGATTACCTCATCTACCGGAGAAGTCTGTTCGAATACCGATTGCAGCGCACGCTCGAGCGTATGCCTGCGGTTGTAACTGGGGATGACGACGGAAATACGCATGGCTGCCAATGGCAGATTCCTGCTTATGAATTCTGCGGCATTCTCGTTTGCCCCGGAAAATTGGTAACGCTCGAACCGTCACTGTCAAGAATTCGGTTCTTGCCGCTGCGCTCGACTTCATCGATGCGAATTACTGAAAAATGCGGGATATAAGTCTGTTTGACATTGCCAAACTCATGCTTGAGTTTCTCCTCGGCCGGATCAATCAGCAGTTTGGAGTGTTCGCCGAAGATTATTTCGCCGACTTCGATGAAGCCTCCCATCTGCGACTGGCTGACCTGATGCGCATAAAGTTCATAGATCTTGTTGTGATTGTGAAACTGTATGCGGAAAGTCGGTTTTTTTGATTTGGGCATAATTATTAATCAGTCCTGCTGCATAAGTTCGTCAAGCTCACCGTCCATATGTAATTCTGTCAACTCGGAAAAGCCACCGACAGGCTTGCCATCGATGATGATTTGCGGAACTGTACGCGCACCATTAGTGACCTCGGCAAACTCTTTCATCGCGGACGCATCGGCATCGATCATAACTTCATCGAAGGCAATCGCCCATTTGTCCAGCATGGTCTTCGCTCTGACGCATATCGCGCAGCTTGCGGTACTGTAAACGGTAACTCGGGACATCAGCAGGGTCTCAAAAATCGGCAGCGCAATTCTACTACAGAAATCGCTTGCTGCCATAGTTTCCACCAGCAACCGGGGTGCTCAGGATTCGGTAATTGTTTGTACCAGTACCCAGGGCTTGATCACCACCGCCCATAATAAAGCCTCACTGGCCACCCAATGCTTTGCCTGCTCATCGTCTACCGGACTTACCTGCAGGTTTTCGGTCCAGATTTTTACCTGCTCGACATCGTCGAGTTGAAAAGCGTAAGCAACATCAACCAGGTCAAGCTCGGCCGCGACCAACATGACTAGCCCGGCGGCAAAAAAGCGTTGTAATTCCAGCCACGGAATTTTAGCGGTTTCACTAACGATTTTGGCGCGTTCGAGCTCACGCTCCTGCTGCAGAAATTTCTCGATCACGCGACCGACTGGATAATATCGACGCCTTCCAGGGGACTGTTTTGAATGGTGTCACGTATGGTGAAAATCGCCTCTTTGCGTGGATAGTGTTTGCGCCAGGCGATTGCCACGGTACGACTCGGCGATGGCTTTGCAAATGGTTTGGTGACAATTAGCGATTCATTCTTCCGGCTGTTCAGGATACTGCTGCGAGGTAAAACAGTGATTCCGGTACCGGCCGCTACCATATGGCGTATGGTTTCCAGCGAACCGCCTTCCAGGGTGCGAGTTAATTCGCTATCTCCCGACATGCAGTCAGGACAGGCCTTGATAACCTGATCACGAAAGCAATGTCCGGCACCGAGCAGCATCAAATCCTGCGATGCCAGGTCATCAGGTGGAATCTGTTCAAGATCCTTCCATTCGTGATTGCGCGGCAGGGCGACGATAAAAGGTTCTTCGTAAAGCGCGGCCGTTTCGATTCCCGGTTCTTCGAAGGGATAGGAAATGATGATCGCATCGAGCGCGCCCTGCTTGAGCGACTGGAACAGGTTGGCGGTGAAATTTTCTTCGATAATAAGTTTCAGGTTGGGTGCGGTTTTTTGCAGCATGGGAATCAGGCTGGGTAGCAGATAGGGACCGATGGTATAGATGACCCCGAGCTTGAACTGACCTGATAAAGGATCTTTACCCTGCTGTGCAATTTCAGTCAGTATCTGTGCTTCCTGCAGCACGATATAGGCCTGGTTGACCACCTGCTGTCCAATTTCGGTGATGCGAATCTCATTCTTGGAACTGCGCTCGAACAGGCGCACACCCAGTTCTTCTTCCAGTTTCTTTATCGCGATACTTAGGGTAGGCTGACTCACGAAACAGGCCTGAGCGGCGTTGCCAAAATGGTTTTTTTGCGAGACCGCGACTATATATCGAAGTTCGGTTAGGGTCATAATAGATAAAATTTATTGATTAATTCGATAGATTTTGCATAAAACGATCGTGTTTGCAATCAATAATTTCTATGAAAAAAATTCTCCTCAAGTTCTTCACTATCGAAAGTATCGAGATAAGTACTCAAGATCTGGAACATACATTGCGTATCGCCACGGCGGTGTTACTGGTCGAGGTTACGCGGGCTGATTTTATCGTCGAGCCGGCCGAACGGTTAAGGCTGCGGCAATTGCTCGAACAACAATTCGAGCTATCCACGGAGGAACTGGACGCCTTGCTCGAGCAGGCCGAGGCGGATGCCGATCGCCTGGTCTCGCTCCAGCATATTACCCGCTTGATGAACCAGCATTACGATCACGCAATGAAGCGCAGGGTCATCGAGATGATGTGGCATTTGGTCTATGCCGATGGTGAAAAGGACCACTATGAAGAGCACTTGATACGCCAGGTTGCCGATTTACTTTACATTTCACATAGTGAGTTTATCCAGGCACGCCACCAGGCGGAACCAGCAAAACATTAACCCGAGACAGTTATTGTCGCCGGGTTATATTGCTCTCGCAAAGGCGCGAAGAACGCAAAGGATATTCCAGGTTGTTCAGGCTGAAAAAGCTTTCCCGTTTTTTCTTTGCGCGCCTGGCGTCTTGGCGAGAGTCACGTTGACATCATGTACCCATGATTTGCTCTGAGGAGTCGTATAACTAAAAATTACCGAGATAGACGATGGGGGGCACGACCAGCATTTTGACCACCAACAAGAGCAGGGTGGCGAACAGGGGTGACAGGTCGAGTCCACCCAGAGACGGAATCAACCTGCGTATCGGTTTGAGTATCGGGTCGGAAAGCTTGTGCACCAGCCCGATTACCGGATTGTACTGGCCGGGGCTTACCCAGCTCAAAATAACCTGGATAATAACCGCTATCAGGAAGACGGTTAGTATCAATGCGATCAGGTCAGCGATGCAGAACACCAGCAAGCCGGCATAACTGACCCCGCCGATTGGCGCCATGACCCCACCGATTTGCACCACCGGGATCGACAGTAAACGCAGCAACAGGAACTTCCCGTAAATCAGGACCATGCACAATACAATTGCCGCGGTATCCTGTCCGCCAACGCTTGGAATAAAGCGTCGCAGTACTCTCAGCGGCAGGGTCGTCAGTTTGACGATAAACTGTGACACCGGGTTGTAAAAATCAGCGCGTAACATCTGCAGTAAAAAGCGCAGTAATACCAGTAAAATGTATAAATCGAATAGTGTGTTAATGACTAGCATTAACGGTGATACTAAATACCCGGAACCCATATCGTCTGCACCTATTAACCCGACGACAAAGTATATCGTATTCAGCCAATGTGTGTCTGTTCGCAGCAAGGCATCAAAACGCCGTTTTAGCCATTCTAAAGCAAGTTTTGATAACGCAGTCTGCGGGCAGACACGCATTGGCCTTACTTATTAAAATCAAAGAGATAGGGGCTTCAAGAATGCGCCATCTCGGCGTTGCAGCTTTTGCCAAGGGAACAACCCTTGGCTGC
>Ga0209271_10000104_pt1 | contig 30670 bp, 53 predicted proteins | sample tdAd002_FD_187123 | JGI IMG/M metagenome (GOLD analysis project Ga0209271, IMG submission 187123) | Marine sediment microbial communities from the Atlantic coast under amendment with organic carbon and nitrate - tdAd00.2 (SPAdes)... | ecosystem: Environmental > Aquatic > Marine > Coastal >... | reverse complement strand
TCTGAATTTCTTATTTAAAAGAGTTACACCGTAGAAATAATTAAATACAATGTTATTAACTTCTTTACCTAATCTAGGTTGATAAAACTTTTCTTGTGTTATTCTACACTCAATAAGCGTTTTTTGGCTAATTCCACGCTCTTTAAAGAACTTTACCACTCTATCTGATAGGTTGGTATGATTAGCCCATTTTTGAGGCGGTAAATCGTAGCTAATTTTGTTGCGTTTTTTATCTCTTATAGAAATATCATCACAATTCCAGCATTTAGCTACTCCAGTTTCTACATTTACGCTTAAACATTTATCTGTTTTCTTTTTTCTAGTATGGCTACAACTAGGGCAAAGCGTTTGTACTTCTCCATTAGCTTTTGGCTTTTTACCTGATAGATCAATTTTATTCCATTCAATCATTTTAAGTTCATTATTTGTGATGTGTTTTTATTCCAGTGTGATAAAGCAAATTTCTTAAAACTATTTTTAACATGCTTTAAATCTGTCAACTTTATTTTATACTTATCACAATAGAATTTATAATTAATCAACTTTTGACCTAAATCTCTATGTAAATCGTTCAGCTCTAAAAAAGTCCATTTACCAGTTAACTCTTGAAATAAGTTTCTTATAAAAACCTCATCTTTTTTAATTAAATTTTCATAATCAGGAAAAGAAGAAATAAATTTTATAATATTATTTTTATTCTCATTTACATTATCATTTACAGTATCAGTAACAGTATCAGTAACAGTATCAGGTTTTTTTGGGTTATTTGGGTTACCAATTAAACCCACTGGGTTTTTTTGGGTTATTTGTTTTTTAGGTCGCCCACCCTTAGCCCCGTTAGTTTTATTCCTTTCTGCTACATTTTCATACTTTTGTAAATCTCTTTTAAGTTGTTGCTTAATTGGTTCAAAAAGTATATCTACCATCATTTCATCAGTAGTAGGATTATTATCATTTACATACTCTAAAACGTGTTTAATTAACTTTCCAGCTAGGTCATCAGGCATCTTTTTAAACATGTGTATGTAATCACAATATAATATAAAGCTCTTCTTATTTTCTGCCATTTTTAAATTTTACTTATTGTTAAAAAAAATTAGAAAAAAAATCAATCTACTATTATAACAGCTCCTTGTATTTTAATAGTTTTTAAGTTCTTTTCTTTGATCATCTTATCTATAGTTGGTCTACTTATACCAAACTTTTTATGATAAGCGGACTTAGTAAATGTCCTTTGTGGGTTTATACTTATTTTATTCATGACTGCTAATTTACAAATTGTAGTTTACTTAAAAAAATTATTCCTCCTCTATTCTAAAATAAAATATATTCTCTAGTTTTTCTTTCAGCTGGTTAAACTCTAATACTGTTACCTCATCATTTATATCTAGATAACCTTTTACTTTTCTCTTGTAGTGTATTAAAGTAGTTCTATCCTTTTTTAATAGCCTACTAGCATCCTCTTGGATAGCTCCATATACCTCAGTGGCAAAATAACTATACATAGCACGAGCATTTATTAAAGGTTGCTTTCTTGAGTCGCTTACAACCTCTTTAATATCTACCTTGTAATAATCACAAACTAATCTGAGAAGCTTTTCTAAAGTAAAAGAGCTGGTATCTTCATAATCTCCTAACATCTCTTCAACCATTGGAAAGCTTAACCCCTTTACACCCATTCTAAAGGCTATTAATAAATCTTTTTTAGTGTACATCCTCAACCTCTTTTAACTGTTCTACATTGTACCATCTTAAAGCTTTATCATAAATTGTTATAATATCATTTATAAGCTGTTTTGTTTCAATGTCTCCAATATCTAAAAGGTTTTTAATTTTATTTTTATTGTGGATTACTGTAGCATGATGTTTTTTAACACTATGAGCTATTTTAGTAAGTGGTAAGCTAGTCATTAAACAAGCTAAGTATAAATATGAGCTTCTTGCAGTAGAAACTTTTAAAACTCTATTCTCTTTAGACATTTCATCAATACTAACACCAGTGTAAATAGCTACAGCATCACCTAACATCTTTAACTTATCCTCATTAAATGGAATGTTCTTATCACTTCTCAGCGTAGCTATGGACTCTCTTAATGAAAGTCCTTTTAAAGCTAGTGAGTGAATCTTATATAGATCGGTTTCGTTATATTTCATTTTAATAGATTTAATTGGTTTTCTAATTCATTATAACAGTCCTTTAATATTCTTTGCATAGTCATTGATGCGGTTTTAACCTCACCACTTACAGCATCTTCAATGTTTAAAGTACCTCCATACTCACCTAAATTTTGCGCAAATATCATTAAATGAGTTTCAATCTTTTCTATTTCCTGTTGCTTAGTCATAATTGTTCTTGTATTTACTTGTATTAACTTGTATTAACTTGTATTTACTTGTTTACAACTTTGCAAACCTCAGTCATTACGTCCATCTGATGCAATCTAATCTGAGCTTCTTTAGTCCAATAAGCTCTACTTTCATCAGATACAGATGTATCTCTATTTTCTTTAGCTTCATGAAATAAGTCTTGATACTTTTTAGTTAAGTCTAATACCCCTATTAGTAATTTTGTTTGATCGTTCATAATTTTAGTTATTTAAATAGTCCTCAATAATTTCGTTTACTAATTCTAGTTTAGCATCATACCTAACTTTTTGAGTTAAAAAAAAGTCTTTAGTGGATGGATAACGTTTGTCGTTAATGTGGTTAACAGTATCTTCTATGATACTTTCTAAAGCGTTTTTTTTCGCTATTAATGTAATTTGGAATTTTGTTTGATTGTTCATCTTGTTTAGTTTTAATTGTTGTTTTAATCTAAGCTTCCTAATTTACCATTAAATAATTGTTTTCCTAATTTTTCACTTTCTTTAGTTTCGATCATTATATAATAACTATCAGTATCAGGACAATGGTCACCACAATGGGAGTTAAGCCTATAATAAAGAACTTCATAATCATTAAAGCGTTCATCAGATAAAGCTTTATCAATTATCTTTTTAGTCTGTACAGCTAAATCTTTATTCATATCTAAATAATCAGAAGGAGCTTGAAATGAATTTAAGTTACGTTGTACTTTTAAATACTTAATAGTTGACGGTAAAGCAGATACTGCTTCTAATAATCCGTCTAATGTTTTAAATGTTGCCATCATGTTTAATTTGTTTTAAATTGTTTGTTTGTTTGTTGATAAATCAAATGTAGTAATAACTTTTTAATATTTACCTATTCAAAAATAAAAAAAGGGTAAAAAAATTAATTTCAACCCTTATTTATAATGATTATAAATAACTATTTAAGGTTCATGTAGTAATCTATAACCTTTTTTGTTTCGTCAAAACCTATACATAGATGAGAAAAGTAACTAGCTTCATTCATCTCATCTATAAAGTCTAATTGTCTTTGGTGGTGATCTTTATTAGATGCGTATAATGTACCATCCTTTTTAAATATCTTAACCCCTTCACGCTTTAACTCTATAAACATTCCGCTGAACTGTAAGTTAGAAACTGGAAAAAATAAATCACTAACACCTTTTCTACCTCCCATCCACTTAAACTTAAACTGTTCAAATGGTGATTTCTTCCCTTCAGTACCCATGCAAATAGGAGTGATATTATATTGTATTTGACAATAATCTATAACAGCTCTCTGTAATAAATCCTCTTTACCTAAATACTTCTCAAATGGGTTACGCTTCATGTTTTGTATTATTTAATTCCATTTTTAAAGTGCTAATATCCTGTTGTATGCTGTTCATAGTATCTCTTAAACTATCGTACTGGCTTTTAAATTTTCTATACATAGATTCCTTTTGCCCCTCATCAATTCTAAATTTATAGGCTTTTATTTCTACGTTTAACTCAGCTTTACCTAAAGTACTTCCAGCTTCAACACATTTTAACATCTCCTCAGCATGGTGTCGTTTTCTAAAAGCATAAGCATTATTGTAGTCCTCTAAAGCCTCAGCTAACACAACACTAAAACGGTACATATAACCGCTTAACTTTCTTTTAGCTACTATAAGCCTATTAATATCCTTAAAGTCTGAATCTAAAGAAGAATAGAGGGCTAAAACACCCTCTAAACCTTTAGTTAACTCTTCTAAATCTTTACTATCCATAATTAAAACGGTAAACTATCATCTTGTGAACCTATTCCAGTACTAATAGCGTCCTCCATAAAGTTTTTCTCTATTCCACCTTTAACACCTGATGAAGTATTAGCGCTTTCTTTTTGGATAAACCAAGCATCAAGACTGTTAAAGTATCTATCCTTTCCAGTTTTAGGATCATTCCAAGCTCTACCTCTTAGATTAAACTTTACTAATAGTCTATCACCTACATTTACACCGTTTAATTTATCACAGTTATCCTGAGTTAATTGCATTGCTATATCTTGTGGATATTGGCTAGAGTCATCAGTAATAACAAACTCTCTCTTTTTAAACTTGTCGCTTATTACAGCTGTTTCGCTTACTACCTTTACACTTCCTTTTAATTCGTACATTTTACTTAAAGTTTATATTGTCAAACTGTTGGTCAAGGTCAGTTGTTACCTCATTTTGTTTTAAATAGCTTATTAACTCTACTGCTCTATCCTGAGTTAGTGATGTATCAAATATCTCTCTTTCTATATATTCCATCTCTTCCATCTGAATAGCAAAGTTATTAGTTAATAACATACTTTCTAGCATTAGAGCGGTATTTAAATCACAGTACTCTACATTATTATCATAGCTCATAACCTACTATTTTTTTAGTTTATCTCTAATATCCTCTAATTCTTTTCTTTGCTGAGGTTTATTAAACTTAAAAGTACTAAGAACTTTATTAATCTGATCAAGATTACATCCTTTAGCTTTCTCGAACTTATCATCAGTCATTAACTGTTTAACTGGTTTAGTAGCTACTTGTGTACCTGTTGCATCAGCATCTACATCAGTAACTAAGCGTAAAATATTTGAGATAGCATAACGTCTATAGTAAGTGCAACCACTACCAAAAGATTGATAGTCATTCATTCCTTTCATTGTTATTTTAGGTATTCTAGTATTAGATTCTAAAGTTTGTCCTGATTCACTATGAAAAACTATAGTTTTAATAGAATCACCTATATCATCTGAGTTAAGTAATTGAGTTACACCTAATCCATGTTTACTTAAAAGTGGATTGATTACGTTAAATATTGTAGGTAAGTCCGCATAAGAGTAACCATAGCCTTTAGTACCTTTGTGTATTGTTGGTACTTCATTTTGAAAAGCTGCTAAAGCTTTGTAAAGTTCTATTTTTGTTTCCATGTTCCTGTTTTTGTTTTGATTATTAGTTCTGCTGTACTGTCAAAGTCCTGGATAGATTGTAATAGTTTTGTAGCCGTTCCACATACACTACGCTTCTCTTGAAAGATTACTACGTTGTTATGCTTATTACTTAGCTTTTTAGATGTTCTAATGCTTTCTGCTAACTCTTCATTACTTTTCTTAGTTTGAGCGTGTAAGAACGCTCCTAAGTCGTTTGTTGGTTTACTCATTGTTTTTGTTTTAATTTAATTCTTTAAACTCTTCGTATGCAATATCATCAATATTAATTCCTGTAAAAGCCTCGTATCTATCAACTAAGTCAGTTACTATATTACCCTCTTCATCTGTAATGTCGCTAGTTATTTGGTAATCCTCATCAGCTGGAGTATAATAATCTCCACTATCATAAGAATATTCAATCATACAAGTAAAAAACTTGATTCCATTTTCACCTAATGAAAACGTTACTTCTCTTTCTACTGTTCCAAAATTTGCCATAATATATAGTGTTTTGCGTTTGTGTTTTACAAATATAGTAATAAAATTCTAATATACAACTACAAAAAATTAATTTTTATTTTTAAATCGTGTGGAGCTGGTTCTTTACCTCCAAAGTAAGGGTATAACCTTTTGCCAAACCAATAACCATTTTTAGCTTTTAACTTCAATCTAATATTTTGGCCTATGCAAATTTTACATATTTGTTTTTCGTGTCTATTACCTTTAACATAAAAGTATTCAAAAATAAAAACCCTATCTAAGTCCTCACTATACCTCCAGCCTAATCTATGGCTGTTGTTATGGTGATTCATAGAACCAAAACCGAAAAGCTTATTTATTTGAGTTTCTAACTGGTAACTACCATCATATCTACAGCTAGGTGTGAATACAACATCAGCAACCATACTACGCTTGTATATAAACGGTCTAAATCTAAAACCTGAGTAATGACACCCCTTTTTTATTTTAAACGTCTTAAATCGCTTCATTTGTCTTTATCGGTTAACTCTTTAAGCCATCCGTAAACTGGTATAACCATCATTAAAAGTACAGCCACTAATAAAAATAGAATTACTAATACTGTTGTAATGTCTGCTATTACTTCTAAGTCTGTAATGTAGTAAGCTAAAAAACCTAAAAATATTATTGAAATACTACCGTAAATAATTGTTAATTTTTTCATAATGATACTACATTTAAAAGTTCATCTAATTGCTTAATAACCGCCATAACTTCTATTTTAGTATCATAATTAATATAAAGACCGCCATAGCTATCATCCTCGTTGATTGTTTCAATCGATAGCATATATTTAAACTCTCCAGTTTTAATACCTTTATTTCTTAACTCTACCTTTTGAATTAAATAATTAACAACATTGTTAAAATTTATACTTTTTTCTTTAATCTTAATCCACATAATATATAATTTAATAGTTAGTAAAAAAGTGAGGGGCTATAAAACCTCCTCACCTTTGATTTGTAATTTAGTTACCGTTTTCATATTAATCATTCTAAAAGCGTTTTTTTGCATATCCCATACAGGTAGTAAACCTTTAGCGATTGGATCGTATGCTAATCCTTTACCGTTAACTCCTTTTTTAACATTCAACCTAGCTACCATATTTCTTACTGTTCCATCTTTCTTAATGAACTCAATAGAAAAAATAGTGTTTTCTGCTGTTTGAATCTTTGCTAATACTGTTGTAAAATCTTTCATAATGTTTGTGTTTTAGTAATTGTGTTTTACAAATATAAGTAATAATTTTCTAATACCAACTATTAAATTAATAATATTTTAAAAAAGGCAGAAAAAAAGGAGAGGCACAACCCTCTCCATAAACACAAACAAAAAAACACACCCCTATAGAAAGGGTATAGATTCTTAATTTACCTCATCAAATAACAGTATAAATGTTTCCTCTGAGATAGCACCAGTTAATAGCAATAAACCTAATACTACTATTATAACCGCTGTTAATTTCATTTTATTTAATTTGTTCTTTCCAACTACCTCAACACCATCTATGATCGTTTTAGCACCTTTAGAACTCATTAACCAATTTCCTACTAATCCTATTACTTTTTTCATTTCTTTTGAATTTCGTTAATTATCTCAAGCTCTAATATATCAAAATCTCCTAATATATTTAAAAGCTCTTTATAAGTTGTTTTTGAATGACCTATAAAGTTTTCGCTTTTAGTTCTACCTAACAATATACAACCATGAGTATCTTTATCCGTATTACCTGAGTGTATTCTAATACCTGAGAAACTTATGCCGTTATCATCTCTTACCGTTAAATCAGGTTTATTATAAACTAATGGCATTAACTGTTTGAACCTATTAGAGTAGCTTAAAGTAACTGAGTATTTACCACAAGGTATAGCTGTTTCTCCATAGACTTTAACTCCTTTTGGTCTTGCAATATCCTCCAATGTATAGCAGAACTCAACACCATCAATAAAAAGCCTACCTATAGTACTTTTACTTGTATAAATATCTCTAATTAGAGTAAGCTTCATTTTACAAATATAATCAATTATCTGATTTACTAGCCTTTTCTACATGGTTTTTATCAATACGGTTAAGTATACTAGATACTATTTTACCAGTTTTTAACAGCGTATTGTTAGCTTTGTTAACACCTAATACTTTGCTTATAGTTTCATCCTCATCTCCAAACTTATAACCGTTTTTATTTATTAGTACATCATTTAATAAATTAGATAGCACTACGTTACCAAGTTGATCAATTGATATAGCTATAGTTTTAAAATAAGAACCTAACCTTTTAATACTTAATCTTAGGGTAAATAAAGAATACAGCCACCCTACAGGTAGTAAGATGACTGCTAATAAAATTGATATTATTAATAATATAAATCCTAACACTAAATACCTACTATTTCAAGTGAGCCTTGTGGAAAGATACCGTTATCGTAAAAGAACTGAACTACTAGCCTATTTTGATCTTCTACCATTCCTAATATATAATCCTTTTCTGACCTTATAAAAGGATATTTATAACTACCATCAGCATTAAACAAACCTATCTTATATTTCTTAGATACTTCTTTAATTATTACGCTAGGGCTAGTGTCTTTTTGTGATTCATCACCTACCCACATCATTAAATTAATTTCCCATTTTAACGATAAACCGCCTCCAATATCCGTAGGAGCTGTTAACCATATTGTTAACTCTGTACCTATTGGTAAAACTGTTTGTAATACATCTCCAAAATCGCTAAACTCTATCTTAGTCAATTCTATCTTATCTGTTGTTACTATCTTAATCATATTAATCTAAAATTATATTACCTGTTGAATCTGCGGCAGTTGTTTGACTGTTACCACTTGCGTGAGCTATTGAAATACCTGTACCCCCTTGTAATTTATTACTTGCTAAATAAACAACCTTTGAAGAGTTTGTAAATCTTAAATTAGGCTTACCTGAATCCGCTTGTTCTGAATAACAATCATAAACTCTTACCGTTCCTGAGCTTGTATCGTAAAAAGCTGCATTAGAAACGGCTGCATTTTTATTTATAAAGTTACATTTTACAAAAGTATTATCCGCTCCACTATTAACAACAGCACCGTAACCGCCTAAACCTATAAAAGTGCTATCATAAACCCCATCGCTTAAAGATGTGATTTGACCGCCATATTTATTAGCTCCCGAAACATTAATACCTATACAATTGTATATCCCTTTAGGTGTTCCACTAGCCACTTCAATACCGTTATCTAGTGTAGAATAGCCATAACAAAAACTTATTTCTGTATTCGCTTCGCTAATTCTTATAGCTGGGTAATTCGTTGAAACATTATAAGCCTTACAGTGTACACCCTTAGAACCATTGGTTAAAAGTATTGCATCGTAACCGCTTGAGTTAGTTTGTCTAAATTGACAAAAATTAGCGTATCCTCCTTTTAATACGTTTGTACTTGTTGATGTTGCTTTTACGTTAAAAATTATACCGTTAAAATTGTTATATGCTGAACTTTCAAAAACAGAACCCGTAATATTTGCAACCGATTGAACCGCAACCTGGTTTATTGTTTGTGATGTTGTTATAAACCTACCGTTTAAAATATTCGTACTAGATCCTGTACTATATAAAGACATACCAGTACTATTTATTATGTCCGTACCTGTTAACTCTAAATTACCATCAGAAACTAAAACTAAAGCCCTGTTTGAAGTGCTACCATAAGTACCTCCACTTCTTTTAATAGTTCCGTTTAATATTTTTACTTTATTAGTTGTATTAACATATACCCCATCCGTAGTACCTGTACTAGTACAACTATACGTATAACCGTTCATATTAATAGTTAGCTCTTTGTCAATAGTTATCACAGTGTTACTAGATTCTACTATATCTGAAAACTGCTCTATAGTATCACCAGCACTAGCCGAAGTAATAGCACTACTAAAACTAGAATAATATGTATAAACACCTAAAGAGTCTGAAATACCTAAAACATTTACAGACGCTGCCCCTATTGGATTCCAAGTAGCACCGTCATAAGAATGTAAAGTATCACTATCCTCATCATAACATAAAGTACTTTTTTGCGGTGTAATTACGTTCCAAGTAGTACCATCGTATCTAACCCAATCACCTAAAGAAACTGTACCCCATCCAGCGTTAACACTACCACCACTAGATAGTACATAAATATCACCACTGTTACTAGTTGGAGGGGCTACACTACCATCTACAAAGTCTAAAGCAGCTGGTAAAACTAACTCATCAGTAGATTCTAAAACCCCTAATTCATTTCTCCAAGCTACATCTCCATTATTAGCACCGCTAAACCATTTAGGGTTATGTATATCACCCTCTGCACTTATGTTTTTATGTAATATTGCCATTAGCTATAAAAAATTAATCCTTTCTTATTAACCTGTGGAGTATCTGCACATTCGTTAAATAAAGGGTATTTAGTACTATCATTATCTTTTACCTCATCAATATAGGTAACCATATCTTTTCTCCAAAAGTCTGCTTTATTCATGTAGAAATCTCTACTTTGTGAATATTCAAAACTCTTAGTTTGATCGGTAAACTCAGTGTCGTTACTCATAGCTCCCTGATTAGTTAGCTGAGTATGTACCTTTGAGTAGCACTCATAAACTATGTAATGAGCTAACATAGGCTTAATAAAGCTTTCTAGTAATGTTGAGTTATCAGTAGTTAAAGTATTTCCCTCAATCTGAGTTAATATTTCATTGTAAAACTTTTTACCTAATACACTTCTTACATATTTACGTTGACTTGTAATTATGTAATTATCAAAGTATGTTTGATCAAAAGCTAAATCATCAACCGCTAAATTCTTAACCTCTGTTGAGGTCATTATATTAGTATTAAATGCCATCTTTATCCTCCTCTTTATCTTCCGTAGTTTCTATATTCCCTACAGAGTTTTGATTAATAAAATTCTCACCTCTTAAATCATCTTCCAAAGGTTTTAATCCTAACATTGATCTACCCTCGTTAATAGTTGTTACAGCGTTAATATCTAAACTACCTGAGTTACCAACTGGAGCTACATTTAAAATACTAATCTCTATGTTATTCCATTTAGTATCTCTTTTGATAATTCTATTAACAGCTCTTAATAAAGGCTCTTGATAGTCAGGAATAACTACAGAGTTCATAAACTTGTCGTACTCATCTTTTATCTGTTGGTTACTTCCTAACTTTCCAGCTGTTTCTAAACCAGCAATACCAGGAGTAATACGGTGAGCTACAATAATAGCCTTTTCTGATAGATTAGATAAAGTTAAAAACTCTCCCTCTCTTTCATTCTCTAGCTGTTGTATTACTGCTGCTTGCTCAGGTGAATCTAATAACTCAATTAATATCTTATCATTCTTTCCCTCACCTACATAAGTATCTTTAATCTTATTAACGTATTCTTGAGCATTCATTCCATCAGGAACTTCACCAAACATCTGCATTAATACACTAGGAAAAAAACCGTTATCAAATTTATCAATATTGTATTTAGGTATTCTATATTCTATATCAATCCAATTTAAAGCACCTACATAATCAGGTAAACCGTAATAGTTAAACTCAGGGTACTTTCTCATTATGTGTAATAAGTACTCACTTTTTTGACTTCCATCGTAAAAAGTAAGCTTACTATTAATTGGGTATTGACTAGTTGGAGAATTACTGTTTAAAATATCTCTCCAAAAGTTAGAAATGTATGCTCTTTTCTTATCCTTAGACTTTCTTACCGTTGTAGCATCCTCACAATATAAAGCGGTGTAATCACCTACTTTTTTAACATGAGGGTAACAATTACCAGTAATTACAAAAGACTGCATAAGCTCTTTAAAAACATCTCTAAGCGTATCACCCTCAGGGTTAACCTCCATATACCACTCTTGAAAGCCATTATCTAGCTCCTCAAAAGTTTTCTCCTCACCATCTACTTTAAAAAGAAACTCTTTACCTAGCGCAAAAGTTATCTTTTGATTAATTATAGAACTATGAGTACTTGAACGTCTAGCCCTTTTAGCTAAATCATTTACATAGATATTATTGGAATCTTGAAAAAATGGAATCCAATTTTGTAATATATCCTGATTAGGTTCTTTCTCTTTATCAATGATAGGAGTAGTAACTGGATCAGCTTTAGGCTTAACAGTAGAACCTTTTATCTTATTTATCTTCTTTTGGCTCATCTATTACTACGTCTAAAATGTGTGCAAAACCGTTGTTATTAAGCTTTTTTAAATCTTTCTGAGTTGTATTAAGTGTTAAATTAATTACACCAATATTTTTACCCATGATTTTTTTACCTAAAAAGCTTTCTTTTATAGTAAATTTTTTCATATAGTTTAAATATAATAAAAATAAAGTTATTATTTAGAATCATTTTAAATAAGCGGTTAAATGTTTAGTTATGTATTTATTTATTAATATTGTATAACGCTACAACTAAACAATGTTATTAACGAATTAAAGAGATAAATAAAATGGATTACGATAAAATGACAGTAGAAAGCCTTGCTCATGACTGTTTTAAAAGAAGTGGATATGCTATTAATAAGCAAGATTTAATGAGTAGGATATCGTTTCTTTGTGAACAATACCACCAAAACAAAGTTAATAATGGTGTTTTAGATGATGTTATAAAATGCGATTGTAAATTAGAAAGGCACGAACGGGCAAAAATGGAATTAGACTATAATAAATGTATGGATTGTAAAAAGCAAATACAATAGTTTTTTATAATGCTACAACTAAACACAGTTATTAACGATTTAAAGAGATGAAGAAAATGGAAGATATATTTCAAAGATTAGTAGAGTTAAATAAAGAGATAACCTATAAATTTGGCACAGAAGCGTATGACATAAGATGCAAATTGTACGATATTATACAAGATGGCAGAAAGAAAGTTAATAATAGTGTTTTAGATGATGTTAGTAAGCAAAGCGAACTGTTAAAGGCTTTCATTGATTTCTACAATTACAGAAACACAGGAGATAAAACAATCAATAATGATGAAATTGAAATATTTATTGATAGCCTTTAATTGTTACTAATATTAAGAATAAAAGCTTTTGGCGGTATAAGAATAGCGGAAATGTTTAAGCGGTTCACACGTTAATAAAAACTGCTCAGGTCAATAACTCGCAACCGTGCAACCGCCAATTGCTTTTTATTTTATGTTATTTACTTTAAAAAATTAAATTATGATAAAAGAGATAAAGCACAAAGGTACGGGAATGATTATTAAAGTATCTAAGACAGAAGAGGTGAGAGAAAACGGTTTTAGCTTATATAAAATTGATGGATATATTTATTCAACAGATGTTTTACCTATAAAAATGAGCTTATTAATACCTGAAACTTCAATGATTGACTTTGAAATAACTTACAAGGATTTTAATAATTGTAAATAACGGTGAAGTAATAAACTGCCCTTTAGGGTTGTTATTACAGAACGTTAAAAGCCGTTTTAATGGCTTTGTTTTTAACAACAAAAAAAGGGTATAACAATCAAGTTATACCCCTCGTTACTCTCGTAACTATCCACTATAAGCCAAAGTTTTTATGAACCAAAAGAAACAGTACCACCACTGTTAGTTACTATTGTTCCAACAAATTCTCTTACTATTTGAGCTTGTTTTCCAGCAAAAGTTACTGTGTAACCATTTTGACCTTGTAATTCACCCTCTAATACTTCGTTAGCTATTGCATCAACTGATGCGTCTTTACCCATAATCTCATCAAATCCTAAAACAAAAGCTTTATTATCTGCTGTTTCTTTGTTATAAGTTTCAAAGATTACTACTAAACCACAAGACTCAACATACTCGTTAATTCCAAAAGCTTTAGTTTTTTCCATTTTAGGACAAAACACCTCTAAAGTAGTTTCGTATGCTATAGAACCGTTCTCTCTTGATCCCTCACTAGAATAAGATTTACCCTCTAATTCTCCCTCAATTTCGTAAAATTTATCGTCTGTGCTAGATAAAGTAACCGCTGTGTAAGCGTATTCTCCAGCAACCGTAGAAGCTGTAAAGCTAGTTATGTCATCTTTATTAATAACATAAACGGACTTTATACCACCTCTTCTATTCTCATCAGCACAAGCTAATAGAATATCTGTTGTAATTTCTGCCATTTTTTTTAAATATTATAAGTTAAAAAATACCCCCCACTAAGGAGGGGCTTTTATTTCTTAGAAGTAGAAAGAGATTAATTCTCCAAAAACAAACTGAGTACCCATTTTGTACTTAGCAATAATTTTTAGTAATTCATCATCATCGTCATTACTTCTGAATTTCAATTGTGCAGATGGGTCGTTAACATCAGTACCTAATACTAAGTTATCGTTAACAGTATAAACCATCATGTTAGCTCCAATATCAGCACCTAAACCACCTGAGTTAGGGTTAGCAGCATCAGCTAATTGAGTATCCCATCCAGTAATTTCTACAACTGGAATACCTCTAAAAGTCAAAGCTTGACCCTCTTTCAACATAGATAATCCTAAAGCATTTCCTGTACCTAATTGCTCAAAAGTAGTCATTAAGTTATCTACGATTGTAGCAGTAACTCTAAAAGACTTAGAAGCGTTTGGCATTTGTCTTAATACTTTAGACTGGTTCTCATATGCAGACTTTAAAAGCTCATAAGCTCCATCAGCAACTAAAACACCGTCAGTACCTTCTACGTTAGCGATTGCAGTCATCTCAACATACTGACCTAATTGAGCTGAATCTGTTACAAAGTGCTGAACAAGTCCATCAAATTGGTTATAATCAGCAGATGCAGCAGAAGATGCAGCAAACCAAGCTAAACGACCATTGTCATCAGCAATACCCTCAGCAACTCTCTTTCTAGCGATTTCACCAACTACAGTAGGTAGTAAGTCATCAATAGCAGTACCAGCACCGTAAAACTCTTCATAGATAGTACCGTAAAATGCATCTCCACACTCCTCAAGGTTTACCTTTAATTTAGATACTTCTAAAGTTCTATCAGATACATCAGTAACACCACCAGTAGCAGAAAAACCACAAGTAGAGTACGATCGTACAATCTTAGTTAAAGTTGAGTTAAGGTACATGTTAGCCTTAACTTTAATGTTTGGAATTACTCTAATTCCTTGTAAATCATCCGATCCCTCTTGTGGAGCGAATAAGATTTCTGTAAATTCCTTTCCGCTATACGTACTAGAAATTGATTGTGTAATAAAATTTGCCATTCTTTTTTAAATAATTTAGTTTCTAGTGCATTGATTTTAACACGTTGATGATAGCACTACCCAACTCATCTACGATAACTTCTTTCTTAATTTCCTCAGTAACATCAGCTTTAGCCTCTGATACATCTCTGCTAGCTTTAGCTTTCTCTACTTCTTTCTTAGCTAACTCTACCTCATCGGCTTTAGCTAAAACCTCAGCTTTCTCAGCTTCTAACTTTGATTCTAGTTCTAACTTTTCAGCTTTAACTAATTCTAACTCTTCTGATAATTCAGCTTTAATACTAGCCGATAATTCAGCTTTTAAAGCGTCAATATCAAGAGCTTCTTTTGGCTCTGCAACCTCTTTAGATACTTCTTTAGCACCCTCGTTTGAGATTAGAGCTTTTAACTTGTCTAAAATAGACTCATTTTTCTCTGACATATTCACGTTATTTAATTGATTTACATAATTGGATGGAGTGTTTTTATACCCCATTTTAGCCAAGTCTTTAGCACTTGCAAAAGCTGCTATTTTCTTACCCTCTTTAACTTCGCTAACAAAACCTAATTCCAAAGCCTCCTCTGAAAATATCCAAGTTTCTTCACTCATCATCTTTTGAACTTTCTCTAAATCTAAACCAGTCGCATTAGAATAAATCTTAGCAATCTTTAAATTTAAAGAGTCCATTAACTTAGCATCTTTCTCTAGTTCCTCCTGGTAATCTCTAATCTCGTCACTATTCATACCTTGCATACTTATTACAGGCATCCATGCGTTATGAATCATTATTACACTGTTTTCTGTCATTGTTGGCAAAGTATCACCAGCAAGAGCTAAAACAGATGCAGCAGATGCCGCAACACCTACTATTTTAACATTTACATTTAGATTAGATGTTTTTAGATAGTCATAAATTGCGAAAGCTTCAAATACAGAACCACCACCGCTATTTATAGTTAACTCAATGTTTTTTGATCCATTGCTTTGTACCTCCTCTATGAAGTCTTTAGCATTAACACCAAACGAGCCTATCTCCTCATCAATAGAGATTGAAAGATTATTAATAGAATTTCTTACGTTATACCATTTCATCTATGCAATGATTACAATAATCTGTTTAACATAATGTTTATATTATGGACAAAAAAAAGGGTAACCGTTAAGCTACCCCAATTAAACTACCTCCTTAAAATAGTTATCTATCTCTTATTATTCTCCTGATATGGTTTACTGATAAATCATACTTTACAGATAGGTTGTAATATATATCCATATTCTTAGCTAATGGATTTTTATACATAGTATCAAAGTCATTGATCACCGCTATATCTCTAATAGCTGTTTCATTAATTAAACCCTTATCTAGTAGTATTGTAATTGCGTGTCTACTGTCTAAAGCCTTATCTATTACAGAGTATAAAGTATGTGTTAATACATCTCCCAACTCCTTAATCTCTGACTCCAATAACCTATAACTCTTTTTTTGCATTTTCCACATCTACCATCAAATTTTGGATCAATATTATCTTTAAACATTTGAAATAAATAATCTAAGCTTATTGAATCAGGTCGCATCTTACCTAGCACCTTTTTAATAGCTTCTTTTATATTATCTCTTTGTTCTTGTGTTATGTTATTTAAATTCTCGTTTACGTCAAAGTCTACCATAATTCTTTAGGGCATTTCTCATCCTCCCATATTATTTTATCATTAATAGCACATTTACAGATACCGCATTGAGGTATATTCTTTTTTTTAAATATAAGTAAAAATGTAAAGTCTTTTCTGTATTTAGAACATGACTTACAAGTATCTAATCTTTGTTTTTTTGATTTACTATCTAGTATTTCACTAGTGTAGTTTTTAGCTTTGCCAAATAGTTTAGTTAATAACATAAAACAAATATAACCATTTATAAAATAAATAGACTATATTAGCAACACTTTTGCGAGTAGTAGTGTTTAGTGAGTAGGTTATAGGAGGGTTTAAAACACCCTCCTTTTTTATTTACCCAAATGTAGCCTCGCTTTGTATATTATTAACTCTATTAGCTTGTATAGTTGTTTCTGTTGCTACGTTTACAACTGGAATAGATCCAATGCTATTAACTACTGCTTTTGATATTCTATTCTCCATATCTGTTAAGTCTAAACCACTTCCACCACTAGAAAAACCACCATTAGCAAAACCAGCACTTAAATACGGTTGTGGTCTATTGTTTCTCATTGATTCTAAAGCACCAACTAATCTACTACCACCGTTAGACTCTAATACATTCTTAGGTACAACATACTCACCCTCATGTACTACACCAGCTTGTTTAAACCCTGTAGCATCAGGAGTACCAACTCCACCTCCAGTATATCCACCCTCTGCAAATGATTGAGGAAAGTTTTGTTTACTAATACTAGCCACTTGTGCCCCTGTTTGAGCAGCAATAAGACCAGATGTAGCAAAACCTAATAAACCACCTTGAGCAAAAGCTTTACTAACAGCTAAAGCACCGTTTATAATAGCCTGAGCTATATCAGCTTTCTTTTGAGTGTTAAAGGCTTTCTTTTCTATTTCATATTTAGCCTGAGCAAACTCCTCCTCATTTATTATACCTCTTTCTAGTTTTCTTTCTTCTGCTGATAACTCAATATTAGCTATTGAGTCTATTAAAGACTTTGTAGAGTTTATGGCAAAATTTCCAACATTTGCAATATTTTCAAACTTTCTTACTTTATCTTCTTTCTCTTTTAATAAATTCTCAGCATCTAAAGCCTTTTGCTTATCATCAAAAGTTTTATTTATTGCATCTTCTTTTAACTTAAAACTAGATGTTAAAGTTAATAATGTGTTATCTAGTTTACTACCTTGCTGTACTTTTATTTTAGCCTCAGCCTCTAAAGCTTCTTTTTTAATTTTAAGCTTTTCTAGTTGTAGTTTTCTTTCATCATCTATAGCTAATAAAGATGAGGTTTTTTGTAGTTTATTAACCTTATCTATAAAGTTTTGCTCAGCTTTAAGCCTACTATCTTCTTTAGATTTAAGTCTTTTAGCCTCTTGAGCATCTCTTTTAGCTTGAGCCTTTTGCTCTTTACTTAATTGTTTAATAGATTCCTCTGTAGCTTTCTTTTTTTCAGCCTCAACTCTTTTGGCTTCTTTTAATCTCTTTTCTAACTCTTGTTTTTCTTTTTCGGTTTGTCTTTCATCTAAAATAGCTTTCTCGTTAACAGCATCTTTAAAAGCTTTAACAGTTTCTTCTTTAAACTTAATAGCGCCATCAGCAGACTTATTAAAAGTTTCTTTAATTATATCAGGTATTTCACTAAAAGAACCACTTAAGGCAGCCTTGATAATTCTACCTATACCACCAAAACCAGTTACTACAGTATTAATTAAAGTTTGTATACCAAGCTTAACAGTATCTATAATAGCTCCAAATACTCTCAATGTCTTAACAACTATACTAACTTTACTATCTACCGTATCAAAAGAACTAACTAATGACTGAACACGTTGAAATAATAGTAATATTGGTTTAAGCGAAAACTTAATAACATTAGTAAGTAACTTAAAAACTTCACTAAATATTCCAGTTTCGTTAGCCCACTCAGAAAAACTATTAATACCCTCAGCTATACTGTCTATTAACTTAGTTAAAGCACCGCCCTCACTACCATCGCCAATAGTTAAAAACAACTCATCAAAAGCACTGCCTAACCTTTGTTGAGCTCCATCTAAATTATCAGTCATTACAGTAGCTTGTCTTTGTGCTATACCGTTAACATCTAAAGCAGTTGTTAATTTTGCAACCTCTGACCTGTTTTGTATTACAGCTAAAGCTGCCTCAGCATTTTGTCTACCAAACTTTTGAGCAAGTGGAGCTATCTCTGTAAACCCCTCTTTAGCTAGGTTATCTAAGGCTGTATTTAAACCAACTACACTCGGTCTAAACCTTTCTGAGCCTGACTCTAATTTAATAAGTATGTTTCTTAGTTTTGTACCACTTTGCTCAACTGTTTTACCTACAACTTCAACAGATGCAGCAGCCTGAGCTACACTAAGCCCTGACTTCTCAGCAATACCCCCAAACTTAGCTAACTCCTCAGCTAATTGAGGTATTAATACAGAACCCTCTACAGATGCAGCAGCTAAAACATCAACTACTTTAGAAGCACCACCAGCAGCATCGCCAAATTGATTTAAAGCTAATGTAACAGCTTGAGCGGCTTCAGGCACTGCAATACCAGCGGCTTCACTAAGTAATATAGATGCCTCAGTAACTTCTATTAAAGCATCAGCATTTTTAAGTAACTCAGGTCTTTTAGAACCTACAACAGTAAAAGCTTGAGCAACTTGCACAGCGCTTTTAGTAGTTTCTTTACCCATTCTACGGGCTGCATCAGATAGTTTATCTAACTCTTTACCTGATTGACCAGTAATAGCACTTAACTCACTTATAGACTTTTCAAACTGTTTGTTAACCTCTAAACCCTCTTGAAATACTTGAAATAATTTTTGTACAGCAAACAAACCAATAAAAGCACCACTAATAGAAGTGCCTAGTTTACTAAAGCTCTTTCCTAGTTTTTTAGTAAAACTATCAATTCCTAGCATCTGCTGTCTAGTCTTTAAAAGCTCTGTTCTAGTTCCTTTAAGTTTTAAATTAATTCGAGCCATGCTTTTAGCATACTGGTCTCGTGTTATTTTACCGTTTTTTAATTGGTCGTTAACTCTTTTACGGGCTTTAGTTAAAGTATTTAAAGACTTCTCTAAACCCTCTAGTTTCTTTTTTTGGTCTGCTGTACCTTGTACATCTATCTTAATTGCTACTACCTTATCTGCCATGACTTACTTTCTAATTGCTGAATATGCTCCCGTTACTGAATCCTCTGTTAAAACTATTAATAAATTACTACCATCCTCTACATAGATGTAATCTAGTGGTGGTGTGTCGTTAGCGTCATCATCGTTACTACTATTATTACCTTGCTGAGTGGTATCTATTGGTACACTACCTAAATTTTCAAACTTAAATAAACTAACTTTTGTTAATCCATCGCTTAATGGGTTAAAGTCTATTATTTGCTCTATTAAGTAGTAGCCACTAACCTTACTAGGTCGATCAATATAGACTAACTTTCTAAAGTCTAAGTTATCTATATCTGTATTAGTTAAGTTTAAATAAGCTATTAACCTACCACCCTCCTCAATGTTTTTAAGCATACTAGAGTAGTATGTTTCAAATAAACCATCACTACCTGTAAAACTTAAATTTTGAGGTGGGTTTGTATTATTGTATGACTCAAATATACCATAAGGAATAAATTTAGTAAATATTCCATTTTTTTTGATATATCTATTAGAGCCATCTAAAGATAATTGCTGCTCATTTTTAAAAAAGAAAATTCTAGGGTTATAACTACTTATCCTTTCATTAGGTACATCTCCTCCTGTTGCATATTCGTTCCAAATCTTTAAAGTAGTTGGTGCTATATTAGCATTATAAGATGAATTTATTAAAGGAGTAACCTCAGAAGCTATATGACCATAAGAGGCACTAAATAAACCTAATTTAATCTCTGTCGTACCCTCTGCAAATCGCTCAGGTAACTCATGAGTATATTTAGCATATGTTCTTCTATTAGCATTTTCCCAACCTTTAAGCCATTCATCATTACTTAAGTCTTTATAACTAAAGCTTATATTTCTTTTATAGCTACTAATGTAGTCTATTTCATATTTATTACTAATATCTAGCTTATCACTCCAGTCTAAAGCTGTTACTTTGCTTTCAAAAAACGTATCTCTAGGCTCAAAGTATATAGTTTTAGTCTTTACATCAGTCCAATAGTATATATTAAACATTCTAGTAAAGTCGTTAATAACGTCTAAAAGTTTTGTATTACTAGGTATTATTTCATTTAAAGAAAAATTATCACCCTCTACTAATTCATTACTTCTTTGAACTTCAAAAAAAGAACCTGTTTTAAAATTGAAAGTTTGATTAAGCGGTCTAGTCCATCTAGTATATACAGATATAGTTTCACCAGCAGTACATAATGCAGAAATATCATAAGTAGCTTGATCATCTTGGTTAGCTTTTATACTTCTAGTTAACTCACCTTTTACACCTACCGTAGATCCAAATTGTTGAGCTATTGTAACTTTTAAATCTACACTAGATGCGCCACTAGATAAAGTCCAATCTCCAGTATTTAAAGTTACTTTAAAGTTATATCTACCTGTAGTTGGTATAGTATAATATCCAGTAACTAAACTATAATTATCATTAACATCATTATTAGGAGGTGTAGAGTCATCAGTAAATACTAGCCTATTAAATCCTATTGTAGATACTGGAGATGTTAAAGATACTCTAGTTTTAGACTCATCAATAATATCTTTATTTACGGTCATATCTCCATTAATATCAGCTATTAATGTTTTTATGTCAGCAGTATTTAAAAAAGTACTATTAATATTCCAACCTAAACTATTTAAACCAGTTTCTATTAATCCTTTAATATAAAAACAAGGGTAAAAGTCTCTTACTTGAGCGTTATTAATATCCTCATTACCTCCTCTACTAATATATGGGTATGCATGATCGTATGATGATACACTTGAAAAGTTAGCGGCATCTATCCCGTTAAAATTATAAACTTGAGCGTTATTTCTATATGTTAAACTGTTTAATTTTAACTCACTAGCACCCTTAACCCAATCAATGTTATTACCAAAAAATACTAACTCATAACTATCTAACTCAAAACCCTCTAAAACCTTGCTAACCTGTACAAAACCTTTATCTATTTGCGTTCCGTTTGCTATAATAACACACGGTTTACGGTTTAAAGCATCTCTATAGTCTTTTCTGCTGTTTATATCATCTATATTACTTAATAAAGTAGCGTTATTCTTAGTATTAGGTACTTTAAAAGTCTTTGAAAATGTACCAGTACGAGCTTTTAAGTTATCCAGGTTTACAATACCCTTAGTAAGTACTAAAGGAAAGTCAGTAAAGCTAGTTAAATCTAAATTACCTAGTACATTATTACTAGTATCTAATATTCTAATTACTACGTCATTCATCCTCTTAAACCTCTTTCGTTATTAGCTAAACTAAAATTTAAAATAAACTGTATAGGCATATTATGCTCGTTAACTTTTACACCGCTACCATCATCAATAATAATACTAAAGTAACTACCACCTACCTCAATCCAAGCCATGTTATTAGTTAACATACTTTGAGCAAAAGCTAAGGTATCTCTACCGATAGTTTTAGAATAAGCTGTAAAGTTTTTAACCTTTGTATTTCTTACAATAGCACTACCATAATCACTAGAACTATAAGTACTACTTAAAGCCTTTTGGTATCTAGTAGACTTGTTTGTATATCCCTCAATCTGATTACCTTTTAAAGTTATACTATCTTGTTTACCAAACTTATTAACGAAATGTACCCTTAAATCTGTAGAGCATCCATCAATTATATTATATCTTTTTAACTCCGACTTATTACCATCATCATTAATTAGCCTAACTGTATAGTATGCAACATTGGTTAAACTAATACCAGCGTTAATAAGGTTTTGAGTACCTACAGGAGCATCTAAGTAAGAATCAGTTAAAGAGCTTACAGTTACATTATTCCATTGTGTTACATTTATTAAATCAGTGTTTAATAAAGCGTTAGCACTATTATAAGTTAATACTTTTATTTTGTAATTCTTTACCCCTCCTGTAGATACAGCATAAGCCATACCTAAGAACTCATTTTGATTAAGTTCTATAGTTTTTGGGTTAGTACCCTCAGTAAGGAATAACTTATCATCCGAAACCATTGAGTAATTAGATAAATTAAAACTATTAAGGTCAAAATGGCTCTCACTCCAATTAAAACCAGCAAAAACAGCACTTTGATAATTGGTATTAGTATTGTTTGCATCTGCTGGATCGTAATTAGTTTCTAATAATCCTGTTGTTGGGTTTTGTGTTACCTCGTAGGCTTTTATTCTAAACTGTAAGTTATCAGTATCATTTATTATAGCACTAGAACCTAATGTTTTTAAAACAAAGTCAACATTAACACTTAATATATCAGATATATCAAAAGTAAATTCATTAGTAGTACCTAAATTAGGTTGTACGCTTGTTGCTGACTTTCTAAGAGGTGTAACAAACTCATCATAAGATACTACCGTTTCAATTATTAAGTGTACTATATCAGCGTTATTACTATTTAACTGAAACACTACAGGACTATAGGCTAGTACTGGTGATGTTGGAGCTGTTACTAAAGTTATTGCCATTACTTATTATCTTTATTATAGTCTTGAACTATATCAGTTACTATATTATCTACATTTCTAAACACCTCTTTACCTAAAGCATCTACTATTGGGTTTATCTCAGTAAGTATTACAAAATCTATAAAACCAGCTCTACGACCGTTATTACTAAACTTAAAACTACCTTGAGTTGGTGATCCCTCTTTAAATATACTCATCTGAATAGCAAAGGCTAAGTTTTTTATATCCTTATCTCCACTCGCTATTCCTTTACGCTCTATCCAATCTACTAAAACGCTTATAGGTACTTTCTTTGCTCCTGGCTTTCTACCATCATTAACATACTTGCTATAGTCTTGCATTAGTATCTCAATAACTACACTATCAGGTAACTGCATTGTTCTACCCTCAATAGTGTTTATTAACTCACCAGTAGCTTTATGACCTTGCCCAATTAACTCAGTTTGCAAAGCCTTAATTATCATATTTTCTACCTTAGAAAAGTCTAGCATTAGTAATTAAATGTACCAGTTACACAGTTTGAGTCTAATTCTATTGTTATTGAGTATTTAGATGCTACTAACTTATCATTGTGTACATCATGAGCCATAAAACCGCCTATTGTGTTAAACTCTACAATACTAAATCCATTAGCTCCTGATATATTTCTTCTAATTACCTCAGCTATGTATTTATCTAATATAGCATCTACCTCCGCTTGGCTTTTTTGCATCGTCTTAACCGCTTGTACATCTCTATTTCGCAAATTATAGCAAAAGATATCAACGGTAAAGCGCTTATTATTCGGTAAAAAAGAATTATTAATATCACCTCTTATAGTGTTAGGAGTAGAGTTTACTAGAATTAAAGGATAACCTTTAGCATTTTGAGTACCATTTACAGCACTAACTCGGTTATAAAGAAAATAGCTAACATCATCAAAGGCATTAGCTATTATCTGTAATTCGTCTATTATATTACTGTAATCAGCCATAGTTTAAATATAGTAAAATAATTTAGATTGATTCTAAATAAGAGTTTACTTAGTAGTTTATTTCTTTAAATCTACCGTTCAAAGTTTCAAAAGTTGTTTGCATATCTCTAGGAAGCATATCAATACCAAAAGCCCACATTTCAAATATAGCTAATAGCCGTCTTGTATTGTTTTTATGGCTGGTAGTACTAAAAATTGAATTTATTCTATACTCAAAAGCCTTTACAACATCATATCTAAACTTTTCAAATAAATCAATAACGTATTTAATATCATCTTCGGCTATACCTTTATCTCTCCACTCATCTACAATAGCACCAATGTATTTAATATGCATTTGAGTCTGAGCTTCTATAATGTACATTTTAAACTCATCAGGATTCATTTTTTCAATATCATCCTTTAGTATGTTGTTAAAGCTTTCTGAACAGACTTTGATCTTATGTTTAGTAAAGTCTTTACACATTTTACTCTTGGATATGTCGTACTCTCCATAAGTGTAGAACTTCATAAAAGATACCTCTTTCTCTACCCTTGCGCAAGTATTAAAAACATCATGATGCTCTAAAGATTTAATAGTCAATTTATCTTTTAATCTAAATATATTGTTTACCCATGTAGGTATGTTCTTTTTGAATATCCACATAAAAGCTAAAAACAATATAACTAAAGCTGTTATTAATCCTCCCTCTAAATTCTCTGCTAATTCTTTTAAAACGCTCTCCATATTACATTAACATAAAAAAGTCGCCTCCTGATGTATCAACTGAACTAGATAAACCTTTTATCTCTGTTCTATCTAGTGTTATACTTCCGAATGTCGAGGTAGATCGTAAAGTAATACTACCAGCACTATGACCAACATCAGCAGATATAGCACCCGTAGCTACTTGTCTATTGGTGTTATGTTGCGTATATGCTTGATTTGTTCCCGTTGGTATTTGTTGGCTTGTAATAGCGTTAATACTAGATGAAGTAATCATTATTAAAGAGTCATCCTCTACAGTTAAACTACCGTTATTTGGTGTAGATTGACCTCCTGTTCTTGTAGATGCTCCTACACCTCCACAATCAGTAAAGCTCCTAATATGCATACTAATAGGATTCCATTGTGAGTTATTAAAATTAACTCTTAAAGTGTTGTTTCCTGTTGGTGGGTTTTCTAAATAAAAGAAAGCCATTCTTTGAGATAAACCACTTCTATTAATCTGATATAACTGAGTCATAGCAACACCGCCATAAGTACAACTAGTGTAAGTCCTAGCATTACTCATAGTAAACTGAGCTATAATTAAACCATCATTACCCGTATTTTGGGTATGGTTTTGTGTTTTAAAGTTAGCTCCTGGAGTTGGGTTAGCACTTGTAACATTTCCTTTAGTTGGTACAGCCATTATAATTGATTTACGTTAGTGATTTCAATAAGGCTTAAAGAATCAACATTTTCCACCTCTGTTCTAGCCTCATTAACATAGCTAACACCACTAAAAAAAGTACTTATTGATACCTCACCTATCTCTAGTTTAGTTCTGTTCTCACCTAAAAACTTACCTAATGTACTATCATAAGCCTCATTGATCTCATTTATTACACTTATATCTGTAGTGTAACCAACATCAGTATAGTTTAAATTATCAGTACCCTCTAATTCTATTTTGCTAATTATTGTTATCACTTTTTTTTAATTTTTAATACTTATTATTACTACTTTTTAAACCTCTTCTTTAACTGCTACTACATCCCATTTACTACCAGCCTCATCATAAATACAACCAATGTATAAAATCTTATTAGCTGTTGTTGTTGTTGGTAAAGTAACTCCTATAGCTCTATAAATAACATTCCATGTTAAAGCTCTATTAGTTCCATCATCTGTTAATCTAATAACTAACTTCATACCTGTTGATGGTGTACCTGTTGGAGCTGCTATTGTTAAAGCACTAGCTAAATCTGTTACTATCTCTTGATCATTCTCATCTATATTAGGAGTTAAAGTTGTTGCTGTTTCTATACTATTACTAATAGGTTTAATAATGTTCTTTCTAGTAATACTTTTCTTAACATAACTAGCATCACTATCCTCTAATATAAACTCATCCTGATTATCTACACTTGTTTTCTCAGTTATTGCAGTGATCTCATTAGCAGCGTTAACATGAACAGCATCAGCATCACTTGTAGCTGGTAAATCTCCTATAGTAATCTTCTTTTTATTGTTACTATCTGCAGCATCCTCTATTAATAGAATATCGCTAGATGTTGGTGTAGCCTTAGCCGTTATTGCTGATATTTCAGAGCCTACATTAACATGAACAGCGTTCGCATCAGTACCACCACCACCACCACTAGAAACATCTATATAACCTTTAACGGCTGTGTAAAGTGCATCAATGTTAGCCGTAACAGGACTTGTAACCTCACTAAATGGAATAGTTATATAAACCTGTCCTCTTTGGTTACCGTCATCATCAGAGTCATCATAAATATTGATGTTAGTACCTCTTTTAAGAAGTTTAACATTATTGTGTTTGATATAAGTAACCGCCCCTCCGAAGTCTACCTCTATACCGCTAGTTAAATTTGTAATTGTAGCCATTAATCTATAAAGTTTCTAATTGATAAATAAAGAGCATCTACGTTAGCTGTAGCTGGATTAGTTACCTCTGCACTAGTAAATCTTAATGCGTTAGCTCCTGATCTCCTTTCTGAGTTATCGTAAATGCTTAAAGTTGTTGCTGATTTAAGAAGTTTAACATTATCATATTTGATAAAGTAAACACTTCCTCCATTATCGGTTATCTCTATACCGTCTGTATTATTAATTATTGTTGCCATATTTTTAGATATACGGCTGATAGTTGGATATAACTAATGTACAAAAAAAAGAGGGTAATTAAACCCCCTTTATTAAAATTATTTTGTTTATTGGAAATTATTGCGTATAAACTTTACTATTATCCTGATTAATAACAAGGTAAACAATAAGCCTATTAAACTCATTTCTTAAGCTTTAACACCTCATTTAATACTCTAAAGTCTGCTAATAGTTGAGTATGTGTATTACTTGCTTTATATCTCTCAATACAACCCATTATAATAGTATCAATCTGCTCTATTTGTAGTGTAATCATTTTAATACCGTTTAACCTTTGCTCTTTAGCCTCTTTCTTTAGTGGTTTAGATGTCTTTAAAGCGATTAAATCCGCTCTTACTTGCTCTAATACGATTTCAGCCTTATTAATCAAATCAGGTAATTCCTTAGATGCTTTTATCTTTAACTCCTCTTGATTGCTTATAGTTTCTATTTGGCTAACTCTTTGAGATACTAATGTGGCTTTAAAATCTCTTTCGTTTTCTAATTTATAAAGCTCATTTAATGAAGAAAACTTATCGTATTCAGTTTCATAGTTTTTATTCTTAATCTCAATCATCCATTTATTTAAGAACTCAATACGGCTTTTAAATACTTCTAACTCTTTCTCTAGTACTTTTTTAGTGGCTAAACTCATTTGGCTTAATGTTAATTTTGTTTTATAAAATCTATTTTTGTTGAGGTCGGTATATGTCCGATTGCTATATGAATCATTGCTATTTCATCACTTAATCCATCCATCTCATCCTCAGTTTCAAAGTACTCAGGGTTTAATGCCATTCCTATAATCTCATCCATAACACTAAAATAATAAATTACTTGTTATGAGTGCATATAAGATTAGAATTAATTAAGATTTTATGACCTAATTTTTCAGCATCAGTAAAAATAAAAGTATCACTAAAAGCATTAGCGTTTAAATCTAAGTCTACCCTAAACTCTACCTGTTCTAATACCTCTCTACCAAACAAAGTACAACCTATTCCAGTCGCTGTTATTCTAGCATCAGGATCTACTAATAAATGTCTTAATGGCAAAGTACCTTGCCCCATAATATTGTAACCATGTTCTCTAGTTAGTATTTTCTCACTTCTTACAGATCTTCTATCAGATGTTGAGGTTAAACATAGTAAGTCCTCATCTTTTCTAATCTCATAAGTAGCGGTTACTATACTAGCACCGTAAACATCAGCATAACTAACTAAGTTTTCTATGATACATTCACCAGCAAATACATCAGACTCTAGCATTAATAGGTAATCGTAATCACCATTTAAAAAGTAGTTTCTGATTATGTTTTGATGTCTAGCTAACTCAGACTTAAAGTTACCATTGATAGGTTCGTGTACTGCCTTTATACCGTTTTCCCAAAACTTTTGAACGTGTTTAGGGTCTTTACTATTATCTAATACAAAGATGTCATATAATGGATATGTAAACGTCTTAATCTGCTCTATAAACTCATCTACGCAATAATCTTTTTTATCTGCTGTAGGCATTGCAACTAATACTCTATTCATAGTTAATCGTTAAAGAATAAGTTTAATATATGTTCTGCAGACTCTACACCAGTAATACTAGTTCTTAACCAATCCTCAATATTAGATAGCTGTACTTTTAAAAGCTCATTCTCTTTTAGTAAGTTTTCGTTAACCTTAGAGTTATCTGTTTTAATATACTCTACTTTATTATCATAATACCATCTTATAGTATCATTAATTATCACTAACTCATAAGGAAAGCCTCTAAAGTGATTGCTTAGTGATAGTTTCCAGTCCTCAGGGTAAACATCATCTACCCATAAAAAACCCTCATTACCTAGTCTAGCTAGTGTTTCTTGCTCTTGTTCTTTGTTGTTAATCTTAATAGTCATGTTGTTTTTGTTTAGTGTGAAGTGCTAATATAGTAATAAATTATTATAACTCATCTATTAAAGCATCTATTAACTGTTCATCGTTCTGAAACTCTAAGGTCGTACATACCTCGCTATACTCATCAAAGTATCTCATCTCTACCCTTACCAGGTTATCAGATATACCAAGTAAATAATATTTAACATACTGACCTAGTATATCATATCTATAAAGCTCACAGGACTCTAGTACTTGATCAATAAACATTGTTCTATCCATTATCTGCTACGTTTAGAGTTTTTATGTGCTAACTCTTGAGCTTCATATTTCAAAGTGTCTTGAGCTGTTTGTATGCTTATAAACTGCATTATATCCCAAACATTAGTATCGTAAACACTATCTAATGGGCTTAACCCCTCTTTCGTGTAAATACCTTTCTCAGATAGCTCATAGGCTTTAATTTGCCAATAAACATTTTTAACGATTGTTTCTGATGCTGAGCCGATTGGTTTGCCGCTCTTTCCGTTAAAGATGTTAGGGTAAAACTTTGTAATTTGTTGATATGCGAGTCCAAAAAAAAATATGCTTTATAAGCCTCTGATGCTGGTAAGTCTAAAAACTTCTTAGCTCTTGTATCTATTTTAAGCTCATTATACTCCTCATCCTGATGCTTTCTAAATAGTATGGCTGTAATCCTTGCAATGTATTCCCACTTTCTATATTGTTTCTTTTGAAATAACGTAGATAATGCCTGACTTTCTGCAAAGTGTTTGAATGTAGCACCGCCTAAAAGTTTCTCTACTCCTCCAGCTGTTTTAGCAGATTCTATAAAAACATAGTCTATACCCTCAAAGTTGATAGTATCAGACGAACCAACCTCAGCCTCTGTAGGCTCTCCTAAAAACTTTCCTACTAAGTTAAACAGTTCTATTAGTGAAGTGTCTTTAGAATCCTTTATTTCTATTTCAGACTCTAAGTAATCTCTAGGTATGTCTGAAAATATTAATATCCAATCAATATAGAACTCTAATAACTTAACCTCGCTAACTGGTGTATCTTCTTTGTCTGAATAAATATACTGTTCTAACCATTTTGGCATAGCATCAATATACTCTTGAGCTATAGACATTTGCTTTATAGTGTTGTCAGCCCATTCATTACGTAATTTATATTCTTTGTCTAGGATAGTTACTATAATCATTTATAGAGTCTTAATAATAGTGTTAATAGTAAACGCTGCTTTGTTAAGTTTTGCACACGAGGATGTGTTTAGGCTCTTACCTCTTTCCTCTTTTACCGCTTTATCAATCAATAAAACCGTTTCAATTAACTTATCTTTTAATGATAACTTTACAGGCTTAACCGCTTTCTTTTCTACTTTCTTTTTAACTGTTTTCTTTTCCATAGCGTAAATATAAATATTATTTAATAAAGTTAATCTTTTGATAATGTTTTAAGCCTTTGTAAGACTCATTAACAAACCCTCTACGACCTAACTTAAAGTTGTTCTTTATCCAGTTACTAGATGGACTTAAAGCTGGATAGTTAAAGTAATAGAAATCATCACTAGTACACATATCAAATAGAAGTTGATGTGAATCTCCTTTACAGAAAATTATTAACTCAGCATCTTTATAA
>Ga0209271_10000101_pt1 | contig 31056 bp, 23 predicted proteins | sample tdAd002_FD_187123 | JGI IMG/M metagenome (GOLD analysis project Ga0209271, IMG submission 187123) | Marine sediment microbial communities from the Atlantic coast under amendment with organic carbon and nitrate - tdAd00.2 (SPAdes)... | ecosystem: Environmental > Aquatic > Marine > Coastal >... | reverse complement strand
CTGTGACTCCGGTAGTCCTATGGTTGCGAGCAGGAGCCCGAACATCGCTGCTGCGACCCCTTTTGTTATCGATTGTCCGGAAAGCGAGCCGACCATCGCCAGTCCCAGCATGCCGAGCATGAATTGCTCGGGAGACTCGAACGCCAGGATTACCGGAAGAATTAATGGCAAGGAAATGCCAAGTGCGGCTGCGCCACACACGCCACCGATAGCCGATGAGGTGAATGCGGCACCAAGTGCGCGCGCTGCTTCTCCCCGCTTTGCCATGGGGTAGCCATCGAGTACCGTTGCTTGAGAAGCTGCAGTACTCGGCACTCCAAGAAGCACAGACGTGATAGCGCCGCTCGTCGACGTGGACGCCCAGGAGGCCAGGAGCAGGGCGAATGCGGCGACGGGCTCCATGGTAAACGTAAAGGGCAATAACAATACGAGACCGATCGCCCCGCCCATGCCCGGTACCGCGCCCATCAGAATACCGATGATGCAGCCAAGCGCGAAATACGCCAGCACATGCCACTGGAAAATCAGGCCGAGGCCTTCGACTAGCGCTTCGAACATTACAACCTCGACAATCGTGTGGAACGGAAAGCGCCGTCGTCTCTAGTAGCGACTGTTTTTCTCTATGTGCGCTTCGATGTACTCGATAACTTCCGGAGTAACCCTGCCGGTTGCACCAAGGATATCAGTTTGGCGTTCATGGCTAACATGTTCGGGAACATAACTGAGGATCTGCTCGGCCTCTTCGCGAAAGGCTGTAGAGGTCATCGCTTTTTCGAGGCCGGCGCGAAGTGTACTGGTGGCTGCGGAGTTCATGTCCGGAGGGCCGAGAAACACGTGCTGCATGGTCTGATCCATCTCCAGCAGCGTCGTTATCGAGTCCCAGATAATTCCAGAAGGTGCTTCGCCATTGAGAGACTCGTAAAGCGTCGGCAACGAAGGCACGTTTGGAACCAACAAATTCTGCATCAGTTCACCATCGCTGTTTAGCATCGGCATGCTAAAGATCGGCACTGCGTGACCTTCGTCGACAAGCACGGGTACCACCTGATTCAAATAGGCATGTGCAGCATCCGTTGCTGTATTGACCTCTCCGCTGATCATTGCGGCTCGAATGTTACCGCTGCTTGGATAACCAGCGATGTACCTGTAATTAGCCCCGATCAGATCCAGCCCCATGGAGCTGATGATCATGCGGCCATGTTCCGGTGGCATACCACCGAATCGCAGTGCTTCGGTTCCCACAACATCGCCAGGTTCGTCGACACCGCCGGCAACAGCGTCGGTTCGACTGTATACCACCAGGCCACTAAGCTGCACGCCACCAAGTGGTGTGAACTGACTGTACTTGAATGAAAACCCCGGTAGCTCGAGCAACTCTCCCAACGACGAACGTGGGCCGTAGTAAATGGTTGTGCCGTCATTCGGTGCTTTCAGAAGCACATGCAGATGGGCATTCAGGGTTGATGCGCCAGGCATGTTATTTACGATAACCGTGGGATTACCAGCCAGATTCATTTCGAGGTGTTTGGCTAGCAAGCGACCGACCGTCGTGCCGCCGGCCGATGCATCGAGTCCGATCACTACAGTGATCGTCTCGCCTGCAAATGAGTGTTGGCCCTCAGCCACGTCACTGCCTTCGCCAGCAGGGCCAGCATCGCATGACATTAAAGAAATGCAGGCGAGCAGAACCGGCAGAGTACGCAAATAGTCCGCGATTGTGCGGCCCACTTTGGCATCAACTTGAGTTTTCATTCTGAGGTCTCATCAAGAAAATCAATCTCCGGCCCAAGGGGAACGATCCTTGTTTGCTTGAGCAGCTTATCGCTCGCGTAATAATGTGCCTTGATCGACCAGACATCGATAGTGTCTGCAATGCCCGGCATCTGGTACAAACATCGCACAAAGCGCCAGAGATTCGGGTAGTCCACAATGCGGCGCTTGTTGCAACGAAACGCGCCATGGTAGACGTAGTCGAAGCGCACGAGCGTGGTGAAAAGGCGCCAATCGGCCTCGGTTAATTGTTCGTTGACCAGATACGTCCGGGATGCCAGGCGTTCTTCCAGTTGGTCAAGAGCGTCGAAAAGTTTTGTGTATGCCGCTTCGTAAGCCTCTTGCGATGTCGCAAACCCCACACGGTAAACACCATTGTTTATCGCTGCGTAAACCAGATCGTTGATTGCATCGATTTCGTCACGTAGTTCCTCAGGGTAGTAGTCGCCATCGAGTGCGCCTATGCCATCGAATTCACTGTTGAACATTCTGATGATCTCACCCGACTCGTTGGACACGAGTTTTTTTTGCGCTTTGTCCCACAATGTCGGCACTGTCACCTGGCCGGTGTACGCTGAATCGGACCGCTGGTAAATCTCGTACAGGAAGGCTGCAGCAAACTCAGGGTCGGGGACGACGCCATGACCATCTTCGAAAGTCCAGCCATTTGCACCTGAAATCGCGTTAACCACCGACACACTGATCATGTCTTCAAGCCCTTTCAGGTGCCGGAAAATTATAGCTCTGTGAGCCCAGGGGCAGGAATGAGCGATGTAGAGATGGTAGCGACCGGCTTCTGCCTTAAAGCCTCCGTCACCCGTAGGTCCAGGGTCGCCTGTCGCCGTTACCCAGTTTCGAATCTTGGCATCTGGGCGGACAAAACTGCCATCTTTTGCTTCGGTGTCGCGCCACTTGTCGTGCCACTCACCATTGATCAGAAAGCCCATGCTTGTCCGCCGTTATTCCGCATTCCAGAGCTCGCTGACCTTTTCGAAAGCTTCAATTCCATAGCTCTGTCGTTTTGCAGTTGTTTTGTCACCCCACTTGGTGACGCCCTCCGCGTATGCTGGCCGGGCGATGAAACGCCCGTACCATTCGTTCAAGTGATCCAGGTTTTCCCACAAGGGAGCCATCTGAAAACTCTTGAGGCGAGTGACGTAGACACCTAGCGATATATCAGCGAGCGAAAAAGTCTCCCCGGCCAGCCAGGGCGACTCGGCCAGTGCTGCATCCATGTCCTCAAAGACATGTTTGAAATAACTAACGGCGCGCGGCAACAGCGGGGAGTCCAGGCCCTTTGCGATGTTGATGCGATCATTCGCCTTGCGAACGGTCTCAGGCATCTCGTTAAGGTACCTTTCCAGTTCTTCTGGACCCGCCGCGGCTTTCGCGTGGCGGACGACGATGCACATGCCGACGACGCGGCTATGCACATGTAAGCCCTCATCGATCAGCTTGGTCCAGAGACGCATCGTCGCTTTGTCAAAAGCGCTTTCCGGCCGCAATGGAAACTCCGGAAACGCATCATCCAGGTATTCGAGAATGACCTGAGACTCACGTATTGCTTTGCCGTCATGAACCAGTGTCGGGACGATGCCACGCGGATTGATTTTCAAATATTCCGGCGAAAAATGCTCGCGCTTCGCGACCGAGGTATCGAGATGATGACTTTCCCACTCGAGCTGCTTTTCAGCCAGTGCAATTCTGATTTTTTGGGCCGCGGTCGAGTGGTCGTAATGATAAAGTGCCAGCATAATTTTGAGTGTTTTTGTCCAGTAATGTCCTTGGCCGCCGGCAACGCTAACACAAAAAATAGCCGCGTTTGACCACCAATTCCTGATCGCGATCCAGCCACAAGTTCCGTGGCAGTTACTTAGCTGCAGGGCGCTGCCCGTATAAGTTGCGCAGCACATTGCCGTTATGATACGTTCTGTATTGTATGCAAACGTTTGCACCATGTGCAAATAGAACAAGGCAGTCGGGGGAACAAGGTTTATGGCGCAATTGGTCAAAAAGACCTATCCACTGTGATGATCCTCCGGGGGTCCCACTACCGGGATCTCCTGGTTAGGTTGAGATGCATAACTACTCGAGGCAAAGAAAATGATCAACGACTTGTCAGTATTTGAAAAATTTAAGCAAGCGTTTTGGGCAGGGGGTGCTCTTGTCGGAGTTGCGTTACTGTTTTCTCCCGGGCACACGGTTGCTCAGGAAGGTGCGACAGAGGGGAGAAGCACGACCGCAGAAGCACTGCTGGACGAAATTACCGTATCGGCCCGGCGTCGTTCGGAGCGATTACTGGATCAGCCGATGTCTATTTCGGCGATGACGGCCGAGCAGATGCAGGTACTTGGTGTGGTCAGGGTCGACGAGGTCAGCAAATACGTACCGAATGTTGTGCTGACAACCGATGATCGAGCCAACAATACGCGTGTCGTGATTCGCGGCATCGGTGGCGGCTTTCCGGATCCGGTATTCGTCTTCGGCTCCGGTATGTATATCGACGGCCACTATGTTCCAACCTCGCTGGGCGGATATATGAGCACGGTTGATATCGAGCGTATCGAGTTGCTACGTGGTCCCCAGGGCACCTTGTTCGGTAAGAATGTCACCGGCGGTCTGGTCAATATCATCTCCACCAAACCGCAACCGGAATTTGATTCGAGCGTCCTCGTGCGCCTGGCGGAAGATGGTCAACAGGACATCCGCGCAATGGTCAATGTGCCATTCAGCGACACGGTGTATGGGCGCTTCAGTGCGGCGTCGGAACAATTTGACGGCTACTACTACAACCAGAATCTGGGCATAGATGCCGGCGCGAAGGATACAGTATCGGGCCGGGCCGCATTCAGGTTCCAGCCGAACGCGAACTGGACGGTCGATTTATCTGGTGCAGTGTCGAGGACGCGAGACGACAATCTCGGTGGGCAGTGTCAAAATACGGCTCGCGATGCTCCGCAGTGGGGCGGTGGCGCTGGCAACCTGGAACGGCGGCTCTACGTTGGGGCCAGGGAAGATTTTTGGGCTATCTGCGATGCGGATGTTGCGGCAGGAGACTTCGTGAATTCTTCCGACAAGATCGCGTATTCGGATGTTGATGAGGAGATCTTTCAATTGGGAGTCCAGTGGGACTCGGACGGTCCCCTCGGGTCGTTGGATCGCGCCAGTGTCAATTTCAAGGCATCCTACCGCGACATGCAATACAACTATTTCGCGGATCGCGATTACAGTTCGTGGCCGCTCGATTCCATCGGCACGGGCTCGAGAGATGGCCAGAATAACGAAACGACCGGCTTTGAACTGATATTCGAGGCCGATGCAAGTGATAGCGTGCGCTTTACTGTGGGCGCGAACTACTTCGACGAGACCGCGTTTAATGGCTCGAACACCTGTTACAACCTTTTTGTGAATAACGGTGCGGTTGATAGTGTCACTTGTGCCGATACGGGCCTGCATTTCGAACTCGTACCGAACAATCCCAATGGCACCGACATCGATCCTTCGCAGGACCCTGACTTGTGGCCGAACGCACCGAGGATTAATGGGGGTGGCCCCGGGCCCTTCGGTGGTGAGGTCAGCGTGTGGAATGAGTCTATCGGCATTTTCGGACACGTGACCTGGGACATCAACGATCTGTGGACACTTGATCTTGGCGGGCGCTATACGGAGGACGACCGTGAGTTCCACAACTTCGAGTTTGCTTCCACAGGTTGTGATATTAGCCTCGATCCGCGGAACATGTGTGCGTACACACTGCCTGTTGATCTCGCCCACGTTAACGATAGCGGCTTTTTCAATCAGGCAGATGACGTTTTCTCGGAATTTACTCCGATGTTGAGCGTGACGCGGAACCTGTCGTCGGGCAATGGCATGTTCTATGCCCTCTACTCCGAGGGATTCCTGACGGGTGGTTTCAACACGGAGGTCAACGCCAACTTGCCGGTGGGTGGGCCGGACCTGAGTTACGGTCCGGAACATGTTAATAACTACGAGATCGGTTTCAAGGGTCAGTTCATGGACGGCAATGTGCAACTCATGACTACTGTGTTCTACATGGACTATACGGACCAGCAGAAGTCATTCGAGCTGCCCAACCCGGACGGTATCTTCGGCACCGAAGACCCTGTTGAGCTTGTCACCAATATTGCCGAGTCGTCCATCAGCGGTGTGGAGTTCGAGCTCCGCGGCACATTCTGGGATGGTGGATTCGTCTCGCTCGACGTGGGCTATATCAAGAGTGAGGTTGATAAGTACGAGTTTGAGGATCCGACAGACCCGGGCACGATCATCGACAGGTCAAATGTCCTCGTAAACGACTATACGCCGGATATGTCGGTCAATCTTGCCGTTGAGCATGAGTTCCAGCTTGGCGGGGCTGGCTCGCTGACGCCACGGCTCAACTGGAACTGGCAGGACGAGTATGAATGGGCGGCCGAAACAGGTTCGTGGACCGAGAGCGATCCGAAGTCAGGCTGCCACCAACCTGCGTATTCGACACTCGATGCACGGGTGACCTACAGGCCTGCAAAGGGCGACTGGCAGGCGTCGATCTTCGGCGGCAATATCACGGATGAGCGATACATCGAATTCTGTGAGAATGATCGAAATGTCTGGCTGTGGCGTTTGGGGCGGCCAGCATTCTGGGGCATCGAGTTTTCAGCACACTTCGGCAGAAACTGAGTACCGGCTGAACACTACGACAAAAACAAAGACGGCACCTCTTCGGAGGTGCCGTTTTTTTTGCGAACGCATTTTATTGAGCCGTCTTCTGCCCCGATGCTATCAGCTGCGAGACTTCCTCTATAATCAAATACGTTCACAGCAACGCCGCACAAACTTCCAACCCGAGGTTCCCTAGATGAGTTCGAAGCCAGTAAACGTCGGTATCGTGGGTCTTGGCCGCTGGGCCAAAGTCCTCACAAGGGCTGCGATGAAGTCCGACAAATTCGAGATTGTCAGCGGCTTCAGCCGCTCCCAGGAAAAGCGCGACGCTTATCAGGAAGAGTTCAGTATTTCCTGCACCGCTACGATGGAAGAACTTCTGGCCAACCCGGAAATAAAAGGCGTAATTCTTACGGTACCTAATGAACAGCACTTGCCCGTTGCTGCACAGGTTGCCAAGGCTGGAAAGCACATCTATACGGAGAAGCCGATCGCGAATACGCTTGAGAACGGCCTGCAGATCGAGGCCCTGCAGAGTAGCTATGGCATCCAGGTCATGGTTGGCCACAGCGCCCGGCTGCTCAAGGGGACGCGCATGATCAAAGATGCGATCAACAGTGGCGAGTTGGGGCGGGTGTCGCTGATCGAGGCAAACTTCTCGAACGAGAGAGCGCTGGAACTTACGCCCGAAACATGGCGTTGGTATCGCGACAAGGCACCGGGCGGACCACTATCGCAACTTGCGACACATCAGTTTGATGCCTTGCATTTTCTGGGTGGTGAGATCGAGGAAGTTTCGTCAATGGCCGCCAAGTTGTCGCCGGTTGGGGCGGAGGTTGATGATCAATCGCTCACGTTGATGCGATTCACCAGCGGTGCTGTCGCCTATATCGGCTCGTGCTGGACTTCGCCGGGCATCTATTCCATTCGGGTTTTTGGACAAAAGGGCCTGATGCACTATGAACTCGATTTCAGTACCTGGGATACACCCGACCAACTTCACGAGACATCCGAACTATATATTCAACGCGGTAAGGACGGTTTTAGCAAACGCGAAATTCTGACTATTCCTCCAGGCGACATGTTTCAGGACGAACTGGAGATGTTTGCCGACGTATGCGCTGCAGGAGAGACATGCGAACTGAGTGCAAGCAGTGGCAATGTTGCATTAGCCGTTGTGTACGCGGCACTTCGATCGATTGATAACAACGGCGCCTGTGTGAAATTGAATGACATATTCGACCAGGCGCATGCCAATATCGCAGCATCATAGGTGATATCTCATGACAAAATTATCAAGCCGCTATTTTATCGATCTCACCCAGCCTGAAATCGCAGCACAATTGCAAGATAACCCACTCGTGATTCTGCCGGCCGGGAGTGTTGAGCAACATGGGCCGCACTTGCCGACCGGAACAGATATTTACGCGGCGAATGTGATTGGCCACGCCGTAGCGGAGCGCATGAATGGTTTAGTGCTACCTGGCGGTCCCCTCGGCGTCACGCCGATGCACATGCCCTTTGAGGGCACTATTACGCTGACACCCGAAACGTACATGCGAGTTGTTACCGAGACTTGCGTATCGACAGCTCGCCATGGAGCGAAGTATCTTCTTATCCTGAATTGGCACGAGGGGAACACTGCCTCGCTCTCGATTGCTGCTGAAGCGTTGCATCGCGAACACGGTATGACGGTTTTGACTGTGCAGGCTTGTTACGTGGCGGCAGAGCTCTGGGGGCACGATTGCGGCGGTCTGACACATGGAGGTGAGATTGAAGCGTTGGCGGTGTTAGCGCATCAACCGGACCTGGTGCATCTTGATCGAATCGATTACTCGTCGGATCATCAGCACGGCTTACAAATGGATAAATTGCGTCGAACCCGCAGCTATCAGCCTGTACTAACGGACATTCGCTCAATTGCGCCGACCGGATGGTATGGCAGTCCGGAGCAGGCTACCGTGGAAAAAGGCTTGCGTATGCTCAACGATATTGCGGACGCGATCACAGCGGAGGCAACGACGACTTTCAAATACCTCGACGAGGTTCAGCAAGGTGTCGCCGAGGTGAAACACCTTCGAGACGTGGGTCAAAAGTAAAGAGTCGAAATGGTACGCATCATTCATCCAGGTGACGCCATAGACCTCAATCTGCCCGGTCGCAGGTCACTCGAAATTGTTTCAGAAGAGGTCGGCGCTTCGGCTGTAACACTTCGCCTGGTAGAAATACCGGTGCCGACGCCGGGCGAGTCGCCACGCAAACAACACTGCCACACAAACTTTGAGGAGTGCATGTACGTCTTGTCAGGCGAGGGCATGACGTGTACGGCGAGTGATGAATTTCAGGTTTCGGCCGGCGATACAATTCTGGTTCCTGCGGGCGAACTGCACGTGACCCGCAATACGGGAAGCACGCCTTTGCGAATGTTGTGTTTTTTTCCAACTGCCAATTGCAGTGAGCAAAAATCGTGACTTGCGATGTTGTTTGCCTGCGTCCGCAGGACGATTTTCTCAACATAGGCGTCACGCCACCCGCAACCTTGTCCATTCGATACATGTCGCCCACGGACAACGATCTGCCGCAACACCTTGTTTCAGCACGGGCGCTGGTGATTCCCGCAGTTGGTCCCGACTTGCCCGCGGCTTTGTTCGACGAAAGCCGCATCGAGTTGATCCAGGTAACTGGCGCCGGAATCGACAGGCTTGATGCGGATGCGATGAAGGCAAAGGGTATTGCGATAGCAAATGTACCCGGCGGATCAAGTGGGGCTATCGCAGAATATGCAGTGTCTAGCGCATTGACGCTGCTACGACGAATGTTCTGGGCGGACGGGGAACTGCGGAAAGGCCACTATGTCGACGCGCGTCGCCGCATGGTGGCAGAAAACCTGGCAGGTCTGGAGGGCCTGACAGTCGGGGTCGTCGGCCTGGGCGTTATCGGTACGACTGTTGCACAGGCGTTTCATGGTCTGGGGAGCGATATCACTTACCATGACCCTGCGCCGCGGGATCCGGATGCGGCCGATCAGATGGGCGCTGTTGCCCTGCCGCTGAGAGAGCTGCTCGCGAAAGCCGACATCGTTACGTTGCATGTGCCGCTCCTGCCGGCAACTGAATCGATGATCGGCGAGCGCGAGTTGGGCCAGATGAAAGTTGGTGCAATATTAATCAACGCCGCTCGCGGCGGTATTGTCGATGAGGCGGCGCTCGTTAGATACCTGTCCAACGGCCATTTGGGTGGGGCAGCAGTAGATGTCTATTCGAGCGAGCCACCGGAACAGGATAACCCTTTGTTTGCAGTTGAGAGTGAAGCAGGTCGTCTGCTACTGACACCACACATTGCCGGTGTCACGCGGCAATCCTGGGCGAATTTATTCAGCACCGCCTGGGAAAATGTAGAGCGGTTCCTGGTGCACCACGAGCCGCCTGCGAACAGGGTGGTCTAGTGCACATGCTCTCGCTGAAGATAGAAACGAAGTCGACGATACGTAGCCTGATAGCCGCCCTGACAATTGTCGCGACTTTGTTGACCTCGTGTGAAGACACCTCTGAAAAAGAATTCTACGCGGGCAAGACCATTTCTGTTTATGTCGGGCGCCCGCCGGGCAGCGGTGCTGACCTTGCGGTACGTTCCTTCGCGCGCTTCTGGCAAGAACACATCCCGGGGCGGCCGACCATAGTCGTGAAGAACGTGCCAGGGGGTGCCGGCTCAAGAGTCTGGAATCTCGCTTGGGACAAAACAAATCCCGACGATCTCGAGGTCTTTTTTTCCCCGGTTTCCGGCACGGCAGTTATCGTTCGTGAAGAGGGTCTGCGCGCAGACCTGTCACAGTTGCCATTACTTGGCGCTCTGATCAGCCCCAACATGACGTATGCGCGTACTGAGCGATTGTCGGCGGCCAGCGAATTGCCGAACGTTAAAGGACTGACTTTTGGTGGTCAGGGGCCGGCGCATCGATTCAGCGTGCTTGGGCGCCTGTCGCTGGATATTTTGGGCGTTGACCACAACAGCGTTACGGGATTTTCTGGTGCGAGCGATGTCTTTAACGCGCTGCGGCGCAAGGAAGTTGATATCCAGACCGCTCCGCTGAATTTCTATCGTTTTACCGTGGAGCCCAGCGTTGTCAAGAATGGTGAAGTGATTCCACTGTGGTACAACCCGATTATCAACGTTTCTCGAGAAATCGTACCGCTCGAGGCAGCCGGCGACATTCCGAGCTTTATTGAATATTACGAGTCGGTGAAAGGCAAAGCGCCCGCCGGAGAGTTATTCGAGATGTACAAATGGCTGCTGCCAAACGTGAACGGCATAACCTACGCAGCTTTCCTGCCGCGCGGAGCGTCACCTGAAGCCAAGCAGATATTGGGCGATAGTTTCCTGCGCGTAACACAGGACGAGGCGTACCGCACTGAAGAATTCAAGATGTTTGGTTTCAATCTCCCTGTCGTCGCCGCAGGCGAGGGCGCTAAAATTCTTGATGATATGGCGAATGCCCCTGAAAATATTCGGCTTCTCCTCGATGAATATATCCAGGAAGGTCGATAGCGCGGAACGGTTGAATTGACATGATCGATGGCATGCTGGCTGGTCTGAGCCTGGTCTTGAGTTGGCCGACGTTCGGCTATCTGCTGCTTGGCGTTTTCATCGGCATGTGGGTTGGTGCGGTACCCGGACTCGGCGGGGTGGTCGGTCTGGTGCTGCTCTTACCGTTCACTTTCAGCATGGATCCGGTATCCGCATTTGCCTTGTTGATGGGCCTGTATGCGGTGACCTCCACCAGCGACACGATCTCGGCGATCCTGCTGGGTATACCTGGAAGCGTTGCATCGCAGGCGACAATTCTCGACGGCTATCCTCTGGCCAAGAAAGGCCAGGCAGCGCGAGCATTCGGTGCCGCTTATACCGTCTCTGCCATTGGCGGCGTTTTTGGTGCCTTGCTGATGGCGGCCTCATTGCCATTCATTTTGCCGGTCATTTTCGCGTTCGGGATTCCCGAATTTCTGATGCTGGGGCTGCTCGGACTGACTATGGTGGGCGTGCTGTCCGGGGAAGCTGTTACCAAAGGACTGACTGTTGGCCTGCTTGGCTTGTTGCTAACGACAATTGGGTATGCGGAAGCAACAGGCGTACCCCGATTCCATCTGCAGACTGAGTACCTGCTGGACGGGCTGCCGATTATTCCGATCGCACTCGGATTGTTCGGCATACCCGAACTTCTCGAGATGGCAGTGAAGAACACATCGATTTCCCGTGTCGGGTTATCCGATAGTCGCCGCGGCGGCTTGCTTCGCGGTATCAAGGATGTCCTTCATCACCGCTGGCTGACATTGCGTTCGTCATTAATCGGCACCTACATTGGCGTGCTACCTGGTCTTGGTGGGGCCATCGTCGACTGGATTGCGTACGGACATGCCGTGCAGAGCGCCAAAGACAAATCGAAGTTTGGTAAAGGTGACATTCGTGGTGTCATTGCACCTGAGGCAGCCAATAACGCGTCGCGCGCGGGCGCGCTGATTCCAACAGTGGCATTCGGAATCCCCGGAAGCCTTGGTGCCGCCATCCTGCTGAGTGCTCTGGTGATCAAGGGCCTGCAACCAGGTCCGGACATGCTCACGGTCAACCTGGGGCTGACTTTCAGCATGATCTGGGATATCGCCATCGCCAATATCCTCGCGGCCGGACTGCTGATGTTGCTGAGTCGTCAGATAGCCAAGGTTGCATTCTTGCCGGCGCACTACGTTGTTCCCGGCGTCATGGTCGTGTTGCTCATGGGAGCGTGGGTCGCTACGAGCTCTATTGGCGACTGGTGGACCTGCCTTGCAATGGGCGTGCTGGGCTACGCGATGAAACAGGGCGGGTGGCCGCGGCCGCCGTTGATTCTGGCGCTCGTACTTGGAACTCTTATAGAGAATAACTTCCAGCTCACCATGCAACTTCACGACGGTCTTGGCTGGATGTACCAGAGACCCATTGTCGTCGGCATTGAAGTTGCGATCGTAGTAACCATTTTTCTCGCCGCTCGTGGCCTCACCAGACCGAAATCGGTACGGACGAAAAAGCTTGTCGACGCTGGCCCACCGCAGTCACTCATGTCCTTCGTTCTGGCCGTCATGCTCTTGTCAGTCTTCGTTTGGGCCTACATGGCTGCAAGAGAATTCAAAGACGCGGCAACGGGTCAGTTTCCGATTGCCTTGTTAACGCTCGCAATTCCGCTGGCATTGCTGATCCTCTTTCAGGATACGCGCGCTTGCTTCAAGGGTATCAAAGAGTCCGGTGGATCTTCGGCAGCCATTGCCGCTGCCAGCCAAAGATGGGATCTGCCAGCCAGTTTGAGTTTCTTCGGCTACCTGCTGGCAATGCTGGCGGCAACCTATGTGGCTGGTCAGCTGGTTTCACTGCCGTTATTTGTTGCCATATATGCGCGGCGCTGGGGGAAATTTAGCTGGGCGGTCAGCCTCATCTATGCGGCAGTCAGTCTTTTGCTGGTCTGGGGACTCTACGCCAGGATCATGAACCTGCACCTTTACCCGTCGCTGCTGTTTGGCTGAGTAGCGATGATCGCCAATAAGCCAAACAGGTAAACAAGGGAGTTCCTATTGTGACTACCAGACTTGCATTTCCTACGCGTGCCGTTGCCGCCATCGCTACAGCGGTAATATTTGTCGTGGCGTGCCAGGTTGAAGATCCTACGGTGACGTCAGCTGCCGCGGTCATTGATCCGACGCGAGTTGTGATTACAGAGCCAGTTGATGGATCCGAATTCCCAGTCCATCTTGCGTACATTGAGACCATCGACGGACTCTATACACCAATAGGCATTCGCAAGCCGCATGGTGTTGGTCCGTTTCCGATCGTCCTGTTCGCCTCCGGAAATGGTGGCGAGGGTATGGCCTGGGTGCGTGACGCGACGCAGAATCGCAGTTGGACGCAAGAGCAATTCGTCAAAGCCGGTTATGCAGTGGCGTGGACACGCTACCGGGCTGAGGTGGAATTGGCGTATGCCAACTACGGTCAGCTGATCGAAGACACGCGGCAGGGCCGCCAACTGTTGAACCGTGGCCCGCTCGAGTACGAGGACATGATTTCGATCATAGAATTTGCCAAGACACTGCCATACGTCGATCCCGACCGGGTTGGCTACATGGGTATGAGCCATGGCGGCGAAATGGCCTTCAAGATCACCTCGGAATACGATGGCCTGAGAGCGGCCATTGCCAGCGAGCCTGCGAATCACGAATTCCTCGCGCTTACGCCTGATGATACGGCTCACATTAATCCTGAAAGCGGCTTGCGTGATATCGAAAGTATGCTGATGCGGGAAACCGAGAAAGTCCGTGGGCGGATCGATCTGGATCTTGCACAACAACGGATAAGCACAATCAAGACACCGATCCTGGTGCAGGGTCGCAACGGCGATGAGCTGCAAGGAATCTTCAGGGTTGGTTACGAGCTGCTGCTAGAGGCGGGCAAAGACGCCGAGTGGCAATCGTACGAGCACGACGTGCACGGCTTTGTTTACGTGGAAAGAAATGATGCGGGTATCTACGATCCTGACGAGGTTCAGATGCAGGGTGTCAATGACAGCATTGCGTTTTTCGATCGGTACATGAAGCCCTGATCAAGATGACAGTATGAGTTCTGTTGTTATCTTGCGGTCGCCGCACATTGGTGAAAAGAAGCTTGTCTCGTGAATGAGCAGGTGGGGGCGGATTCACCGCCAGCCGGATCCGTGTACCGGCGGTTGCTGCTGCCGATTTACATCCCATCGATGCTTAGTTCGGTCAGTTTGCAAGCACTTTTGGTGCTGTTGCCCCTGTTCGTGCTGGAGCAAGGCGCCGGTGCGCCGTTTGCCGCCGTTCTTATCGGTTTGCGCGGCATTGGCATGTTTCTTTTCGATCTTCCGGTCGGCATATTGCTGGCGCGCCTGGGCGACAAACCGGTCCTGTTGTCCGGAGTTGTCGCAATGACGGTAAGCACCGCGCTGTTCGCGTTATCGGACAGTCTTTGGGTTATGGGCGTCGCCGCGATCGTCTCGGGCATGGGCTTCACCGCCTGGATGATCGGGCGCCAATCCTACATTGCGGATAATTGCGAGATCGGCGAACGCGGGCGCGCTATGGCGGCTATGGCCGGGACCATGCGCCTGGGTGGTTTCATCGGGCCCGCCGTTGGTGCAATTGTGGCGCAAACATTCGGCTTTGGTGTTGCCTTTATCGTCTTATCCGCGACCGTGGGCGCTGCCGCACTTTTTGTAATGTCTTTCTCTCGCAACGTGCCTCCGGAAACGCGGCCAGGAAATACTCACCTTTCATCTGGCATCAAGGAAATTGTGAATGCCAACGCGCGAATTCTGAGTACGGGTGGGATTGCGTCGGTTGGACTTCAACTCATGCGTTCCGGTCGCATACTCCTCATACCGTTGTTCGGCCATTTTCTGGGCCTGAATATCACCACCATCGGTCTGATCATTTCTCTGTCGGCCATGTTGGACGCAGCAATGTTTGTTCCCGTTGGAATGGTCATGGATCGCTACGGTAGAAAATGGGCAAGCGTTCCATGTTTACTTTTGTTCGCCGTATCTCTGGCGTTGCTGCCTCTGACGCAGGGCTACTATTCGCTGCTTGCAGTGTCGTTGCTGGCAGGATTTGCAAACGGCCTTGGGACGGGTTCGCTTCTGATACTTGGATCGGATTTGGCGCCGATAAAGGGCGGCAAGGAATTTCTTGGAATTTGGCGGTTCATCGGCGATATCGGTCACGCGGGAGGCCCGTTAATGATAGGAGCGCTGATTGAGTTGGCGACACTCGGTCTTGCGGCGACAGCAACGGCCGGGATCGGTTTGGTCAGTGCAGCGGTCCTATATTGGCTGGTCGACGAGACCCTGCACAGGCACAGAAAGCCTGACTAATCGACCTATCTCCGGATGGCGGTCCTAAAGGTATCCGAGCGAATTCAAGCGCCAGTGCGTTCGTCGATTATCCGGCGTAGTTCCTTCTGCCTGTTACGATCGATCGGGTATTTCCACATCAGCAGCAATACGAGCAAGTAGGCGGCGATCGGTGTGAAGACAATCAGGTAACGAACGTTGTCGATCATCGCCTGACTATTTTGCGCGCCGGCATCGGGGTCGAATCCGATCCAGGACAATGCCAGGTATATTCCACTGGCCATAAAACCTGCGGCCAGCTTGCTACTGAGTTGCAGCAGCGCGTAGTACAAACCCATACGTTCGGTACCGCTCTTCGCCTGATCGTGATCGCAGACGTCAGCCATCATTGTTCGTGGCAGTAATTCGTGCGCCGAAGTAATTGCTCCGACAAACAAAAACGCTAGCGCGGTCAGCCACAGCCGCTCTGGCGGCAGAAACAAAAGAAACGCGGGTACGACCATGCCGTAGAGTACGGCGAGTTGCATAGTTGCGTGCTTGGTGAAGCGCTGCGCTAACTTGACCCATACCGGGATAAATACCATGCCGCCAATCATCAGGAAGAACAGAGTAAAGCCCGTTCGGTCGCCGAGCAGCAGCGTGTAGGTGACATAGAAAACAAACAGCGACTGGACGACGGCATAGGCCGCGGTGATAGCTGCGTTGGCTGCAAGCAAACGCAGCAGCGCCCAGTTGCCGGCCACGATCGCCAGCGCACGACGAAAGCCAATGTGCGTAGGTGGCGGTGATGTTGGTTCCGGGAGACTGCGCAGGCAGACAAATACCGCAATCGGTAACAGGACTATCAGCATCCAGCCAACCGCAGCGACCTTCTCCGCATGGCTTGTTGACCCTAGTTGCTCCATCACGGCCGGCGTCAGCGCGACTGACATCATGCCAATCATCGCGGCAACCTGCAGCCAGCCGGTGATGTCCGTCCGCTGGTCGTAATCCGGTGAGAGTTCCAGTGCCCAGGCCGTGTGACTGACGGTGGTCAATGTCCAGCCGATGTAGACAACGATCAGCCAGCCAAAAAGGTAGCCTGATCCAACCTCTCCCGTCGGAATAAACAGCATATAGATCGCAAGAACGAGGATGATCGTACCTAAGACCAACCAGGGCCGGCGGCGCCCCCAGGGGGTCCTGTATCGGTCTGACACGAGGCCAAAAATGGGGTCGGTCACGACGTCGAACATCTTCGTTGTAAAGAAAATGCCGGCAATTGCCTTTGCATCCAGCCCCATCGTGATCGCATACAAGGGCATCAGGAGGATGTACTTGGATTGCAGAAAACCGGCCAGTGGCATGGCGGGAAACGAGAAGCCGACCATCGAGAGCTTGCTTGCCTTGAATAAAGTCATTGGATTCCCTAATGCAGTTGGCAGATCCGATGGCTGCCTTGAAGCTGATCGGCGGGCCAGAGGGCCACCTTAACGCCTGTCCGGCACTGCTTGCAATCGTGTGCATAAGACTGGCAGCATACAGCATCCAGCGATACATATTGGGCAGGGGCGGGAGATGACAAAGCTTGCAGTTCACCGCGTCTGGGCTGTTGTCGTATATTTCGCAGCCAGTTTTGCGCTGCTGCTGAGTGCGTCATGCGAGCAGCAGAAAACGGCCGATCAAGACGCCCATGCGATTGTGATTGGGGCCGGCCTGTCGGGGCTGTCCGCCGCGGTGGAGATGGGCCGCAGTGGACTCAAGGTTCTGGTTGTCGATATGAATTCTGTCGCAGGTGGCCACACCATGTTGGCGGGTGGCGTCGCCATGGCCGCCACGCCGTTGCAGGAGCGCCTGGGCATCAAGGACTCATTCGAGTTGGCCTATGAGGACTGGATGGACTGGACCGAGGATGGTGACGCCGCGTGGACCCGGTATTACGCGAACAACTCACGCGAAATGATCTTTGACTGGGTCACAAGGATGGGCGTGGAGTTCGTCCGCGTGGTTCCAAGCCACGGCAATAGTGTGCCTCGGTTCCACTTTACTCAGGGTCGCGCGGCACATTTGGTTTTGCCGATATATCGGACTGCACTGAGCATGCCGAACATATCGTTTCGGTGGAATGCCCGTGCGGAGGAATTGCTTGTTGAAGGCGGGCGAGTTACGGGTGTCGTGGCGATGGATCTGCGCGGTGGTGAGGTGCGTCGTTTGTATGCGGACAACGTGGTACTCGCCACGGGCGGTTTCGAAACCGATGTCGAGCGTGTGCTAGCTAACTGGACTCCAGGTCTGCCGCGGCCCGATCGCTTGCTGATCGGTTCAGCAATCAGCGCCACAGGCTCAGGTCATGACATGGCGACTGACGCTGGTGCTGCACTGTCGAGAATCGATCGGCACTTTATATACATCAACGGTCTCGTTAATCCGCGTGATCAACAGCAAAGCCACGGTTTGACTGCAGGTAATAACCACTCTCTATGGGTGAATTCAGGTGGCCAGCGTTTCACCAATGAGGCTGGTTTCGAAAAGGATGTCCTTGTCGATCTGTTGCAGCAGGAGCCGTCTAATTACTGGATGGTGTTCGATCATGCATCTCGCGATAGTTTCGGCGTGCGCGGTGCGGCGTGGCTCAATAGCCCGTCGCAGGACCACCCGATTCTGGATAACATGCAAGTGACAAAGCGCGCACAGAGTTTGCGCGAGCTGGCGGCCATGTCCGGATTGCCAGATGAGGCTCTCTTGCAGAGCGTGCAGGAATTCAACGCAATGATCGACGCAGGCGAAGACACCGCTTTCGGTCGCTTCTCACGCGGCGACAAAGCGCCACCAAAAATTCAGCAGCCACCTTTCTACGCTGTACAGATATTTCCGGTGACCCGGAAAAACATGGGCGGCATTTCTGTCGACAGGCAAATGCGTGTGCTGGACAAGTCGGGTCTTGTCTTGCCCGGTTTGTTCGCGGTCGGAGAACTGAACGGCAGTCTCGGCATCAATGGCAAGCATGGCCTCGATGGCATGTTCCTCGGCCCGGCAATTCTAAGTGGCCGAGTTGCCGCGCAGAGTATTGTTGCAGCAACTGCCACGCAGACGAAGGTACCCGCAATTCCGCCTGCCGAGCATTCGCGTGACGCTGGCGAGTGGCAGGCGACGCTGACGTCAGAGGGCCTGGAAGCGCTGCTCAAAAACCCGCGCGATGGCTACTGGCACTTCCAGGTGTCGCACCAGCTAGTGCTCGAGCGGAATTACGAATGCGCGGGTTGCCATTCGGCGCAGCTTCCATTTGCACCCGTAAGCAATACAGAAAGTCGTCTGTTGCAGACCGAAGTTTGCACAACCTGTCACTGACGCCTGGCGTGTAATACCGCGCGCTTACCTGTGTTGGCAGATCAAATAACTGGTGCTCAGCCGATCCGTAAAAGCTCCAGCAGGTTGCCCCCGAGGATGGCTTCCTTCTCGGCGTCGCTGAGATAGGAGGCATTGAGTATCAGGTCCAGAGTGTCGGGCCAGCTGAAGGGTAAGTCAGTACCGTAGACCACCTGGCCGGCGCCCATCTCCGCTACCAGGTGCCGCAGCCCCTCGTCCGTGAAGACCATCGAATCAGCGAGAATCTGCGACTTCAGGTATTCGGACGGACGTTTCTGGTTGGCGCAGTCGGCATCGCCTCTAACGTCGCAGGCGACTTCGGTACGACCGAGGTAGGACGGCAGGTATCCGCCGCCGTGCGCCGCACAGACCTTCAACTGCGGGAAGCGGTCCAAGGTTCCGTCGAAAATCATGTGGGAAAGAAACGTCGTGGTCTCGAGTGGGTTGCCAATGATATTGCTAAGATCTCCGCGCCCGTCGAACGCCCCCTCTTTGACGAGGTGCGCGGCGTTGCTGGGATGCATAAACACAGGAACCCCCAACTCCTCGGCCTTGGCCCAGAAGGGGTCGAAGCGTTCGGATGAGGGCGGCGCGCCGTTGACGTGGCCACCGATGGAAGCACCGCGATGGCCGAGTTCGGTGACGGCATATTCGAGCTGCTCCGCTGCCAGTTCGGGATGCTGCAGCGATACCGTACTTAAAGCCACGAAGCGATCGGGGTGGTCCGCGCACCATTCGGCAAGACCTTCGTCCTGGGTGCGGGTAATGCGCTGCGCCAGATCCGCATCGGCCGCGTACCACCAGTATTGATTGATACTGAGCGCTTGTATGTCGACGCCGAGTTCATCCATCCGCTCCAGGCGCCTTGGCCCCAGCAAACGTATGTTGCCGACTGTCATCTCCAGCGGCGTGCCGCTGACTACTTTTTCAACTGCCGGAATACCGCAGTGCGCGTGGATATCGACGACCTTTACCCGCTGGCCACCGACAAAAATCTCCCGCCTGGCTGGCTGCGCCGCGGAATACGAGTACGGGCCCATGGCGAACCCTGCGGCGCCTGCATAGGCAACGGTTTTCAAGAATGTTCTACGGTCCGGCATGAATCACTCTCCTGTGGCGGTCGTCCACGGCAGGATGGACCTGACGTTGAATTGACAGAGATTGGGGGTCATGATTTACTGCAAACGTTTGCACTAGCCTCATATTACATCGATAACAAAGCAGGTAACAAATGGAAAATGAGCAAAACAGGCTGTCGGAGAGTCTGGGCTGGATTGGTGCGGGGCGCATGGGCTTTGCGATGGCGAAACGGTTGTTGAATGCTGGATGTGATGTGACCGTCTACAATCGCACACGCGCGAAAGCGGAACCGTTGGAGGCAGATGGGGCCCGAATTGTTGACGTACCGGCAGATCTCGCCGATCAAGATGTCATTTTCACCATGGTATCCAGTGCAGACGACCTGTACAGCGTTGTCTGTGGGGAGCAGGGCTTGTTAAGCGGCCCCGGGACCCCGAAATTGCTGGTTGATTGCTCGAGTGTTTCGGAAGAAGGATCGCAGCGGGTCAGAGAAGCTCTGAAGGAGCGTGGATGTGAGATGTTGTCGGCGCCCGTAAGCGGCAATGCGAAGGTCATCAAGGCCGGTCGACTGACTATTGTGGCATCTGGTCCGGAACCCGCATTTGCGGCGGCCGAGCCGTACCTCGATGTGATCGGTGAAGGCGTGACTTATGTGGGTAGGGGCGAACTGGCGCGTATGGTCAAGATCTGCCACAACGTATTGCTAGGCGTCGTAACGCAGAGCCTCGCAGAGATCACAATGCTGGCAGAGAAAGGTGGAGTATCGCGTCACGCTTTGCTGGAATTCATCAACAACAGCGTCATGGGATCGATGTTCACGCGCTATAAGTCACCGGCGTTCGTCAATCTGGACTGGACGCCGACATTTACTCCGCCGTTGTTGCGCAAAGACATGGCCCTCGGATTGTCTGCCGGAGAGAAGCATGGAGTACCCATGCCCGTCGCTGCTGCGACCCAGGAATTAGTGCAGCAGTCCATCGATGCGGGCCACACGGAATGCGATTTCGGCATATTGCTGGAGTTACAGGCCGCTGCGTCTGGCATGCAGTTGACCCCTGAAAACGTCGATGTGGATGATGGGTTAAGTTAAATCCCCCCAAAACCTTGGTGTAGCATCGGCGTGCCGCGCCTCTATAACGGCCGGGCTGCGGTAAGTACTGACGGAAACACGTAAAAAACGAGCTTATATTCAGGAGCTATATAAGTCCGTTGGTCAGAGTGGATCTGCAAGATGGGCAACCTGGGAAAAGAATACAAAGAAGGCGAAGTAATCGTCCGGCAAGGTGAGACGGGCAATTGCATGTTCGTCATCCAGGAAGGGGAGGTCGAAGCAATAGCTGAGGCCGATGGGAAAGAGTTCAAGCTAAGATCGATGGGGCCTAATGAATTCTTCGGCGAAATGGCGCTGTTCGAGAAGGAAACCCGGACCGCGACTATCCGCGCAAGTCGACCGACTCGCGTTCTCACAATCGACAAAAAGAACTTCCTGGGCGGCATTCATGAGGATCCGTCGTTGGCCTTTCGTGTCGTGCAGACGATGTCACATCGTATTCGCGACCTGACTGATCGGCTGGCAAAATTCGAGGAAGGCAGCTAGCGACGACGACGTAGCACAAGCACACCATGCTTGGGCATCACTCCCTCGGCCGGGGCCGCAGGGTTAGGACAGGTGCGGAAATGAAAAGGGCTGGAAACCTGGGGCTTGCACGTGACACCGGACGCAAGGGACAGGAGAGTGGGGCATGGACGTTGGAGGATGGTTCCAGAATAGCGGTCATCGGAGCAGGACCGGCAGGGTCCATGTTCAGCTATTTCTTCCTGACGATGGCGGAGACCATAGGGCTCGATGTCGGTGTCGACATGTTCGAGCCCAGGCGATTCTGTCACCGGGGCCCCGCCGGTTGTAATCATTGTGGCGGCATCGTTTCGGAGTCACTGGTTCAGCGCCTCGCTACCGAGGGCATCAGGCTGCCGGATTCGGTCGTGCAGCGCGGTATCGAATCCTACACGCTGCATATGGATGTGGGTGATGTTGAGATCGCGACGCCGCTGATGGAAAAGCGAATCGCGGCCATCTACCGGGGCAATGGACCTCGGGAATCCGAACCTTTGGACACACACAGTTTCGACGGATATCTGTTGGAACTGGCTCAGCAGAAGGGCGCGAGGATCATTCCCCGGCTTGTTACGGATGTTCGCAATGAAGACGATCTTATGGCTGTGCATTGCGCGGATGAACATTGTGACAAGTACGACCTCGTTGTAGTGGCCAGCGGCGTCAATAGCCGTCTCTTGGAAATGCTCGAAGAGCATTCCCACAACTTCGAGCGGCCTGGTCGAACGAAAACATTTATTTGCGAGTTTCATCTGGGGCGCGAGGTCATCAGAGAGACTTTCGGTCCGTCCATGCACGTATTTCTGCTAGACATACCGCGGCTCGAATTTGCAGCCCTGATACCGAAAGGCGACTACGTCACGTTGTGTCTTCTCGGCGACGATATTGATGATGAACTCATGGAGCGGTTCTTCAGTTCACCCGAGGTCCGAAACCGTTTTCCCGGGGCCGTGATTCCCGAGCATGCCTGTCATTGCTATCCACGCATCAACATTCGGCCAGCAAATCCAGCCTACGGTGACCGACTCGTCATGATCGGCGATAGCGGTTCGACCCGGTTGTTCAAAGATGGCATCGGCGCCGCGTATCGGACGGCCAAAGCAGCGGCGAAAACAGCAGTGTTTCACGGCGTCGGTGCTGAGAACTTCGAGCGGCACTATGCGCCACTCTGCCGAAAGATAAACAGGGATAATCGTGTGGGCAAGTTCGTCTTTAGCGCCGCCAGCCTGGTGCAAAAGGCCCGCTTTGCGCGCCGGGGAATTCTGCACATGACGGCGAATGAGCAAGGACAGACCGTTAGCCCGAGGCGCATGTCCGATGTGCTGTGGGATCTCTTTAGCGGCAGCGAGTCGTACACGAATGTGTTCCTGCGAACTCTGCATCCGGCCTATCTCGGCGGCCTCCTGTGGAATCTCGTGGCTGGTAACTTGCCGGGCAGCACGAGCAGAAACGGCCATACGCAGAATGAGGATGGACACCATGTCCAGCACTAGGACGCCGAACGAAAAACCGGCGGTGCCGACTTTCCGGACTCGTGCGCAGCAGCTCGAGAAGCTGCCGCCCTGTCAGGCGCAATGTCCCAACAGTGGTGATGTTCGTGGCTGGCTGGGCATCATTGCTCAGCATGAAAAAAACAATCTGACTTTGGATGAGGCCTTCGACAAAGCCTGGGAGGCGATCGCCGCGCTGAATCCTTTGCCAGCCACGATTGGCCGTATTTGCCCACACCCTTGTGAGGATTTGTGCACGCGCCACGACAAGGATGGCTCCATTTCGATAAATGCGATGGAACGATTTCTTGGAGACTGGGCAATTTCCCGGTCATTACCTTTGCCCCGGGCGGGTTCGGCACGCCACCCGGAATCCATCGGTGTCATAGGCTCTGGCCCAGCCAGCCTCTCCTTCGCATACCAGATGGCACGCCGTGGTTACAACGTCTCGATGTACGAAAAGCACGATTTGCCCGGCGGCATGTTGCGCCACGCGATACCGGATTATCGCCTGCCCAGAGAGGTGCTGGATGCGGAGGTCAGCCGAGTGCTCGATCTGAATATTGTGCTCGTTCGCGACACTGATGTCGGTAATTCGATCGGACTCGAGGAACTACGCGAGCGGCATATACTCATCTTTTTAGGCTTGGGCGCCCAGGCCGCGATGGATCTCGGCATACCCGGCGAAAAGGGTCCCGGAGTGATTCCGGGTATCGAATATCTGCAGCGACGAAAACAACAACCTGAATCGCAGCAGGGAAAACGGGCGCTTGTGATTGGTGGCGGCAACACGGCAATCGACGCTGCAAGAGGTGCACGGCGAGACGGCGCTTCGGTAACTCTGCTATATCGGCGCAGCGAGACGGAGATGCCTGCGGCAAACCATGAGGTGGAGGATGCTCGCAAGGAAGGTATCGAATTCCGGTTCCTCGTATCACCGACCCGAATCGTCCGCGATGGCACGAAGATCAGCCAGGTTGTGGTTCAGGAAATGAGTCTTGCGGAGGCCGACGAACAAGGCCGCCGCCGTCCCGTACCGATTCCCGGGCGCTTTCAGGAGTTGCCGGCCGACATTGTTATCGTGGCGGCGTCACAGGCACCGGACTGGGAGAGCATCGATGGAATGCCGGGCAATCAGAGATGGCTGCATACCAGCGAGGATGGCAAGCTCGATGAGAACATTTGGGCCGGCGGCGACGACCGGGGACCCGGTATTGCCAGCAAAGCCATCGCGCAGGGCCGTTTTGCGGCCGAGTCGGCACATGCTGAACTTCGCGGCCAACCTCATCGTCGCGTTACGCCGGATCGCACGGCAGTCGATCGTTCTGCGGTCAGGACCGACTTTTATTGTGAACAGCAGAGGGCAGAAAACCAACGCAGATCGCAAGAGCAGCGGCGCTCGGATCCAGAGTCGGAAATTGACCAGACAATCAGCTACGAGCAGGCCTGTCAGGAGGCGGCCAGGTGCATGTCCTGTGGCCTGTGTTTCGATTGCCAGCAGTGTTTCATGTACTGCAATGGGGCCGGTTTTACGCGCATCGAAGAAACACGTCCCGGCAACTACTTCGCCTTAGCACTCGACGCCTGCGAAGGTTGCGGAAAATGTATCGAAGTTTGTCCGTGCGGATATCTCGAGGCTCGCGACGGATGACTGGTATCCCGATCAAAGCACTAGCCGATATAAGTGATCGCCAGGCCGTTTATCAGTATGTGCATGACGTTATCGATAATGATAACGAGCCAGCCGGCCATCCAGGCTGGCGTATCCGGGTGAAACCCGGTTTTCGAACATTCGGACCAGGGCGCGCTGCCGGGCCACGGTCGATTCTTCAGCCACGCAACGTAGCGTGCCAGGTGCCATCGATCGATGATGAAGTGCGTACCGGCAATAACAGCGAGCGTGTAGAGGTTCTGCGTTATGAAGAGAAATGGCAAAACGTAGACGAGACAGTGCACCAGTGCGGCGGACGACCGTTTCGTTTTCTCGAGGGCCATCCACTCGCTTTGCAGCACGTAATCGCCAACTGCGTGAGCTATTAACTGATCGACAGTAAACATTGAAGGTTCATAAGTATTTTGCAGTGCACACCAACTAAACGAACGCATGATGCCACAAGTAGAGTTCGTGGCGGAGAAGATACGTCATCGGCACGAGTGCAGATCGCGGTGCGCGAAGCCGAGAAGCTACTCCACATGGGGGAGCCGCTGCTTGCGTACAACGCGATTCAGCAGGCACTAGGCGATCGGCCAGATGACATCCGCTTGCGACAGCTAAAGGGGCTGGCGTTGGCACGCAGCGGCGCAGTGCGACGTGCGAATGAAGAGCTGACGTCGCTTCATGATGAGGGCGCAACAGATGGTGAAACCCTCGGGCTGCTCGCAAGAACGCATAAGGACCTTGCACTTGCAGCTGGGGACAACGCGAGCCGCGAAAGGCACTTCTCCGCAGCGTTCGAAATTTATGCTGCCGGATATCAAGAGTCCAAACGGCGCGGTGAGGTTGCCGACGCGTATTACACGGGTATTAACGCGGCGACGATGGCGTTTCTGCGTGGCCATATCGAGCACGCCCGCGAGATAGCCGTCGAGGTAGAAAAGATTTGTCAGAAAGCGCTCGAGGGTGACGAGGAGGGGCCGGCCGCATACTGGCCGCAGGCGACGCTCGCGGAAGCGGCATTGATACTGGGTGATCAGGATATCGCCCGGGAACGCTATGCTGTTGCAGCGGCTCTGGCTGGTACCCGCTACGGGGACCTGAGCTCGACGCGACACCAGGCCAGATTACTGCTTGAGCATCAAGGCGAGAGCAGCGTCTGGCTGGATGCGGCGATGCGAATGCCACCCGTGCTCGTATTCGCCGGACACATGATCGATGCGCCCGATCGGTCGCGACAGCGGTTTCCGCCGCATATGGAGAACGCGGTACGCGAAGATATCCGTAGTCGGTTAGAGAAGATCCGGCCTGTAGCCGCGTACGGCTCAGGCGCCTGCGGTGCAGACATACTCTGTATGGAATGCGTTCAGGAGCTGGGTGGTGAGTTGCATATTGTGCTGCCATTTCCGGCTGAGCAGTTTCGTGCCGAGAGCGTAGATTTCCCTCACGACGGTCAGTGGGGAGAACGATTCGAACGCCTTTTGGAGCGCGCCAACGAAGTGCTCGTGATCAGTGAGCAGCCACCTTCAGGGGAGACTTCCACTTTTGAATATGCCAACCTCATTATGACCGGGCTTGCCCGCTTGCGCGCGCAAATGCTGGACACTCGTCTGCAAGGACTTGTTGTGTGGGACGGCACAGAAGCAGGCGGCGAAGGCGGTACTGGTTCCCTGGTATCTGTGTGGCGGAGTTGCGGTGTGCCGCTGGAGCACGTTGAGCTTTCTGCCGCTACAACTCATTCGGCCCCGACTGAACCACATCAATTGGCGCATCCCGCCGAGCCGTGCGCTGCCGACGAAAAGCGATGGACTTTCGAGTACAAGATAGAAACGATGCTGTTCGCCGATGCAGTCGGATATTCACGACTACGCGAGGATCAGGTTCCTCTGTTTTTTAGTCACTATGTCGGCACGGTCGCCGACTTCAATGAACAGACAAGCCACAAAGCCGTGCATATCGAAACGGCCGGCGATGGCATGTATATGGTATTTGATGATCCTGGTACTGCCGCGCATTACGCACTCGGCCTGAGCGAACGGATCAACAGTCTCGACTGGCGAAATCTTGGTCTGCCCGAAGAGATGGGTGTGCGAATCGGCTTGCACTGTGGCCCGGTCTTCATCGGCCGCGACCCGATTACGGGGGCACCACTTTATAGCGGTATCCACACCAGCCGTGCTGCTCGCATCGAACCAATTACGCCTCCCGGCCAGGTGTATGCCAGCAGCGCGTTTGCTGCCGTCGCAGCATCGCACGGCATCGCGGGTTTCCGCTTCAGCTACATTGGCCGCACCCAGTTAGCCAAGCACTATGGCGTGCTTCCCCTCTACCACGTCAAACGTCAGGACATATCCGTCGCGACGAGGGAGTTGAAACCGGAAATGAGCAGGAAGATCAGCGAGTCGACCCAATGCTTAGTCTGATAGTGAACGGCACGAGGATCGCCGTGGTGACATTCTGGGTCGCCTTTGTCCTGAGCCTGATTTCGGTGATACCGGGTCCTTACAGCTCCTACATAATTTGGCTTGGCGGTTTGGTGCTCTTGATTCACCTTGCCGAGTATTTCTATGTCAAAACCAGGTTCGCCGGAATGGATCTGGGTGAAATAAACTTTGTCAAAACGATGCTATTCGGATTTACTCACTGGTTGCCGCTGATAATCGATGAGCGAGAAGACCAGTCGTGACCGAAAACTTCAAATACCGGGCCTTCATAAGTTACAGCCACAGCGACGAAAAGTGGGCCGCGTGGCTGCATAAGGCCCTCGAAACCTACAAGGTACCGCCGGCGATCGTCGGGCGCGAAACGAGAATGGGAGAGATTCCAGCGCGCCTTAATCCGATTTTCCGCGACCGGGATGAGTTGCCGTCGGCAACCAATCTGGGCGAACTGCTGACTCAATCACTCGCTGATTCGGCAACACAGATCGTCATCTGTTCGCCGGCCGCGGCGAAATCCCATTGGGTCAACGAGGAGATTTTGACTTACAAGCGACTCGGCCGATCTGATCGCATTTTCTGCCTGATCATCGACGGCGAGCCTGGCGCCTCAAACTCACCCGGGCAAGAGGACCAGGAGTGCTTTCCGCACGCCCTGCGCTATGAAATAGGCGATGACGGCGAGCTCTCCGACGTGCCGGCTGAGCCCATCGCGGCCGATGCGCGTCTGGAGGGCGATGGCAAGGCAAACGCCCGTCTGAAGCTGATTTCCGGCATGCTCGGCGTAGGTTTCGACGCGTTGAAGCAGCGCGAGCACAATCGCCGTCAGCGGCGCATGTTGGCAATTACCACAGCGGCATTCGTCGGCATGGCGATTACGTCGGGACTGGCGGTCACAGCCTATCTGGCGCGTATCGAAGCTGAGGAACAGCGCAACCGCGCACAGATCGAAGCCGAGACTGCTCGGCAGACGACTGAATTCATGGTCGGCCTGTTCGAAGTGTCCGATCCGAGTGAATCACTCGGCAATACGATTACGGCTCGCGAAATTCTCGACAAGGGCGCTGAACGTATTGACTCCGAGCTCGTTGATCAGCCCGAGATTCAGGCAACGCTCATGGACACGATGGGCACGGTATATACAAGTCTCGGTTTGTACCCGGAGGCCGAGAGGCTCGTTGACAGGTCAGTGCAGAAGCGTCGCGAGTTATTTGGTGACCAGCATCCAGACGTGGCCGCAAGCCTCACCCACTTGGGCGAAGTGCAAACACTTAATGCGACCTACGAGGTTGCGGAGGCGAACCTTCGCGCATCGCTCGACATTCGTCGCGCTATGTTCGGTGACGAGAGCGCTGAAGTTGCCGAGACACTAACAGGGCTAGGAGATGTCCTCTATCGACAAGGGGAGTATGACGACGCACGACCCCTGCTAAGAGAAGCATTGAGCATCAGGCAATCGATTTATGAGGAACCTCATCCTGATATCGCGAAAAGCTTGGAAGATGTAGGGCTCAATAATCTCGACAAAGGTGAATTTGAAGATGCTGTTCCGTTTTTGCGAGATGCGCTCGCCATGCGACGGCAGTTACATGGGGAAGCACATCCGGATCTTGCGGAGGCGATTAATAATCTGGCATGGGCATTGCTCGACCTGGGAAATCTTGGTGAATCGGAGGAATTATTTCGCGAGGCGCTGGCAATGAAGCGACGCTTGCACGGGGACAAGCATCTTGAAATCGGCGTTGGACTGGTCAACGTTGCCAGCATTCTCGAAATGCGCGGCGACTATGCGGCGGCCGAGGCATCCTATCGTGAGGCGTTGACAATGTACCGCGAATTACTCGGTGAAAAGCATCCCGAAATCGCGGTTGCCATCGGAAATTTGGCATATGTGGTGCGAGCCCGGGGAGATGCGGATGCAGCGATTGATCTCATGCGCGAGAGCTTCGCAATGCGACGGGAAGTGCTGGGCGATGATCACCCGGCGACTGCTAGCGCTGCTGCAGGCCTCGGCTCATGGTTGGTAGATCAAGGAGAATTCGAGGAGGCCGAGCAAATGCTCGACCTGAGTCTGCGAGTGCGTCGTCAGACACTGGGGGAAGAGCACCCGCAAACAGCCGGAACGATCACGGTCTGGGCCAGCCTGATGTTGGCGACAGGACGATTTGACGAGGCGCTGCAATCGGCGCGCGAAGCGAAAAGAATCTTGCAGCTAAATCTACCTGATGACCACTGGCGTATTGCGGCTGCAAAAAACTATGAAGGTCGCGCATTGGCCGGTCTTGGTGCATTTGCAGAAGCCGAGCCCATATTATTGTCAAGTCTGGCCGGTCTTGAACAAGCACCGATACCAGATCTTTCGGACAAGGCACGGCACTTTATGGGAGAATTTTACTCGCGATGGGGGAAACCCGTTGAGGCGGGTCGCTATCGCAACTAAAGGGACGCACGGTCAGTAAAAGGAGCAACAAAATGATTAGACTCCGCGTTACAAAAACAATAACCACACTACTCGGCTGCATTGGGATCTGTATGACAGCATCTGGTGCCGACGTCGTGTTTCAAGCATTAGACAGCGTCAAGACCTACAGCGCCACATCGGTGTTCGACATGGCGTTCGATGATCCCAGGCGCGTCGCCGATTTTGTCGATAGCGGTATCTCCGGGGATGATTTCAAGGCATGTCAATTGACTGCTATCGATGGGCTTTATTGCCTTGACGGAAAGAAGGTCTGGCAATGGCCGAATACCGAAGACCCGGCGACAACTGTACCGGCCATCGATTGCGAAAACCCGGTGCTCAACCTGGACACGAAGAAGGCCGACACCTGCACAGGCGCGACGGTCAATCTGGCTGGTACGGTCTGGCTTGCAGGCAAGAACAAGGGCAAAACACACAGCCTAATCGAGGCGCTGCCAGTCGCAGCGAGCGAATCGTGCACTTCAGGATTCGAGCGATTGCAGCCCGCGCCTGCAGACAGTTATTGCGTCAAGGAGGCCGCTACCGGTCGGCCACTGTTGGTCGACATCACTCCGATAGACGGGGATTTTGCCGCCTTGTTTCCGCTGGGCCCCGGCATACTCGGCCTTGAGCAAAGAAAGACCGCCGTTTTCTTCGATGAAGATGGTAACGCAACAGAACTGGCGAGCGGCAAACGGGACTGGAACCTGGTTGGTAATGAACAGCTGACAGGTATTACTGCCGTGCAATTTGTTACCGGTGTCGATACCGCAAACAACTACGTCCTCGTCGCAACAACGAAGGGACGTATTCTGGCCAAGCAGGTTGGATCTTCTGCATCCGCCGACGCAGTATTCGACATAGCAGGCATGCGCGAAGCTGGCAGCATGCAATGCGATTTCGACGATGCGAGTTATGGCATACGGGCAAGCACCAAGTCGGGTCGCATCTATGTCACCGACAGGCAATTCTGCGAAGTCGTCGCACTGACCGCGGACGTGGATGAGTCGGGTTACCTCACGATGCTGGTTAACGCAACTGAACAAGTATTCGATGATGACGGTATGCCGACAGTGCCGGCCACATATCGCAATCTGACGCTATCGACGCCCGACGGCCTTATGGACTTTCCGCCCGAAGGGTCGACAATCGCACCGGGAATAAGCGTAGATCTCGACGATTGCACCGGATTCTGCCCACTGGTTATCGATATTAACGGTGATGTGGCGGCCTCTCTTGCCGATGTACAGTTGGCGAGCCAGAAATCCGGAATGACGTTATTCCAGGTGAAGAATATTCCTGACTGCCGTTATGATCCTGTTGCATGCCTGGCTCTTCCGGGCGTGACCAGCCTGGCAGGAATCGTTCTTGACCCGGACAGCATCGGTTTGCCAAAGGCTCAACTCCTGAATCTGACGCCGCTGTTGCCAAAGGAAATCACTGATCTGTTCGTAGCGGACGGCGGCCTGCCTGACATGTATCTCGCGAAAGAGTATCGCGGACAGAAAGATAACGGCTTTACGTTCGAGGCATTCTTTGGCGTAGTCGAGGACGGCGTCATTTTCCGTGACACGTTCGTCGGTGAATTCAACGTGCAAGCGCTTGCCGGCACGGAACTCGGTTGCCGACTCGGGCTGCCTAATTTCTCACCCCT
>Ga0209271_10000100_pt1 | contig 31151 bp, 30 predicted proteins | sample tdAd002_FD_187123 | JGI IMG/M metagenome (GOLD analysis project Ga0209271, IMG submission 187123) | Marine sediment microbial communities from the Atlantic coast under amendment with organic carbon and nitrate - tdAd00.2 (SPAdes)... | ecosystem: Environmental > Aquatic > Marine > Coastal >... | reverse complement strand
GAATGGGCACGCGGCTGGTTAGCGGGCCTGCCAGCGCAAATAGCGGAGAATATTGCCTATCGTAGTGCCGAGGCATTGTTGGTGCGAGTGCACAAATAATTATAATAGTTTAAATTTATAAATTAGATAGAATCAATTAAATATACAAATTATTGATTTCTCTCCATACTCGCGGCTATTGAAATTTAATAGTCGATCAGGAGAACTACCATGTTACAAAATCTCGAAGGCCAGAAAGTCCCGCAGGTGATATTCAAGACTCGTCAGTCACATGAATGGATCGATGTTGATAGCGACCAATTATTCAAGGGAAAAAGCGTGGTCGTGTTTTCACTGCCCGGTGCGTTTACTCCGACCTGTTCATCTTCGCATGTGCCGAGATACAACCAGTTAACCCCTGCATTAAAGCGGCACGGCATCGATGAGGTTATCTGTATTTCGGTCAATGATGCTTTCGTCATGAACCAATGGCAGCATGAACAGCATGCCGAGCGGGTTACTTTTTTGCCCGACGGCAACGGTGATTTCAGTCGTGGTATGGGCATGCTGGTGGCAAAGCAGGACCTTGGTTTTGGCGAGCGTTCGTGGCGCTATTCGATGCTGGTCAGGGATGGCGTGATCGAAAAGATGTTCATCGAGCCGGATTTACCGGGCGATCCTTTCCAGGTCTCCGACGCCGATACAATGTTGCATTACGTTGCGCCAGCAGCCGATTTGCCGCTCGATGTCACCGTGTTCAGCCGCGAGGGATGCCCATACTGTGTAAAAGCCAAGGGTCTGCTGCGTGACGCCGGAATTGAGTTCGACGAACTGGTGCTGAACCGAGATTTTGCCGAATCAACCATCCGCGCGGTTTCAGGTCACGCTACGGTTCCGCAGGTGTTTATCAATGGTAGCCTGATCGGTGGTTCGCAAGAACTGGAAACGTATCTTGCCCACGCCGACGCGGCTTAGGTTTTAAATCAGGATTGAAACGATTACCCTGTAGCCGATTTCGGTTACAGGGTTTTTGATGTCTGAGCGTAAAGTTATTGCCGTCGGTGGTTTCCAGCACGAAACCAATACCTTCGCACCGCATCTCGCAGCTTTCGAGGCCTTCGAGCGCGCCGACAGCTGGCCCGGACTGACCACCGGTGACGCTCTGTTCGACACCATGGCGGGGCTCAATATACCGTTGTCGGGGTTTATCGACTGCGCCCGTCAGGCGGGTCATCGCCTGCAGCCGTTGTGCTGGTGTTCGGCCGAACCGAGTGGTTATGTCACGCGTGACGCGTTTGAACGTGTTGCTGATTTAATCTGCGACTCGCTCGCAAGTAGTGAATCTCTGGATGCGGTTTACCTCGACCTGCATGGCGCGATGGTGACCGAGCATTACGAGGATGGGGAAGGGGAGCTGTTGCGACGGGTGCGTGACATGGTTGGTGACGAAGTACCGATCGTGATTAGTCTTGACCTGCATGCCAACGTTACCGAAGGAATGGTCGCGCATAGCGATGCGATGACGATTTACCGAACCTACCCGCATCTCGATATGGCGGTTACCGGTGCACGTGCCTATGACCTGCTGTGCACGATAATATCCGCTCAGCCCTTGCATAAGGCGATGCGCAAGATTCCCTTCCTGTTTCCATTGTCTTCGCAGTGCACCGACTTCGATCCCTGCAAGTCAATCTACCAACAGCTTGACGAAATGAGTCGGCGCCCCGGGTTGTCAAATGTTGATTTTGCGACTGGATTTCCACCTGCCGATATTGCCGAATGCGGCGCGGCGATTGTTGCCTATGGTGAGGACAGGTCCGCGGTGGAGGCGGTAGCCGAACAGCTCTATGAACAAGTGCTCGCTGCCGAAGCTGATTTCGACTTTGAATTGCTTGATCCTGATAAAGCAGTAGTGCGCGCAATGGCTAATGCATCCGACAAGCCGGTGGTGCTCGCTGACGCGCAGGATAATCCGGGCGCTGGCGGTACTTCGGATACCACCGGACTACTGGAAGCCCTGGTGCGTAACGGCGCGCGGCAGGCGGTAATTGCGGTGATGTACGATCCGGAGGTGGCCGATATGGCGCATGCTGATGGTGTCGGCGCCGAGCTTGAAACCGCCCTGGGCGGCAAATCAGGACTGGTTGGAATCGAGCCTTACCAGGCGCGGTTTAAAGTCGAAGCACTCGGTGACGGGCGCTTCACCTATACCGGCGCGATGAACCTGAATTCAAAGGCGCAGCTCGGCAACATGGCGCTGTTACGGGTAATGCATGAAGATTCCGAAGTACGGATTGTCGTGGGGAGTTCACGCTCACAGTGTCTCGATCTGGCGATGATCCGTCATCTCGGCATCGAGCCGAGCGGACAGCGTATCGTCGCAGTCAAAAGCACGGTACATTTCCGCGCCGACTTCGATCCGATCGCCACCGAAACCCTGGTCGTCATTGCGCCGGGCATCCATCCCTGCAAACTGGCCGATCTGAACTACCGTAATTTACGCCCAGGCGTCAGACTGGAACCGCTGGGTCCGGTTCATCTGGCCTAGTACAGATCGAATTTTTCCAGGTGGGCCTGGAATTGATCACGCGGATCTTTATCCATCTTTCGAACGGTAGCACCGAGATCGAAGGCAGGTCGTCGCCGGCATCGCCTGGTGCCGATTGCAGGGCCATTTAATCCTCGAGTCCGGCCTGCACCAGGCAATCGATAATTTGATCGTTTACCGCGGGATCGGCGAAAGGCGCATTGTCCCGGTAGTATTGCAGCCATTCCTCGATGCTTTTTGGCATGGCTAACATGGCTCCACGACTGTATTGAAGAAAGCGTCCAAGTGCCTCCTGCGCACCATCCAGTCGACCAAGCCTGACATTGGCAGCGATGTTGTAGATCTGTATAAATCCAGGGGCATCACCGATGTCTACGATCGTGTCGAGACAGTCCTGGTACTGGCCACAAAAGAATTGTGATTCAGCTTTAATCCACCTGGCCCAGGCGTGATATGGGTCGAGCTTGAGCGCAAGTTCAGCCTGATCCAGGGCGGCTTCGGCTTTCCCCTGAGTACTCAGACTGACCGCACGCATGGAAATGGCTTCCGTATCATTGGGATTGACGTCCATTGCGCGCTTCAATTGCTGATCGGCCTCGTCGAACTGGCCATTAAATATCAGGTAATTGGCATAGGCCACCTGAACGAGACCCAGGTCGGGTTCCAGCAAAAAGGCCTTGCGTACATGCGCGGTGGCCAATTCACGGGATTGTTCGAAATCTTCAGTCCAGCGATCCATCACGTTAATGTCGTGGCAGTAGAAAAGATTCGCATGCACCCGCGCGTTGTCAGGGTCCTTGGACAGACAATGATTGAACTCCTCGATGGCGATAGCGACGTTATCCCGACCATTCTGTTGTAAATGGTAGGCTCCGCTTAGCAGCAAATTGTAGGCTTGCTGATCCGCAGCGCCTTTTCTGATTGCGATGCGTTGCAACTCCGATTCGATCTGCCCCGTTACCGTGGCGGCGATAGTGCGGCTCAACTCTTCTTCGAGGTTGAACAGGTTTTCTATTTCGGCGTCGTAGCGTTTGCCCCAGACCTGGTCGCCGCTGGTCGCCTCGATCAACTGTACCGTGATGCGGATACGCTCGTTCGATTTGCGCAAGCTGCCTTCGACGACATAGTCGACGTCGAGTTCTGCGGATATTTCTCCGAGACTCTTGATCTGCTGCTTGAAGGCGAAACACGAATTGCGTGATTTGACCCGCAGCCCGGGAAACAATGATAGATTCAGAATGATGCTCTCGGTAATACCGTCACTAAAGTATTCCTGATCAGGGTCATTTGATAAGTTATCGAAAGGGAGCACGGCGATAGATGAACTATGATCGGTCACCTTTACGGGTTTTTGGATATTTGACTCCTGTAACTCTTCAAGCCCTGCCTCCATCATGCATTCGATTAACTGCTCGTTTACCCGGGGGTCTAAATAGTTTGCGTTGCTGAATGTATAGCTGAGCCATTCCTCTTTGTTACTGGGCATTGCTTTCATTTCAAAGCGCGCCGCCTGCAAAAATTCTTGCAACGCCTGGCGAGCCTGATCCTTTTTGCCAAGCTTGATGTAGGAGGCGATGTTATAGATGCGGATAAACCCGGGAGGATTTTTCGAAATCGCAATGGTTTCCAGGGATGATTCGTACTGCCCGCAAAAATATTGGGCCTCAGCCAGGGACCAGTCACACCAGGGATGGAAAGGATCGAGTCGGCATCCGGTCTCTGCGACTTCCAGGGCCAATTTGTATTTACCCTGCGCGATCAGGTTCAAGGATTTCATTGCGAACACATCGGCGTCGTTTGGATTGATTGCCTCGGCTTTCGCAATGTGAGTGGCGGCCTTGTCGTATTCACTACTGAAAATCAAATGTTCGGCATAGGCAATTTGTGCTTTGATATGTTCAGGGCCGAGGGCCAGCGCCTTGCTCGCATGGACTCCAGACAGATCGAATGACGGCTCGAAGTTTTGGATCCAGCGTTCCATGTAGTTCATCGAATGGCAGTAATAAAGACCGGTGTGAGCGAGAACGTTGTCGGGGTCGAATTCAAGGCATCGAATAAATTTATCGAGGGCGATGGCGATATCGGGCCCGGTAAACCTGTGCAGGTGATACATGCCACCCAGTAGTAAATCATAGGATTCCTGATGCGCGGCGCCTTTAGCCAGAGCGATGCGTTGTAAATCGGATTCAATCTGACCGGTGACCGTGGCGGCAATGGTGCGACTCAGGTCTTCTTCGAGGTCGAACAGGTCTTCCAGCCTGGCGTCATAACGTTTGCCCCAGATCTGGTTGGCGCTCGCGGCTTCTATCAATTGCACCGTGATGCGGATACGGTCGTTCGATTTGCGGACACTACCCTCGACGATATAGTCGACATTGAGTTCCCTGGAAATTTCACCGGGGCTCACGATTTGCTGCTTGAAAGCAAAACTCGAACTCCGCGATTTAACCTGCAACCCCGGGAACAGCGACAGGTTCAGAATGATGCTTTCCGTGATGCCGTCGCTGAAATATTCCTGTTCAGGATCGCCGGACAGGTTGTCGAACGGCAACACTACGATACTGTGGTCGGTCGACACCTCAGAATTAAACGCCGGGTTTACGATGTTGTGAACGGTTATCGGGGGAGTATCGACTGATGATTTTTTGGTACCAGGAGTTGGAGCGGATGAGAGACTGGCTCCACCGGCAGCTATCTGATCGCGCAACTCAACCGTCGCAGCCTCGGGCTCGACATCGAGTTCGTCGCGCAAAGCTTGTTGACAACGCTTGAATGCCTGCAGTGCGTGACTGCGGTCGCCGTGTTCGAAGTAGCTACGTATCAGTAAACGCCAACCGGGCTCGCCGAGCGGGTCCTGTTCGACCAGGTGTTCGCCGGATTTAACGGCTGCGGAATAATCCCTGGAGGCGAGCAGGGTATGGCCGAGGTTGGTCAGGATTTCGATGTACTGGCGTTTGAAGCGGGTGCGTGCACCCTCGAGCCAGTCCTGGCCGGCGGCATCGCGAATCGAAATACCCTCGAGAAATTCCCCCTGGTAGAGAGCAGCCGCGTCAGACAGGGATTCAAAGTCGGCGGTTGCGGCAAGGCGCTCGAAATCCAGCGCATCAACATCGACCAGTTCGAGTTTCAGGCTCACGGTGGTCCGATCGACCTGCATTATCAGATCGGCCGCGTTGCCGAAGGATTTCCTGATTGCGCTCAGGCATTGGCGTAGCGAATTGCGTGCCTGTTCCTCGCTGCGATCACTCCATAGCAGGTTGATCAACCGTTCGCGTGGATGGCGTATCCCGGGAGCCAGCGCAAGATATGCCAACAGCACTTCGGCTTTGCGCATGGAAAACGAAATTCGCTCGCCTGAAGACAGCAAACAATCGAAATGTCCCAGCAATATGAGCTGTAACTTAGACACCAATGGCCTCTTGGGGTGACTTCCTACATTTTTCGAATTTATAATTCTATATAAATCAGGTGCTTATAAAATTTAATGATTTTTTAATGATTATTTTGGATGATTTAACGCGATTCGGCAAGTGAATTAACGGCGACTGAAGAGAATGACTCCGTCGAAACCACAAAACCCGCAACCAGGAGTCCAAAATGAGAAGAGTCAAAAACCAACGAGTTCATTCAGGTAACCCTGCTTCAATGTTTGCTTCCGGCGTCGAGTCGATGGTCAACGATCATCTCTATCATCCTGGTCGATATGACCAACAGGAGATTCGTGAAAAGCAGCGCGCCAGCAACAAGCAGCAATCAAGTGGAAATCCTTTTATTGTGCTGATGCGACAGTTTGCCAATTTCTAGCAACAGCAGAAAAAAGGGACGGTACTTTAATTGCAAAGGTATCGTCCCTTTTTTCTAGACAAGCATTTCCCAGACTACCGGCGTTATCGACGCGATCAGCAACAGGGCCATGACGACGTTGAATATTTTCAGATGCCTGGGGTTTTTCAGGAAATGTTGCAAGCCGGCGCCAAATACCAGCCATATACCGGCGCAGGGTAGCGTGATCAGCGTGAAGGTGATGCAGATGATCAGCACCTGCAGGAAAAAACTGTCATCGAGCGTGGTATAAGCGGCGAGCGCACTGCTGCCCATGACCCACGCCTTCGGATTAATCCATTGAAACGCCGCCGCCTGCCAGAAGTTGATCGGCTTTGACTGGCTTACTTCGCCGACACCGCCACTGCTGGCGGCAATCTTCCAGGCCAGGTAGAGCAGATAGATGATGCCCGCAATCTTGATTGCTTCGTGTAGTACAGGATAGAGCTGGAACAGGGTCGCAAAACCCAGGCCGATGAGCGCTAGCATTACCGGGAAACCAACGCAGATACCCAGTAAATGCGGGATGCCGCGGCGCACGCCAAAGTTCAGTCCGGTAGTGGTCAGCATGACATTGTTCGGCCCCGGGGTAACGGCTGCAATTATCCCGAACAGGACGAACGAAACAAATAGTTCCGGTTCGATTGATGACCCCTTAAATTAGTATTTGCTGAATGTCATTCAGCGCTATGGATTCCAACCTTTACAATAAATGATCCGTATTGTCGGCGCAAAGGCAATTCGATTTTTCGGTCAATGAGGTTAGACTTCGCGATACTTTAGTTGTCTCGGAGAACCCCTGTGTCCGTTAGCCAGGAATTGCTCGATGTGGTTGATGAAAACGATAGCGTAATCGCGGTCAGAACCCGCGGCGAGATCCACGCTAAAGGACTGATGCACCGTGCGGTGCACATTCTGCTCTTCAACAGCAAGGGTGAACTGTTCCTGCAAAAGCGTTCCATGAGCAAGGATGAGCAGCCGGGGAAATGGGACTCCTCGGCGGCGGGCCATGTCGATAGCGGGGAAACTTATCTCGATTGCGCACAACGTGAAATTACTGAAGAGTTGGGAATTGTTGTCGAGCAAGCCATGGAAGTGCTGTTCAAATTGCCGGCTTCGGTGCTAACCGGTAACGAGCATTGCATGGTTTACCGATACATATTCGATGGGCCGATGCTGCTGCAGGTCGAAGAGATTGACGATGGCCAGTGGCTCCCTCCCGCAGCGATGGATCGCAGGGTTGCCGACAATGACCCGGATCTAACCGAAGCGGTCAGCCTGATCTGGATAGAGTATCGAAAACAGCATCACCAAATCGGATAAGGGCACAGTTTTTAAATTCCACTATACAAATCGACCTCCTGGCGCTTTAATTACAAACCCTTAAGTTACGTCCGCCAGGTGGTTACATGTCAAAAATCGCGTTAATCGTTGGTGCCGGCAGTGGCAATAGTGCCTCATTTGCACGTGCACTGGCAGAGCAAGGTTACAGGGTAGTGCTGGCGGCACGAAATATTGCCAAACTTGACGCGCTTTGCACCCGGATCGACGCTCACGCCATCGGTTGCGATGCAACCTCGGTTGATTCCGTCAGCGCCCTGTTTACGTCAATGCGAGAGTCCGTAGGCGCTGCGGAAGTCGTGCTTTACAATCCCAGTGCCTACACCGCGGGGTCGATTACCGAGCTTGATCCCGAGCTGGTGTTGAGTTCGCTGATGCAAACTGCTTATGGTGCTTTCCTGGTTGCGCAACAGGCCGCGATCGATATGAAACGAATCGGTGGCGGTGCGCTTTTCTTTACCGGTGCTACCGCGAGTGTCAAAGGATTTCCCAACTTCGCCTCTTTTGCCATGGGTAAGTTTGCCTTACGCGGCCTGGCGCAAAGCCTGGCGCGTGAGCTAGGACCGGAAAATATTCACGTGGCACATTTTATTATCGATGGTGGGATCGCTTCTCCAGGCCGTGATTTGAATAACGAAGATGCAGCTAGCAATGCGAATGATGCTCAACTTGAACCTGACGCGATCGCGCAAACTTACATGGCGGTGTTAAACCAGCATCGTAGCGCGTGGACTCACGAAGTCGATTTACGTCCGTGGGTGGAGAATTTTTGAATGTTGCAATCTGTCGTAAAGATGCTTTTCTGAACCTGTCTTTGCAGATAGTTACTTCTTCACCAGGCTGATCCGGCGTCCCGCCCAGTCGGGTAATTCTTCAACTTCGGCCGCTTTCAGGCTGGTCTGGGCAGCGGCCGGCATTTCCATGGTACGCGACTCGCGGGTGTTGTAATGCAGGGCCATGAATTCGGCAGTGGCACAAAGCTCGCCTTCTACCAGCATTCGATGGGAGAACCAGATTTTTTTTGCGTCGCTGCCGAGCATCAGGGTTTCGATATCCATGGTCGCCGGAGCGCGCACATCGTCCAGGTAACGTAAATGTGTCTCAACAGTGTAAATTGCGCAACCGGTTGCGTCGAAGTAGTCACTGCCGATGCCGAAATGATCCTGCATGATCCAGGTGGTGTTGGAAAAAGGAACCAGGTAGTAAGCCTCGTTCAGGTGGCCATAAAGATCGAGCCAGCTATCCTGTAGCGGCTCGGAATGAAAGCTGAACACCGTCATGGCATTGTCCCAGTGGCAAAGAATTTGACGAGTATAACCGATCAATTGGGTATTGAAACTGGTGACCTGTGTCTCGATATAGTGATACTCACTAAAGGGATCTGATAGTAGAATCGAGCGATGCAATCCATAGTCAGTATTAAAGGCCTGTCCAAGATGTATGATGGTGGACACCAGGCGCTGAGTACGGTCGACCTCGATATCAACGAGGGCGAAATACTGGCCTTGCTCGGACCCAACGGTGCCGGCAAAACTACGCTGATTTCGATTATTTGCGGCATCGTCTCGAGCAGTTCCGGCTCGGTTACGGTAGCCGGTCACGATATCGTTGATAGCTACCGCGTGACGCGCAACCTGATCGGGCTGGTACCACAGGAGTTAACTCTCGGTGCCTTCGATACAGTCTGGAATACGGTGAACTTCAGTCGTGGATTGTTTGGCAAGAAACCCAATCCCGCGTACCTGGAACAGTTGCTCAAGGACCTGTCGTTGTGGGATAAGAAGAACAACGAGTTACGCCAGCTCTCCGGCGGTATGAAGCGCCGCGTATTGATTGCCAAGGCATTGTCGCACGAGCCGCGCATTCTGTTTCTTGACGAACCCACCGCCGGGGTCGATGTCGAATTACGCCAGGACATGTGGAAAATGGTACGACAACTGAACAATACCGGTGTCACCATCATACTGACCACGCATTATATTGAAGAAGCGGAAGAGATTGCGGATCGCGTCGGCATAATCAACCAGGGGCGTTTGCTGCTGGTTGATGACAAGCAGAGCCTGATGCAGAAGCTCGGTAAGAAGCAGTTGCTGATCGAGCTGAAACAATCAATCGATGAGCTCCCGTCCTCGCTTTCTGAATACAACCTGGAAACCTCGACAGATGGTACACAGCTGACCTATACCTATGACACCCGGGGTGAGCGCACCGGCATTACGTCATTGCTCCAGGCCTTGCACGAAGCGGGGTTATCGTTGAAGGATCTGAAGTCCAGCCAGAGTTCGCTGGAAGAAATTTTTGTCAGTTTGGTGAGTGCGAAATGATCAATTACCAGGCCATCAGGGTTATCTACAAATTCGAGATGTTGCGAGCCTGGCATACCCTGCTGCAAACGATTGCATCCCCGGTCATTTCGACTTCGCTTTACTTCGTTGTATTCGGTTCTGCCATTGGTTCACGCATCCAGGAGATCGATGGCGTGCCTTATGCCGTGTTCATCGTTCCGGGACTGGTTATGCTGTCCCTGTTGACGCAAAGCATAGCCAATGCTTCGTTCGGGATATTCTTTCCCAAGTTTACCGGCACTATCTACGAGATCATGTCGGCGCCGATATCCTTCTTTGAGATCGTGGTCGGCTATGTCGGCGCGGCGGCATCGAAATCGTTGATCCTGGGCTCCATTATCCTGCTTACCGCGAACCTGTTTGTCGATCTGCATATCGCGCACCCGTTTGTGATGGTGTTGTTCCTGGTTCTGACCTGTGTTTCTTTTGCCCTGTTTGGTTTTATTATTGGGCTCTGGGCGACCAATTTTGAAAAGTTGCAATTGATTCCGATGCTGGTGATTACTCCGCTGGTATTTCTAGGCGGCAGTTTTTATTCGGTCAATATGCTGCCACCCGCCTGGCAGACGGTTACGCTGTTTAATCCGGTGCTGTACCTGATCAGTGGGTTTCGCTGGAGTTTCTTCGAGGTGGCCGATGTCAGTGTCGAGGTCAGCCTGGCAATGATTTGCCTGTTCCTGGTGGCTTGCCTGTTGCTGGTGTGGTGGATGTTTAAAACCGGCTACCGTCTGAAGCAGTAAGATTCTGCCGGCGGCGGTAAGGCTGGTTGTGGTATTGCCGGCTGATTAACCGCTCGGGTCAGGGAACTGTTTGCAAGGTCTCGACGAGTAGATTTTTATTCTGATCCGAAACTGGAAAACCGGTGTGGATGGTTAGATCCACACCGGTAGAGCGAGTCTTTACTTCTGCCAGAAGTATTTGTCTGTTTCCAGGCGGACGTCGAAGCGGTTCAGGCCGATGTCGTTAAGCATATGCTCGTTCATCTGTGCCAGCCTGCGACGGTCATTTGAGCGACCTATCCAGGTACGGACGACGTTGCCTACCTTAGTCGAGAACCCTTCGACGCGATCGACTGCTGCGAGGGTTGTTGCGGCGATGTCCAAATCATCGACGAAGTGGAATTGTTTCGCTTTTAAAGTGCTCATGGTGTTGCTCCTGTAATAAAGCTGTCAGGGTTAAAATCTGGCAGCGGTGTTAAGTTAATGACGAGTATTATAGGTAGCAATGACAATAGTAACAGATTCAGTTTAAATGAAATTATTGCATAACAGTTTTACATAACAGATTTGAAGAAATGTGGTTTTTGAGAAGTAGTTCACGAGAAATTTGAGAGGTGCGTCACAAGCTGATTTTTAGAGTTTACTAAAAGCTTTTAAATGATTCCGTAAGTTATTGAAATAATATAGAAAAATAATAAATTAAGTTGATAAAAAATGATTTTGTACAAAGCCCGTAAGGGAGCGAGTTTTGGCATAATGGCCTAAATCGAGGCTTGATCTGAAACTGTACTGGTCAGTCAGTTTTGGTTATATTTTTAGCACCGTAGATCCGGTTGTTTCACGGGCTTCGAGTTGGCGATGGGCCTCGGCGCAATCCGCCAAAGGCATGGTTTGATTGACCCTTATCTGAACCTGGCCACTACTGACAACTTCAAGCAGGCGCCTGGCGCCTTCGCCCAGCAGCGCAGGGGTGGAGATGTGCGTGGCCAGGGTAGGGCGAGTGACATACAACGATCCCCTGGCCGCCAGAATGCCCGGATTGAAGGGTTCGACCGGACCGCTCGCGTTTCCATAGGTTGCGAGTACGCCAAACGGGCGCAACGAATCCAGCGAAGCTGCGAAGGTCGCCTGCCCTATCGAGTCGTACGCCGCGGCTACACCGACACCATCGGTAAGTTCGCGTGCCCGGCTGGCGATATCCTCATCCCGGTAAAGGATTGTATGGTGACAGCCATTGTCCGTCGCCAGCTGAGCCTTTTCTGCCGAGCCAACACAACCAATCACAGTGGCCCCCAGCAGCCTGGCCCATTGACATAGAATAAGACCGACTCCGCCTGCGGCGGCGTAAACCAGGATACTGTCACCGGCCTGCACCGGGTAGGTTCTATGTAGCAAGTAGTGTGCGGTGAGGCCCTTGAGCATCATGGCGGCGGCGGTTTCATCGCTGATCGAATCCGGCAAGCCGACCAGTACATTCGCATCGATCAGGCGCGCTTGCGCATAGGCACCAAGATTCATCGGATAGGCCACTCGATCTCCAGGCGCGAAGTCATTAACGCCTTCGCCAACCGCATCGACCACACCTGCGCCTTCCATACCCAGTACGGCAGGTAAGTCACCTACCGGGTACATCCCGCTGCGACCATAGACGTCAATATAATTCAGGCCACAGGCGGATTGCTGCAGACGAACCTGGCCCGGGCCGGGTTCGCCAACCTCTATGTCATCCCATTTAAGTACTTCGGGGCCGCCGGTTGCATGAATTCGAATTGCCTTGGTCATATCGAGAGTCTCGTTGCAAAAATAGGACCTTGCCCAAAACCAGCCATCGGGTCAAGCAGTGGCTGGTTTGAATCGCAACGACAGGATTATTACCGCGATTACCAGGATAACGCCGCTCAGCTGGATCTTGCTGAGGGTTTCGTTCAAAACCAGTTGTGCCAGTAATATCGACACTACGGGCTCCAGGTTCAGCAGAAATGCGGCGCGGGCGGCGGGTAAGCGCGCCAGGGCCTCGAACTGGCTGAGGATGGCAACCAGGTAAAAAACTGTCGCCAGGCTTAAGGCGATGGTGCCGGCGGACGCTGCAGGGAACACAAGCTTGTCTATCATCATTGGCAGTATGAGTAGCAGTCCGAGCGCATTAATCCAGAAGGTCATCAACAATGGCGACATCGACGGTGCAACGCGGGCACCACAGATAAAAGTGAAAGCTGCGCCACAACTAGCCAGCGCGGCAAACAGTACGCCATTCAGGTTGAGTGTCATTTCAGCGCCTGACAGTGCCAGGTATAGACCGGCAAAAGCGGCACAGAACAACGTGATCAAGGCCAGCGACGGCTTTAACTGTCGCATAAACACCGAGTATGCCAGCACCAGCAAAGGGTAAATGTAGAGAATCAGGACTGCCAGGCTTACCGAAATTGTTTCCACCGCCATGAGATAGCAGATCATCGAACCGGACCAGATAAACCCTAGCGATATCAATGGTGTGCGCTGTTGTTTGGCTACCTTGAAGCTGCTTCTCCTGAGCAGCAATAACAAACCGAACACCAGGGTTGACAGCAAAAACCGCGCCAGCATCAGGGTCAGCGCGTTGCCGCCATCGCTGTAAAAGATTTTCGCCTGGGTGGTGATTGCACCCAGACCGCATGCGGTCACGAATGCGAACACCATGCCGCTGTTGCGTATTGATAGATTAAACATGCGAGCGCACTATAGCGGTAGAGTTTCCAGCTTGCCAGGCGTAATACAATTGGATATGTTGCCGCCTGGAGAAACCCTGCGGATAAAATTGATGGCGACTTTGCAACTACCCGATGCCATGGTCAGTGTGGACTGGCTGCAACAGAATTTAGAGCACGATGATCTGATTATTTTCGATGCCAGCTGGCATATGCCGGCTACCGGTCGTGATGGATTAAAGGAGTGGCAGCAGGAACATATACCCGGGGCGCGCTTTTTTGATTTCGATGGCAAGATCTGTGACCCGGATGCGGATTTACCCCATATGATGCCAAACGCGCATAAATTTACCCGCGAGCTACAGTCAATGGGACTGAGGCGGGACAGTGTTGTCGTCGTGTACGACGCCATGGGTATGTTTTCAAGCCCGCGAGCCTGGTGGATGCTGCGGGCTATGGGATGCGCCAACGTGGCCTTACTCGATGGTGGCCTGGTGGCCTGGAATGAGGCTGAGTATCCAATTGAAAGCATCGCTGAAGTACCGCTATACCAGCCTGGTGATTTCATCGCCACAATGGATCAATCAACGGTTGCCGATGCGGCTGAAGTGCTGGACGCACTCGACGATGTTTCGACTTGTGTGCTGGATGCCCGTCCCGAGGCGCGTTTTCGCGGTGGCGCCGACGAACCACGCCCCGGGTTGCGCCGTGGACATATGCCTGGCGCGCTGAATTTGCCGTTTGCGGAACTGTTCAAACACGGCTTGCTGAAACCAAAATCCGAGCTCAGGGAAATAATCGCGCCATTGATCGCCGACCACCAACGCACCATTTGCAGCTGTGGTTCAGGAGTCACCGCCTGCATTATCGCCTTCGCCGCACTGCATGTCGGTTATGACAATATCGCGATTTACGATGGTTCCTGGTGTGAGTGGGGATTACCCGGCAATTTACCGGTGGTTGTTGACTCATGAATCGATCAGAGGCTCCCTAGATAACGTCTGACAGCATGCTGATATCGTCAATCACGATATCGGCAATGGATTCGAGATCACCACGGGTGCTGGTGCCGGTTAAAACACCGACACAAAGGCCGGCGTTCGCGTTTCTGCCCATTTCAATATCATGGCGGTTGTCGCCGACTACTACTACGGATTTAACGGCGAGCGCCATCTGTTCACAAAAAGCAAGCACCATGCCAGCCCCCGGTTTAACCCCGTGACCGCTATCATAGCCGGCCAGGAAATCGAACTCATGCAGTACATCGAAGGACTGCAAGGTGTTAATGATGCCCTGGTGACTATCCGCGGTTGCCACACCGAGTTTCCTGCCAGACTGTTTCAGTTGTCTCAAGGTGCTGGCCAGCTGCTTGACCGGTGTCGCCTGTTTAGCTCCTTGCTGGTGAAAGATTTCGTGGAGTTGGCGGCCTATCGCTTCGACCTGGTCGGGTTTATCGATCTGCGCAGCCCAGGCCTGTGCGATTTGTTGATTGTTACCAGCTGCGAGCAGGCTGCCACTGACGAATTTGTTGTTTGAGCGGTCAAATCCGTGCTGCGTGAGCAATGATTCGGCGAGCCCGGCGTCGCCATCGGCAAACTCCCGCGCGGCATAAAGATAAATCGGTAACCAGGTCTGGTTAAAGTCGAGCAAGGTGCCGTCCTTGTCGAAAAGAATGCCCTCGAAATTCATAAATCAGCCTCCAGATGTATGAGTGCTTCCTTGAGTTGATGCTGGTTGAAAACCTTGATCCCATTTTGCGCTAACAGTGCGGCAGTGACTCCGCTGCCTGGAATCGTACTACGCGTAAAACTGCCATCGTAAATTTGGCTACTGCCGCAGGAAGGGCTGGATTCGGTCAGTACAGCGACCCTGATATCGTGTTCACGACATAGCGCGAGCGCCTGCCGTGCACCTGACAGGAAAAATTCGCTAACATCGGTTCCATCCTTTGTTTTCACCGATGCCAGTTTGGCGAGCACGGCGGCGCCATCGCCGGCATGAATTTCAGCGGCAGCACGCGGCACCGGTAAACCCCCTGCGACCTCGGGGCAAAAGCTGATTACTCGATGCTGGGAGAGCAGCTTGTCGAGGGCGGCATTGCGCTGAGTTTTCGATTGACCATCGTAGCGTACCGGGTCACCGAGTAGACAGGCGCTGAGCAGTATCTTGTTCATTGATCGAGGCGCCTGCGCAAACGCAGATAACGCAGTAAAACCAGGCAACCGATGCCGGAGGTGATGTGTTTCAGGCTGTGCCCGCTGACCAGGATGAGCCAGTCATAAATCCAGGCATCCAGCAGTTCACAAATTTTAGAGACCAGGAACCAGGCGAGAAACCACCAGAGATCGGTCTTGCGATTGTAAACCGAGTCGAACATCAACAGGATGAATGGGGTCAGCAGTACCGGTAGAAACTGGACTAGCGCATAGGGACGTAAATCACCGCGACCTGCCAGTTCGCTAAAATGCCAATAAACAATGCTCGCTACGCCGACGGCGAGCAGCACGGGAAACATCCTCTTTGCCAACGGGATCGAAATGCGCTCACCAATCAGGATGGTGAAAAACGACATGAAAGCGATTGTAATAGGCAGTCGATCCCAATTCAGCGACTGGTTATCGGGTGACCAGTGATAGTAGCCGGAACCGATCGCAATCAATATCAAGGCCGCGAAGAAACAGAAGTAAGCGGGATAAATCCGGGTTTCGATATGCAGCGATTTCTCCCAGGTCAGGAGGTACAGGCCGGCTACACCTGCCCAGCCAAATAACAGGTTGGACAACACATTGAACGCGTGCGGAATCGACAACAAACTGTTTTGATCGGCAAACTGGTGGTAGAGCGGGTCCTGCGCAATCGGCGGCAGCAAAAAAACTGCAATGATGGCAACCACGCAAATTACCAGCAAAATGCGATATCTGGTTGCGCCAGGCTGCATAACCATGATCAGGCGGGTGGTGGGTTGCCGGTGCTCCAGCGTTTGAATTTCTTCCTGCAAAATTGCAGCAGGGCATCGTAATCCGGGAAGTAGAGATCGAAACCATCTTCGGCCGGGGCGTCGTACTCACAGTAATCGTTGCTGTGTGAGCGACAAATGGTTGGACGCTTCTCGTAGATGTTACAGCGTCCATCAATCAGCAGATGCTGACATCGGGTTTCAAACATTACAAACCAACCGTCACTATCCTTGTATGCGCCGACTCCAACGTGCGACACCTGCCATAACAAAATTTCAAAATCGTACTTGGAACGCGGCGTATCAATTTGCTGCGTCACGTAGGTGCAGCATTTCGAATTGGTGCAGAGATCGCATTTGCTGAACTCATCGTCCTGCTGGCTAACTTCGATTTCGGGAAAGCTGTTTTCCATGGTTAATCCTGTGCTAACCAGTTGTGCGGTTTGAGATAATAGTCGGTCAATTCTGCTTCTGCACTACCCGCTGCAGGCTGGTAATTGTAGCGCCAGTTTACCACCGGCGGTAGCGACATCAGGATCGATTCGGTGCGCCCTCCGGATTGCAGGCCAAACAGGGTGCCACGGTCATATACCAGGTTGAATTCCACGTAGCGACCGCGACGATACCATTGGAATTGTTTTTCGCGTTCACCGAAAGCATCGTTCTTGTGGCGTTCCACGATGGGAGTGTAAGCAGGCAGATAGTGATCACCGACACTACGCATGAAGGCAAAAGCCTGTTCGAAATCGGGTTCGTTCAAATCATCAAAAAATAGTCCGCCTATACCCCGAGCTTCGTCACGATGTTTAAGGTAAAAATAATCATCACACCATTTTTTGTACTCGGCGTAACGCTCGGGGCCGAAGGGGTCACAGGCTTGTTTGGCGATACGATGCCAGTGTTCGCAATCCTGTTTGCATCCGTAATACGGGGTCAGATCGAAACCACCACCGAACCACCAGATCGGGTCTTCACCCGGTTTCTCGGCAACAAAAAAACGCACGTTGGCATGCGATGTCGGGATGTATGGATTGTCCGGATGGATAACCAGCGAGACTCCCATCGCGCGGAACTGCCGTCCAGCCAGTTCGGGCCGATGCGCGGTGGCCGAAGCGGGCAGGTTGCTCCCATGAACTTCGGAAAAATTGACCCCGGCCTGTTCAAACACTGCGCCATCGCGCAATACCATGCTGCGCCCGCCGCCTCCCGCCTCACGCTGCCAGGTGTCGACCTCGAAGCCGGTCCTGTCATCGAGCTGCTGCAGTTCGTCGGTAATGCGTGTCTGCAGATCTTGCAGATAGTCATTCACGCGATCAATGTCGATATCCATCAAACACTGTTCCTTAGGGTTGTTCCGTCGAGCAGGGATTTTATCTCACTTGGGCGGTTACTGCCCGTGGTGAAACCGTTAACGATAAAATCAAGCTCGTCGCCAAATTGTTTGCGCATCTGCAAGGCGTTACGCACGGTTGCTTTGCTGCTGCGGTTTGCGCTGGTCGATACAATCGGCGCTTTCAGCCGGTTGCACAAAAAATCCAGCAAAGGGTGATTGGAGATTCTGATTGCAACCGTCGGGTGATTGCCGCGAATCCAGACCGGGCAGTTCTCGCTCGCCGGAATCAACCAGGTGGTGGGGTGATCTGTTGCAGAAGTGACAGGTTCTAGCTGCTCGTAATCAAGCCCGACATAGGCCGCACAGTATTCGAGTTTGGACGACAACAGAATCAAACCTTTGTCGGCCCTTCGATTTTTAATCTGCAGGATGCGGGCGACACTACTTGCGATCAGGGGATGACAGCCGAATCCCCAGATGGTATCGGTCGGGTAGCCGAAAATAGCGCCTTGCGATACCGCATGTGCGAAGCGATTTAGTGCCCACGGGCTCATAACAGGGTGGTTTCAGCTGGCGGCGGCGGTGGTCTTTTTCTTGGCAACCTTCTTTTTAGAGGTCTTTTTCCTGGCGGCTTTTTTGGGTGCTGCTTTTTTCTTTGCGGCTGCCTTTTTTCGTTTCGATTTCGGCAAGGGCGCTTTTTCGATCAATTCCTGGCAGGTAGCCAGATCCAGCGTTGCCGGATCTTCGATATCCTTCGGAATACGCGCATTCTTGACGCCGTCGGTAATGTAGGGGCCGTAACGACCACGCAGAACGACTATATCGGTGCCTTCGAATACCTTGATCTCGCGGTTGGCATCAAATTCTTTTTTCTCCGCTACCAGTTCCAGCGCACGTTCCAGCGTCACTGTATAGGGATCGTCTCCTTCCTTGACCTTGAGCGATACAAACTTGCTATCGTACTTGATATAAGGACCGAAGCGCCCGATGTTGGCGGAGATCTGTTCACCCTCGGGAGACTCTCCGAGCTCACGTGGCAGTTTGAATAATTCCAGCGCATCCTCGAGTGTAATCGAGTCCATTTTCTGCCCGGGCCGGAGGCCGGCAAAACGCGGTTTGTCTTCATCCTCACGCGTGCCGATCTGCACAAAGGGTCCATAGCGCCCCATGCGCACGGTAATAGGTTTGCCGGATTTCTCGTCAGTGCCGAGCTGTCGGGCCTGTATCGCCTCGTCGCGACTGACGGTTTCCATCTTGTCGTCAACCTGGTGCTTGAAGGCGGTCCAGAAATTCTCCATCAGTGGTAACCAGTCCTTTTCTCCACGCGAAATTTCATCCAGCGAATCTTCCAGTTGCGCGGTGAAATCGTAGTCGACATATTGTGCGAAGTGCTGGGTCAGGAATCGAGCCACCACGCGTCCGACGTCGGTTGGGTGAAAGCGCTTGCTTTCCAGTTCTACGTACTCGCGATCAAGCAGGGTGGTAATGATGGAAGCATAGGTCGATGGTCGGCCAATGCCGTATTCTTCGAGCGTCTTCACCAGCGAGGCTTCACTGAATCGCGGCGGCGGCTCGGTGAAATGCTGTTCCAGTCTGATTTCCTGTAGGTCAACGATGTCGCCTTCAGTCAGTGGCGGTAATAAGTTTTCCTTGTTGTCATCCTTTTTAGGTTCATCCTTGTCCTCGATGTAAACGCGCATGAAGCCCGGGTCGCGAATGGTAGAGCCGTTTGCTCTGAAGGTATTGTCACTGCCACAGGCGAGGTCCACCGACACCGTGTCCAGGGTTGCATGGATCATCTGGCAGGCAATGGTGCGTTTCCAGATCAGACTGTAAAGGCGGAATTCATCATCGCCGAGATGCTGCTTGATCTTGAATGGCTCGTTGCGCGCGCTGGTAGGTCGAATCGCTTCATGCGCTTCCTGCGCATTCTTGGATTTGGTTTTATACTCGCGCGACGTTTCCGGTAGATTGTTTGCGCCAAATTTTTCGGCGATAAACTCGCGGATTTCATCCAGCGCATCGTTGGATAGCGTTACCGAGTCGGTACGCATATAGGAAATAAGGCCGACCTGGCCGGCGCCGATATCGATGCCCTCGTAAAGTCTCTGCGCAGTGCGCATGGTGCGCTGCGCGCCAAAACCAAGTTTACGCGCGGCTTCCTGCTGCAGCGTTGAGGTAGTGAAAGGCGCGGCTGGATTGCGCTTGCGCTGTTTCTTTTCAACCTTGTCGACGCGTAATTTGCCCTGTGCGGCTTCGTTCAGACGACTATATGCGGCATTAGCCTGATCGGCGTTGGTGATAGTGAACTGTTTGACTTTTTCACCGGCAAGGCGATTGAGCTTGGCGCTGAATGCCTGGCCATCCAGGTTATTGTCGGCTTCGATGCTCCAGTATTCGAGCGGATTGAAGGCTTCGATCTCGAGCTCGCGCTCGACGATCATGCGCAGGGCAGGGCTTTGCACGCGACCGGCGGACAGACCACGGCGAATTTTACGCCACAGCAACGGTGACAGGTTAAATCCTACCAGGTAGTCGAGTGCCCTGCGGGCCTGCTGTGCGTTGACCAGGTCCATGGTGATTTCCCGTGGATCTGCAATCGCCTCTGAAACAGCCTGTTTGGTGATTTCATAAAAAGCCACCCGGTAGGCACGCTTGTTCTTCATCAGGTTCTTTTCGTTCAGCAGTTCATACAGGTGCCAGGAAATAGCCTCACCTTCGCGATCCGGGTCAGTAGCCAGGTAAAGCGAGTCGGCTTTCTTGAGTTCCTTTTTTATACTGGCGATATGTTTCTGATTACGCTCGACCGCGGTGTAATTCATTTTGAAACCATTGTCGGTTTCGACAGCGCCTTCCTTGGGCACGAGGTCGCGCACGTGGCCATAAGAAGCCAGCACCTTAAAATCCTTACCCAGATATTTTTCTATGGTCTTGGCTTTGGCCGGAGATTCTACGATAACGAGGTGACTGGCCATAGTTTAAAACTGACCTGCAAAGCCGGCTGACAAAATCACTATGCTCAATGGAAAACTGCGGGTTGATCAGAAAATACGATGTCTTCGTAGTGCATCAACGCGTTTTCGTCCTGCTCTTCCGAACTATTAAACAGCACCATCATTACTATCCACTTTAATTCTTCGATATCAACTTCGGAGTTAGATTCGAGAGCCATGACACGATTGATAACCATTTCGCGCAATCTTGGCGTAAGCACGCCGGATTGCTCGAGGAAGAGCAGAAATCCCTGAGCATTATACGCCAGGCGCGCGCTTTCTTCGGGAGCCAGTACACGAGTCGCGCTATCGGATTGATCCAGGCCAGTGTCATCCTCGACCTGTGCCAGACCATCCAGCCAGTCAAATGCCTTGTCAATTTCGAGTGGATCGAAGCCGGCTGAGCGTAAATCGGCGTCTATACCATCGCGGTCTTCAGGCAGATTTTCATCCTGATCCGCGTAGCTCGAAAATATATACATTAGAACGTCGATAACGCCTTCTTTCATGAATGCCTCTTTTAGATCCTGACGAAGCAGCCGCCAGGTGCTGATTGAATTAAATCGCTAATCTCAAGTACGAGTAGCATGGATGAAAGCTTGTCTATGGTCAAGCCACTGCGTTGCACAAGTATGTCACAGTTGACAGGATCATAACCGATCGTTTCAAGTAGCTGCTGGTGTTTCTGATCGAGGGGCTGGGTCTGCTTATGCGCTTCCTCGCATTGTTGCTCGAGCACGAAGCTGACCATGCCTGACAGCCCCGCCACGATATCCTTCGGGGTTTCGACGAGCATTGCGCCATCGCGAATTAATTGATGGCAGCCGCGGATCTGAGGATTGTGAATCGAGCCCGGAACCGCATACACTTCTCGGCCCTGTTCGGCGGCCAGACGCGCGGTAATCAGTGATCCGCTGCGCTGTGCCGCCTCGACCACAAGTGTTGCCATCGAGAGGCCGCTGATAATGCGATTACGTTGTGGGAAATTAGCGGGTCGCGCGCCGCTGCCCAACGGAAACTCGGACACTAACAATCCCTGCTGGAGAATTTCTCCGGCAAGTTTTCGATTGCGCCCGGGATAAATCAGATCAAGCCCGGTGCCGGTGACGGCGACAGTCCTGCCGGTCGCATGCAAAGCGCCTCGATGTGCCGCGGCGTCGATACCGAGTGCCATGCCGCTGGTTATCAACAGACCACCAGAGCTAAGTTGCGCGGCGAAATCGAACGCGGTTTGCGCACCACCCGGGGTGCAATTTCTACTGCCGACAATTGCCACCTGTGGTTCATGCAGCAGAGGCAGATTTCCGCTGGCGTAGAGTAAAGCAGGAAAACCGCTGATCTGGCGTAATAACCCGGGGTAAGCCTGGTCACGGTAGCAGACCAGGTGATTTAAACCCGTTGCTGCCCAGGCCAGGTCCCGTGCAACCTGTGGGTGCTGTCGGGATCTGATTTTGCGGATAGTGTCCTGGTTTAAGCCTGCGGCCTCGAGTTCGTTACTGCTACTGCTACGGATCCGTTCGGCGTCGCCGGCGAATTTCTCGAGTAGCTCTATCAGGCATGTACGCCTGGATCCCAGGCTGTGGTAAAGATGTAGAAAATCGGCTAGCAAATCCTTTTGCATGGTGGCCTCCAGTTCCATTTGTAGACCCGCATACTATAACACCAGGCATTTGCCTGGTGCTAGTGAGTGTCATAACTTATAAGGGATTGCGCTTACGGTGTTTCCACGTAGTCCTTCAGGGTGATTGGGAAATCAGCTTCCATAATGAGCGCGTAGCTCATTTTTTCGAACGAGCGGATGATCATCGCCATGCCAACCTGTTCGTCGGGGAGTTTGACACGAAACTTTGGATCTTTTTCTTTCTTGTCACGGATAACGTCTCCGTAGCGACGAATTCTCAGGATATTGCCGCTTTCGAGCCCATCGCGATTGCCAAGGTTGATTGCAATGGTTTGATATCTGCCAGTTTGCGAGATTGCGTCCAGCAGAGCCACGATCGCACCGCTGACCTGGGTGCTCGGTGGTCGCGGGTAGAAATCACGTTCAAAATTGGTGTTGTCAATCGGCAACACGATATCATCGCGCAGGATTTCGCGGTCTGACTGGGTAACTCTTACCGATGCCGGATCTCCGCGCAGCAATAATTTGGATTCGCCAACGTAAAGCGCTTCGTAGCCCAGTAATTCATTAGTAATGGGGTCGTACAAAGGTCGATCCGGGCGGTAGATCTGGTAACGACCGATACCTTTAGTAGTATCTAGTTTGCGCACATAAAGTTTGTCGTTAAGACTGTTTATGAGGTGATTGTCCAGGCTTGCGAGAACGTAGGCGGAATTTTCTCGGGTGTCCGCGTCGATGATTAACGGACGCTCGAGCAGATGACGAATCGAATCGATTGGAATCGATGGAATGGAGGCATCGATCGAATTGGAGCGAATTCGTGGATCGATCTTGACAACTTTCAGGCCGCCCTCGGTTTCCGATAATACGGATGCATCGCTGCCTCGTGACAGAACCTGCACCTTACGCTCGCCACCGATGTAGACTATGGCAAGCGTGTCACCTGGATAAATCAGGTGTGGGTTTTCAACCTGGGGATTTTTGAACCAGATTTCCGGCCAGTACCAGGGGTCGCGAAGAAATACCGTTGAGATATCCCATAGCGTATCGCCTTCTTGTACAATATAGGTTTCAGGGGACTCCGCTTCGTAAACGACGGTTTCAACTGGTTCCGGCTCAGCTATCGGTTCTGGTTCTGGTTCCGGTGCAGGGATCGCAGCCTCGACAGTCTGTACCTTGGGTGCTTCTTCAGGCTCGGGGACAACCGCATAGGGTGGAGGTGGCTCGGCACAGGCAACTATCAGCAACATAGAGGAAAGCAGAATCATTCCCTTTATAAGCTGTCTATTGTTGAAGCTAGGCATAAAAACCCCTGAAAAAACGATATTGATTGAGTGTAGACTAAATATATCCGACTACAAGTTTTTTAAGTCGGATAAATATTCTAATATAATCATTAACTTGGAACAACTAGTTGTAACTTTTCTTGAAGTATTTAACTATGGCTTTATTAAATATTTTACATTTCCCCGATCCACGTCTTAGAACCGTTGCCAAAGTGGTCAGCGAATTCGACGAAACCCTAAAACAATTGGTTAGTGACATGTTTGAAACCATGTACGAAGCGCCTGGAATTGGCCTCGCGGCAACCCAGGTCGATCGGCATATCCGCTTGCTGGTTATGGATATTTCGGAAGGCCATAACCAGCCGAGGTGCCTGATCAACCCAGTGATTCTTGCCGCAGATGGTGAAGAAGAAATGGATGAAGGTTGCCTGTCGGTGCCGGGATTTTACGAAAAGGTAAGTCGCGCCGAGCATATCCGGGTGCGCACTCAGGATACCAACGGAACCACATCGGAATTCGAGGCCGAAGGCATTGAAGCAGTCTGTATACAGCATGAAATGGACCATCTCGAGGGCAAGCTGTTCGTTGATTATCTGTCTAACCTGAAACGTAACCGTATTCGCAACAAGTTGGTCAAAATGCAAAAACAGCAGGCTCCCTACTAATATCTATGCTCAACATTATCTACGCAGGTACTCCTGAATTTGCAGTCCCGGCGCTGCAATCGCTGCTGCGCAGCGAGCATCGCGTTGTTGCGGTCTATACCCAGCCTGACCGGCCTGCGGGGCGTGGTCGCAAATTGCAGCAAAGTGCGGTCAAAACCTGTGCCCGTGAGCACGACTTGCCGGTTCGCCAGCCAACCAGTTTCAATGCCCAGGCTGATGTGGATGAGCTATGCTCCTTTAATGCCGACCTGATGGTGGTCGCCGCCTATGGTCTGTTACTGCCAGTTGCGGTACTGACCGCACCCAGACTGGGTTGCGTCAATATCCATGCATCTTTGCTGCCCAGGTGGCGCGGTGCATCGCCGATACAACAGGCTATTCTGGCGGGCGACGAGAACAGTGGAGTAACCTTGATGAAAATGGAGCAGGGGCTCGATACCGGCGCTATGATCGCGCTACGTAGCGTTGCGCTGAGGCCCTCGTGGAATGCTGCAGATCTGCATGATGTACTGGCACCGCTGGGTGCCGGGCTGCTGCTGGATTCGCTCGACAACATCGAGCAGGCAATGCAACAGGCGCAGGTTCAGGACGAGTCACAGGCCACTTACGCGCCGCGTCTGAGCAAGCAACAGGCCGAGATTGACTGGAACAAACCAGTGGCGAATTTGTTAAGGGAGATTCGCGCCTTCAATCCGTGGCCGGTTAGCTATACCTTTCTCGATGATGACAATGTTCGCCTCTGGTCTGCACAGGCTGCTGCTGATGTCACCGGGGAACTACCCGGTGTGGTAGTCGCGCACGATAGCCACGGCGTTTTTGTCAGTGGCGCTGACGGGGTGCTGCAAGTCACCGAATTACAGTTTGCCGGTCGTAACAGATGCAGCGCAGCACAGGCATTGAATGCCAGAAACCTGAGTGGATGTTTGCTCGGTAAGCGATGATAAATACCGCTAACCCTCGTTGGATTGCACTGCAGGTGATGCTGCAGGTTGTTGATCGTGGTCGTTCACTGGACGATATATTCGTCAGCAACTGGTATCAGTCGCTAACCGCAAGCCCTCGTGACCTGGCGCTGAGTCGTGAGCTCGTATTCGGCTTATGCCGTTGGTACTACGCCTTGTCGATATTACTTGGCACACGCTTGCAAAAACCACTACGAGAACGCGACCGTGATATCGAAATCATACTTTTACTCGGGCTTTACCAATTGCTGGTCCTCAACACCGAAGCTCATGCGGCGGTAAATGAGACCGTCAAGCTGACACTTTCGCAGAAAAAAACCTGGGCCCGCGGCCTGGTAAATGCGGTGTTGCGTACTGTCGTCAGAGACAAGGTCTGTCTTGATAGCATTGCGCAGGCACAGGCTTATCCGGACTGGGTGCTGGCACGCATCCGTCGTGACTGGGGTGAGCAGGCCGACCAGGTGCTGATTGAGGGTAACCAGCGTCCACCGATGACGCTGCGGGCAGATATCCGGCAAGCCGGGCTTGACGATATTATCAATAGCCTGGCAGCGGAGGGAATAGAGGCGCGCAAACACGCTATTGTTACAACTGCGATCGAACTGGCCTCACCCTGCGATGTCACCCGGCTGACGGGATTCGTACAGGGAATCCTCAGTGTTCAGGATGCCGCCGCCCAGATCGCGGCGAGTTTACTGGTATGCGAGCCGGGCGCACGCGTGCTCGATGCCTGTGCCGCGCCGGGCGGCAAGACCAGTCATTTACTGCAAGCTTACGACGATATACAGCTCGACGTACTCGATAGCAGTGAAATCCGGCTTCAACGGGTACGGCAAAATCTTGCAAGGATTAATAAATACGCCGAGATTCTGGTAGGGGATGCAGCCTCTCCAGGTAGCTGGTTTAGCGGTAACAACTATGATTGTATTCTGGCGGACGTGCCTTGTTCAGCCAGCGGTGTGATGCGCCGGCATCCGGATATCAAACTATTGCGTCGCGAAAGCGATATAATGCCGCTGCTCGCGCAACAGCGAAAAATTCTGGATGCCTTGTGGCGTCTGTTGAAACCTGGAGGGAGAATGCTGTATAGCACCTGTTCAATTTTCAAGGACGAAAATGAAGTTCAGGTGGCAAAGTTTCTGCAACGCCACCCCGACTGTACCGAGATAGCTATACCTGACGCCGCCTGGGGCGAGCCGCGGCCACAGGGACACCAGATATTGACGGGACGGGACAATATGGACGGCTTTTACTATGCACTACTAACCAAGTTGGGTCATGCATGACAGTTTTCAGCAAATATAGCTGTTTACGTCCTGCCCTCGTTGCCCTGGCATTGGCGATGTTGGTTGGTGGAACCACGACACTGGCACAGGACAACGATCCGTTTGTAGTCAAGCGTGCCGAGTTTAAACTGGATGACTCCTTGCTGATGCTGGATCTCGAGATCGATAGCAATTTACCCGATTTCATTACAATCGCGATTGATCAGGGTTTTGCAGTACCGCTGATGTTCGAAATCGAAATTCGCGCTGATCAAGCTTACTGGTTTGACGACAGGGAAGTGTCGTTGAAGCAACAATACACATTGCATCATCAGCCTTTGCTGGATTCGTACGTGGTTCTCGATGTCAATACTTCCGAGCGGCATTATTTCGATGAGCGCAAAGCAGCAGTGGATTTTATCGAATTAGTTTACAATTACCCGATGCTGGATATCGACAACCTGGCAGCCGATAAGAATTACTATGCTCGCGTGCGCTTTGGAATCGATATCGATGAATTACCGCTGCCGCTCCAGTCGAGCTGGTTTTGGGATAGCGACTGGGATTTGCAAAGCGAATGGTATGAATGGGAGGTCAAGCGCCCCGCATCATGAATAGTACATTTCGCAATACCGCCTCCATCGTAGTGCTGGTCCTGTTGTTGATAGTGTCGCTTTATACGATTAGCGACGCTACCTCGAATACGGCTATCTTTGGCAAATACTACAATTGGCTCGTGTTTTTTAACGCGCTTGGCCTCGTGATCCTGCTCGGCCTGATCGTTTTTAACGTATACAAGCTGATCGTACAGTATCGTCTGAAAACGATTGGCTCACGGCTGACTGCACGCATGATCGGGGTATTCGTATTGTTGACCATCATTCCGGTGAGCGTGGTTTATTACTTCTCCCTCAGCTTTTTACATCGTGGTATCGACAGTTGGTTTGATGTCGGTGTCGAGACGGCGCTGGAGGACTCCCTGCAACTGGGCCGCAGTGCGATGGACCTGCGTAAACGCGATGCCCTGAAAAAGACGCGCAGCATTGCGCTTGAAATAGCCGAGATTGACGATGATATCCTGATCGTTTATCTCGACCGTGTGCGTGAACAGCATGGCGCCAATGAAGTAACTCTCTACGATCACCTGAATGCAATTATCGCTTCCAGCAGTATCGATTCCACCGAATTACCGGAAGCTTTACCATTAGGCGATATTGGCGACCTCGGCCTGGATAGCCCCTATCTTAAACTGGTCGATGACCCGGTATACGGACTCGCAATACAAATTGTCATTCTGGTACAGAGCCTTGATGCGACCGAACCGGCAAAAACACTGCAGGCACAGTATCCTTTTTTCGACCGCCTTAACGAACTCACGGTGGGGGTGCAGAAAGCCCATAACCGCTACAGGGAACTCGCCATTTTGCGTGATCCATTGAAGACGAGTTTTACCCTGGCGTTGTCCATCATCTGGCTGTTAAGCGTACTTTCGGCTATCTGGCTGGCCTTTGTCGCCGCGCGTAAACTGGTAGCGCCCATAAATGACCTGGTGGAAGGAACCAAGGCGGTTGCCGCCGGCGATTACGAAAAGCAGCTAACCCTGTCGGGAAATGACGAACTGGGATTTCTGCTGCGCTCCTTCAATACCATGACGCGTAAAATTTCACGCAGTCGAGCTATCGCTGACCAGAGTCAGCGCATGGAGGCATCACAAAGAAACTATCTTGAATCGGTGATGGAACATATCACCTCGGGTGTACTGACGATCGATGAAACCGGGTTTATAAAAAGTGGTAATCCGGCTGCTCGCCTGATTTTTGATATCGAAGGTTACTTCTTCAGCGAACTTTACATCGCCGATGTGCTGCGTGAATATCCGATGATGGAGCCGTTTTTCGATGCCGTGCAAGCGCATATGAACGCCGATGATGAATGGCAGGAAGAAATAGTAATGTTTGTTCATGGTGGTAAAAAAATTCTGCGCGTGCGCGGTACCGAGTTGTTATCGCAATCCGAAGCACGCAAAGAACAGGTCATCGTGGTCGATGATTTAACCGAACTGATCCAGGCGCAAAAAGAGTCTGCCTGGAGTGAAATGGCGCGCCGGCTTGCGCACGAGATCAAGAACCCGTTAACCCCGATTCAGCTGTCGGCGGAACGTCTGCAACGCAAGTTAAGTGGTGAGGTCAGCGCGGAAAATCAGTCGATGCTGGATCGCTATACTCATACTATCGTGCAGCAGGTCGAGGCGATGAAGTCAATGGTCAACGCCTTTACCGAGTACGCCCGCTCACCGACAAAAAAACCGCAACTGGTTGACATGAATGCGATGCTCGAGGAAATTGCGGTGTTGTATCACGAAAATAATACTGACATCGCCATCAACCTGAAACTCGACAAGTCGTTACCGAAGATCGAAGCTGATGATGTACGTTTACGTCAGCTGGTACACAACCTGATCAAGAACAGCCTGGAGACTCTTCACGGTGAGGGCTGGATCAGCCTGCAGACCGATTACAGTGAAATTTCCGGTCACGGCTGGATTGAATTTACGGTTGAAGACAGTGGTAGCGGCATCGCCGACGAGGTGGCGCAGAATTTGTTTGACCCTTATGTAACCACCAAGACGACGGGCAGCGGGCTCGGGCTTGCAATAGTACAAAAGATAATCGATGAACATGGTGGGTCTGTGCGTGTCGGTCAGGGGTCTGAGGGCGGAGCCAGGTTTAGCGTGAGCTTGCCTGTATCCACTGCCGCCAACGAGGCCCGGGCAAATGGCGACGTCAAGTTATTGAAAACCAGGGTAATGCCATGAGCGCTCGTATTCTAGTGGTCGATGATGAACCTGATATCCGTTTCCTGCTCAAGGATATTCTTGAGGATGAGGGTTACCTGGTCGATGTGGCCGAGCACGCCAAGGCCGCTAATGAAATCAGGCGTGTTTCGGATCCCGACCTGGTACTGCTCGATATCTGGATGCCCGAGGTCGATGGCGTTACATTGTTGAAACAGTGGAAATCATCCGGCGAGGATCATTGCCCTGTCGTCATGATGTCCGGTCACGGCACCGTCGAGACCGCGGTCGAAGCCACCCGTTTTGGTGCGATCGATTTTGTCGAAAAACCCCTGTCCATGGCAAAACTGTTGAGCACTGTAAAATCAGCCTTGTCCAGCAGCGCTCGCGGTGTGGATCAGGAAATTCGTCGCAGGACCGAGGTACCGGTTGGCAATAGTCGTTTTGTGCAGGGCCTGAAGCAGCGCATGCTGGATTTGCGTGAATCGACTCAAGCAGTTTTCCTGACCGGCCCCGATGGCAGTGGCCGGCGGATCTGGGCTGATTATCTTAGTGACTCCGTTGGCGGCATGGAAATTTTTGATACCAGCCAGGACATCCGGCGGTTAATCCCGTTAAGCACCAACCTCTATATAGAAGAGTTAGGTGACCTCAGCATCGAACAGCAGGCACAGCTTTATGATGCCATCCTGATATCGCAGCGGGATGCTACTTTCCGTTTAATAGTCTCCAGCCGTAGGAGCTACGATGAGTTAACAGGCAATACCCGGATCGATCCGCGCATGGCCAGGATGTGGCAGGATGCGATTGCTATTCTACCCCTCGATGAGCACATCGAAGACATACCCGAGTTGCTGAAGTACTATGTGAACTGGTATAGCGAGCATGAGCAATTACCCTATCGCCATTTCAATGTTGCCGCACAAAACCTGTTGCGCAATTATCACTGGGCTGGTGATATCACGCAGCTGAAAAATTTTATCAAGGCAATACTGGGCAATAGCGATGCGGAGAAAATTGAGTTGCTGGAAATCGAACAGACACTGCGTACGATTACCACCAGCTCTGCCGCGGAGGAAGGCGATAAAATGCAGATTACGATCGATATGAATCTCGACCTCAGGGAAGCAAGAGAAGCCTTTGAGCGTGAGTACCTGTCGCGACATCTAGAGCTAAGCGGCAATAACATGACGGAGCTCGCGCGTCGGGTTGGACAGGAAAGGACTCATCTGTATCGCAAATTGAAATCATTAGGACTACAGACCAAAAAACAATAAAAAATTATGAATATCATTATATTAGGCGCCGGGCAGGTAGGCTCGACGGTGGCAACTGAACTCGCCAGGGAAGAGAGTAATGAAATAACCGTAATCGATACCAACCAGCAGATTCTTTCTGATCTGCAGGACCGTCTCGATCTGCGTACTATCTGTGGTAATGGCTCCTACCCGGGACTGCTCGACGATGCCGGCGCCGACGATGCCGACATGATTATTGCACTAACCAATAGTGATGAAATCAACATGATCGCCTGTCAGGTGGCGTCTTCCATTTTCCACACTCCCACCAAGATAGCGCGGATCCGCTCGCCCGAGTACCTGCGCCGCCCCGGCCTGTTTGCCGATGACTCGATCCCGGTTGATGTCATGATCAGCCCTGAATCCTTGGTCACTGAGTATATTTACCATTTGATCGAACATCCGAGTGCACTACAGGTTCTCGATTTCGCCGAGGGCAGGGCGCAACTGGTCGCGGTCAAGGCTTACGACGATGGTCTGATGGTGGGGCGTGCGTTGAAGACCATGAATGAAGTTGTTCCCGGAATCGATATGCGCGTA
>Ga0209271_10000099_pt1 | contig 31173 bp, 30 predicted proteins | sample tdAd002_FD_187123 | JGI IMG/M metagenome (GOLD analysis project Ga0209271, IMG submission 187123) | Marine sediment microbial communities from the Atlantic coast under amendment with organic carbon and nitrate - tdAd00.2 (SPAdes)... | ecosystem: Environmental > Aquatic > Marine > Coastal >... | reverse complement strand
AAAAGCTCGAGGCAGAACTTTACAATGATCCTGAAATCTATGATCACTTATCCGCGCTGGCGAGCGGCAACCGCAATGCCGACATTCGTATCATCGCCCAGGACACACGCGTCGCCGCCAATCAGGGTCATTACCTGATTCACCTGGCACAGAGACTACCCAGCTTTGTGCAGATTCGCCTCACCGTGACCACGGAGCATCGCAATTTCAGAGAGAGTTGGCTGATAGCCGATGACAGCGCCTATATGCGAATCCGCAATCCCGAACGTTTCGAGGGCTATTACGAGCTGGATAACAAACTCGAATGCAGGTCTTACTACGACACTTTCATCGACATGTGGGAAGCCTGCGAACAGGACCAGAACACCCGACGACTTAGCCTGTAAACCAGGGCACCTTATATCGGCAGCAAACGGCTACTTTCAGTAGCGGGCACTGATTCAACAACTGATTTAAGATTCACTTAAGTTTTCATCCTTAAACTACAGACTAATCCATTTAATCAAGGACCTGCCATGCCCGCCGACGATGCTGAAGCATCCACTGTCAAAGTCTGGGATCCACTTATCCGCGTGTTTCACTGGAGCCTGGTATTCTTCTTCTTACTCGCCTTCATTACCGGGGACGACTGGCAAGCACTACATGTACAGGCTGGTTATGCCGTTTCGTTGTTAATTGCATTCCGCCTGCTGTGGGGGCTGGTGGGCACCCGTAACGCACGATTTTTGACATTCGTGAAATCGCCCGCGGTCATGTTGGTCTACCTTAAAAGTATATTGAGCTTCAAAGTTCCCCACTACCTCGGACATAACCCGCTCGGAGCAGCGATGGTAGTTGTTCTGTTACTGAGTATTGCCCTGGTTTCATTTTCCGGCATGGTGCTCATTGCCGGCGAGGGTTCCGGGCCACTGGCAGGTACTTTATTGTCTTCATGGAACGGTGACTGGATGGAGGAAGTCCACGAATTCTTCGCTAATTTCACCCTGTTAATGGTGGTCATCCACGTCTCGGGCGTGATTTTCAGTAGTTTTCTGGAAGGAGAAAATCTGCCCAAATCGATGATGACAGGACGCAAAAAATTTCGTTCACACTGGGAGGACGTTAAACCACCGCCAGCGCAGGACACTAAACCTTAAGTCGAGACTGGATACACGGGTTCGATGAGGTTCAGAACATCCCCTGAACTGTGATTAGCATGCTTGCGACATAGTGTTTATAATGCGTGGAGTCATCGCCGGAATGAAGCCATGCCCGATAATAAAGTTTTAATACCTCTAAACCAGTCTGAACTCAGCCAGGAAATATTACCTTACGTGGAAAAATTTATTCCCGCTGCATGTAACGAGCTGGTTTTATTCTTTGTCACCAAACCACCCAGCGGTGCAGGTTTTGGCGAACCTGACCTGGGTGCCGGTTATGTGCCAAGGCCGGGAGATCAATCGGTGCAACCGACACTCCACCCCATTTACGAATCCCAGCAGGAGGACAGCATAAGAGCTCACGTCGAGGCCGAACTGACGTCCGTCACTGAGCACCTCAAGGATGCCGGCTATAAAGTCTCGCTAGCGGTCGGATTTGACAACGACCCGGTTGATGCAATTTTGGCCGAAATCAAGAACAGAAAAATCGACCTGGTCGCCATGTCCACCCGCGCCCGCGTCGGCGTAACCCGCTTCTTTTTCAGAAACATAGCCGATACCCTGGCGCAAAAAGCAAAAATACCCGTACTACTGGCACATCCATCCGCAGCCTGAGTCTAACGCCGACTACCCGCTTCAGAACCCTCCCCGAATACCGGGGCAGCTGGGCTGTTTTATTATTTTTTAACTTATTCACCGATTTTTCACAGCGGCTTTGTATAACAGAACTACGGCCCGTCGGGTCGATAGTTTACCCAGGAGAAAAAAATGAATAGGACCATTTTAAAAATCGCATCAATCTGCCTGCTTCCCCTGTCCCTGCTTGCCTCCAGGCAGGTATTGGCAGTGGCGCATCCATACGATTATCATGCCGATGCCAGGATGGTCCATCAAAACCTGGGCCCCGTCGATAAAGCCTATGGTTATATGAATGTGATTACCGATACCAATGGTAACGGCATTATTAATGTCATGTTTTCCAACGGCAGCCAGTTGAACTGGGCCCGCTTCAATGCGCGCGTCAAATTCCTGGATGCCACGGGAGCAGTGGTAAAAGAAGAGTATTTCGATCACCGTATAGCCGCGGCTGACAACGAGGGCGCGGTCGAACGCAAGGTTACCAAGCCGCTTGCCGTGTCCAATTTCGATTCGATTCAGGTTGATTTTTTCCTGACAGACTAGTTATTGCGTGTTCACGTAGGCTATTACCCGATCTCGTTCAGCTAGTACCAGGAACAGGCCAAGATCGTCCGATTGCATGCGGGATAGCGCGAACTTGACACCTGCCAGCGGCGATTCAGCAAGATAAATCCTTTCCTCCGCGATACCGCACTGCCGGCAGGCCTGTCGCAGGATTGCACTGACTTCACCCAAAGCGCGGCCGCGCAGGTAGTGCTCGGTTTCGACAATCACCACATGATCGGGCTCGAACGCGCAGACTCCGTTGGCAATGGCCGTAATCTCATCATCCGAACGATCACCAGCAGAGCCGAATAACACCCATCGCTGCCTTGCCGGCATGCGTTTTACGGTATCGGTTACTGCCTCGACACTATGTGCGTTATGTGCGAAATCGATAATTACATGGGCGCCATTTGGTAATTCAAAACTGTTCAATCGTCCTGGATTATCACGTTCGTCGCTATTGAAACGGCATAGCCCGGTATACATTTGCTCGACCGTATAACCCATTGCGCTGGCCACGCCGACTGCACCAAGCGCGTTACGCACGTTGTGCAACGCGGCGCCATTGATGGTCATCGGGATTTCATTGATGGCACAGATCTGCGCCTCCCCGTTGCCATCGAAATTGACTATCTTGTCCGTTTCGATAAAACAACAACGTCCACGGTTGTGCAATTGTTGCTGGATCAGAGGGTTTGACCTGTCGAGACTGAACCAGCACAGGTTTTGTCGGGGGTGTTCAGCCAGGTGTTTAACGATTTCAGCATCGTCCGCATTAACCACCAACACGCCACTTTCAGCCAGGGTTTTACTGACTGCAAACTTGGTTTCGGTGAGCGCGGACAAGGTATTCACCCCGTATTGGCCCAGATGATCGTCGGCAATATTGGTCACCAGTCCTACCCGGGCTCGCCGTAACGGCAGTCCGCGGCGTAAAATACCGCCACGTGCAACCTCGAGAAACGCGACTTCGAGACGCGGATCGCGTAGCAGCAGCCTGGCGCCTCCGGGTCCCGAATAGTCCCCCTGGTCGAGAACATCATCACCAACGCGTACGAAATCAGTTGAAGTAACCCCGGAGACCTGGCCCGCTGCGCGTGCGATGCCATCGAGTAGACGTACGCTGGTTGACTTACCGTTGGTGCCGGTGATCATGGCGACCGGCACATCGTGCACCGCGCTCCAGTTTATCTGTTGCGGTTGCGGGATTTGATCGACCCTGTAACTAATGCTGCCTTGCCCGTGACCAATTGAAACAACTTCATCGTCAACCAGGAAATCCACGCCGTGCTGCCCGGCTTCAGTTTGTAGTGCGATCAGGGCGGGATTTATTTCCGACTGCATTTGCCGACGAATGTTTTCGATCAGCGGATCCTTCGCTTCCGCCTCGAGCTCGAGCAATTCACAGGCACAGAAATACCAGCTAGTTTCGAGTACCAGCAGCGCGCTGTAAAGCTGGTCGACAGGTGCGGCAAGCAGCAGGTTGAATCCGTTTTCAAAACGACGATGCGTGAGCCTGGGGTTTCCCCAGTTTACCTGTGACAGCACCAGGTTGAGCTGTCGATACCAGCAGTCGAGCACCTGCTGCATATTCATATCCTCAACCAGAACATCGAGAATCGCACCGGTTTTGCTCCATACCAGCGATGGCCCGGTTAAACGCCGGCAACCATCGACAACCAGACGCTCGGAATCAGGAAATACTATTTCCATGATCTGGGAATCAACTCCTAGTCGGCATCCTCGACATCGCTGCTGGCGAGACGCACGCCACGTTCGTCGATTACGAGTTCTTCGTCCTGGTCAAGTACAAATCGTTTCGCTTTTTCCTGCACAAATACCTTGGTACCCGGGATCATTTCCTTGGTTTCTTCCTTGTCGCTGTTCAAGTTAATAATCTGCTTCCAGGTGCGGGTCAGATCATCCGCGGTAATTACCAGCAAATCTCCCTCCTCGGCATTATTGAGAGCGTAGTCGACCGCGGCCTCTTCCTCGGCAATCACCGTGATATTGCTATCGTCAACCCCGAGTTCGAGCAGGTATTTACGTACCAGTTGCGGTACCTCGTCGTCACCACGGCCGCGGCGATTACTGTCAGCCTTGCACACGAAATGAGTAAATTGCGGTAAACAGGCGGCGGCGGATTCACGAATATCCTCGTCACGGCGGTCCCCTGGTACGGAAAACACGATGCTACGCCTGCCCACCGGGTCGAGGCGATCGGCAAGCTCCGCCATGGCGCTGAAACCCGCCGGATTATGCGCGTAATCGAGGATGACCCTGAAGGGGTGTTCGTTATACACATTGGTGCGTCCCGGGCTCTGAAAGAACGAGGTATCGAAGGTCCTTAGCCCATTGCGTATTTCATCCAGGTCTTTATCGAAGCTGAAGGCCATCGCTGCCGCAAACATGGCGTTCTGCACGTTGTGCATCGCCTTGCCTTCGATCGTCGCCGGAATCAAATGTGTCCACAGCAGCGGTATATGGGCGCCGTTGTCGTAAATGGTAATCATGTCGCCGTTGATGCCCTTCTCCAGCACCACGGCACGTCCGTTAGCACGAATATGTTCGCGCACCAGCCCGTGGGTTGGATCCATGGTGACATAACACAAATGACTGGCACGCGTGTTGTCCGCCATCTTCAGGCATAGCTTGTCGTCGGCATTGAGCACCACGGTATCATTGGCAATACGCACCACGGTTTCCTTGACCCGCGCCAGTTGCTCCAGGGTTTCGATACCACCAAGGCCCATATGATCAGCAGTGACATTGATACAGGCGGCGACGTCACATTCGCTATAGCCGAGGCCAGCGCGCAAAATGCCGCCACGCGCGGTTTCCAGCACCGCGAAGTCGATGGTTGGATCGCGCAATACGATCTTCGCCGACTGCGGGCCGGTCATGTCACCCTTGACGGTAACGCGACCGTCCACCTGGATTCCGCCGGTCGATGTCATGCCGACGATGTGACCACTGGTTTTCATAATATGCGTGAGCATACGGGTGGTCGTGGTTTTACCATTGGTGCCGGTGATTGCGGCCACCGGAATCCGGCTTGGCGTACCTGGCGGATAAAGCATATCGAGTACCTTGCCGGCAACATCGCGGGATTCGCCTTCACTCGGTGCCACGTGCATACGAAATCCAGGCCCGGCGTTAACCTCGACAATAGCGCCGCCGACGTCTTTGTATGACAGCGTAATGTCGTCGGTAATAAAATCGACACCACCGATATCGAGCCCCACAGCACGCACCGCGCGTACCGCCATTTCCCGGTTATCCGGATGCACCACGTCGGTTAAATCAATTGCGGTGCCACCGGTAGACAGGTTAGCCGTAGCGCGCAGGAAAAAGATTTCACCTTTCTTCAACACGGTTTTTTCATTGTATCCGGCATCCAGCAGCAGGCGTTTCGCCTGGTTGTCGAGTTCAAGCCGCGTAAGCACCTTTTCATGACCGATGCCGCGGCGTGGATCGGAATTCACGATATCGATCAACGCCTCGATCGATTTCTTACCATCGCCAATCACGTGACCCGGCACACGTTTAGCAACAGCGACCAGTTCATTGTTAACCACCAGCATGCGATGGTCGTAACCGGTGACGAAACTCTCTGCCAGCACGAAGCGTGACCTGCCCTGTTCCCTGGCAAAATGGAATGCCTCGCGCACCTCTTCGTCGGTGGTCAGGTTGATGCTGATACCGCGGCCATGGTTGGCATCCAGCGGTTTGATTACCACCGGGTATCCCATACGATTGACCGCGCTGACCGCCTCGTCTTCGTTGCTGAACATGGTTTGCTTCGGCACCGGTAAACCCATGTCTCGCAATACGCTATGGGTGCCTTCCTTGTCGCTTGCCAGCGAGGTGGCAATGGTGCCGGTATCGCTGGTAACCGTGGCCTGGATACGTTTTTGATACTTGCCGTGGCCGAACTGCACCAGGCTGTAATCATTCAGCCGCAACCACGGGATGTCACGCTCCACTGCGGCATCGACCAGCGACTGGGTACTGGGGCCAAACTCACGCCGCTGGGCGCGATGAATAAAATCCTCGAGCTCTGCTGCAAAATCAAATTCGGCGCTGATCGGATAATCGACCTGCTCTTGTAAATCTTGTGGCAACAGATGCATCAACAGGCGCAAGGCCAGGTGTCCGGCTTCTAGACCCACATCACGCTGTTTGTAGGCATACACCATGTTATACATGCCGGTTTCACCCGTGGTGCGCGTACGTCCGAAGGAAACCCCCGAACCGGCTACGTTCTGAATCTCGAGTGCGACATGTTCCATGATATGCCCCATCCAGGTGCCGTCATCCTCGGTCAAACGGCGGATGAACCCACCCGCTTCACGATACGAACAACCGTGCTCCCGCAGACTTGGCAAGGCCTGTTGCAGTCCATCGGTAAACGCATTGCCACATTTAACCGATGGCCAGTCAATCAGCACACCGATATCGAGTACCATGCGAATCACCGGGAAGTTGGCGTAAATGCTGGGTCCAACATAAACGTTGGTTGCGGTTATTTTCATTTTCTGGATCTCGGCTTTTTAGGGGGGTAGGGTTTACGCTCATAGATGTCGAAGCGGCAGCCTTTCGACAGTACATGCAGTTTCAGGTCGAGTAAACTGAGTGATTCGTTCTTCCTGGCACGATCCATCGATGAGTAGCTCAAGTGCTCCGGGTCGATAATCGTGACCGAACCGCTACCTTCAACTTCGAACACCTGGTCGGGAGCAATAAAAATCGCGGTGTCTTCATCGATGCCGACACCCATCATAAAGGGGTTATAGGAAACTGCAGTTAACAGCCGACCGAGTCGGTCGCGCTGACTGAAATGTTGATCGATGATCACCGCGTTAGTTAATCCGAGCCCGGGGGCAAGATTGACGCCATCGGCCTGCGGCGAAAGACCCATCGAGCCACCAGCAATCATGTGTTCGGGCATAATTGCAGCGCCGGCCGAAGTGCCCGCAACATGTACCCCGGCGGCATTCAGGCGGCGCACTTTTTGTGCCACCAGGGTTCCACCGAGTATCGTCGACAGGCGCAATTGATTGCCACCGGTGATAAAAATACCGGTGGCGTCGTTGAGTTGTTCAATATATTCCTTGCGATCGGCATCGGAACGTTCACTGATCGGTAACGAAATTGCATTGGCGATTCCGATTTTTTTGAAGATTTCGATATAGCGGTCACCAGTATCGGGCAGGTTGGACGCGGTCGGAATGATCACGATCCGCGCTTTACGCCCACCGCAAAGCCGGGCGAAACGCCGCAGCACTCGCATCGACCCGGTGCGCTCTTCAGCGCCGCCTATCGGTATCACGTAACCGCGGATCTGGTCGTCTCGATGAGGGGATGGACTCATAAAATTCTCTTGGTTGCTATTCTTCGAACAGGCCGCTAACCAGCTGTCGCCCACTCTTTAAATGCCAGGCACCCCTGGCCATTACGTGATCGATACAGTTAGCCGGGTCCAGTACCACCAGATCGGCATCCAGTCCCTGCGCGATGCGACCCTTTTGTCGCAACTTGAGCAGGCTGGCGACATTACTGGTCATCAACGGCAATACAGTTTGTTCGGACAATCCGCTATCGAGTAAATTTTTCATACATTCCGCCATCGCCGAACAGCTGGCAAAACCCATTTTTATCAACTCTCCCTGTGCATCGAAGCTGGGCAGGCAACCACCACCATCGGAACTGATGGTCAATTTACTGCTATCACAACCTTTACCGATATAGCGTTCGACCGCTTCTTCAGCCGACCAGCCCTGCTCACCCGAACCTGCGGGAAACGCGGTCAGGTCGACGTTGCAGCCAAATCCGCTTAACTCGCAAGCCTGCTCGAACAATGCTTTGTTGCGATTGATATGGGTCGGGTTGAATACCCGCGGGGGAATTTCACTGGTTTCCAGGCATTCACGAATCATCGACAGCCCACGCTCGCCATCACCCAGATGAAAGTGCACGATACCTGCCTTGCCGGTCATCAGGCCGGCGACATGAGCTTCACTGGTGAGCCGCAAAATCTCATCGCGCGTTGGCTGGCTCGAGCGATGATCGCTGATTGCCACCTCACCCACGCCGATTACCGGTTCCAGGTTGACGATGTCACTGCGTACCGATCCAGTCAGGGTGATAACAGGCACGTGGTAACCACCGGTATAGCACCAGGCGGACAAGCCCTCTTCACGCAGGCCCATCACCTGGGAGAGCAGGTTCTGCGGCGTGCGCGTCAGATCGTCGGTGCCGAGCAGGCCGATTACGCTGGTGACCCCGGCACGGGTAATCTGGCTCAACGCTAACGGCGGAACCCGGGTTGACGGCCCGGCTTCACCACCGCCACCGGTCAGGTGGGTATGGGCATCGATGAACCCGGGAATCAGGCTGGCGCCATCGATATTGGTCACGCTTACATCAAGCGCGCCATCGAGTTGCGGTAGCTGTTCGCCGATGTAGGCGATTTTTCCCGCGCAAACCAGTACATGCCGGATACCCATCGGTTCGGGTGCAAAAACATTAGCATTGGTGATTAATTCGAACATTTATTGAAACTCCGAGATTTCCCGGGCGCATAAACTAAAACGCGTCATTTTAAATTAAGCTGGCGCAAAAAACCTCTGGAATTTGGCATGGCAAGGCACCAATAATACTTAACCTAACAAATATTAAGGTCATTCCCGCTTGCGCGCACTGCAAGTCCGGAACAATTACCATCGGCCCATTTAGAGACCTTCCAGGGCTACCTCGGGTGAATGCCCGCAAAAGGCGCTCCGAAACGGCATGCGCCGTTTCGCACATCCGTGTGATCGCTTGGAGCTCGACATCCATGTCTCGCTACACTTTTGCAGTCATGCTCCCGAGGTAGCCACCGCTCACTGTACGGGAAAGCCGGTGCCAGGTTTTGCGGTAGTTTTCGTCAATGTTCTGATTTGCTGCCAATTTGCCGTGCAAATGCCCTGATTTCGTCGAGGTCCGAACTGCGCCGCATTGGCGGTAAACTTTCGAGCATACCCTTGCCATAAGATTTCGTGTGCAGACGGTTATCGCACAGGGCCACGATGCCATGATCGCCTATATCGCGTATCAGCCGCCCCACCCCCTGCCGCAGGCTGATGGTAGCCTCCGGAACCTGAACTTCAAAAAAAGCGTTGCCGCCCTGTTGATTGACCTGCTGAATACGCCTGCGATACACCGGGTCATGCGGCGACTTGAACGGCAGTTTGTCGATGATAACGCAACGTAACTGGTCGCCTTTGACATCTACCCCTTCCCAGAAACTGCTGGTACCGAGCAACACCGGGTTATCAATTTTAATAAACTGCTGCAGCAATTCGTTACGTTGCAACTCACCTTGTATCAGCAATGGGTAGTCGACCTGTGAACGCAGGTACTCCGCGGTCAGGGTCAACATGCGGTAACTGGTAAACAGGATGAAGCAATGACCGGCGCAGGCTTCAACAAGCTCACGGCAAAGCTCGCCGAATACCCGCGGATAACGATCATCAGAAGGCTCAGGCAAATGTGTCGGCAGGTATAGCATGGCCTGTTGCTGATAATCGAAAGGGCTATCGAAACTGGTACTATCAATACCATCGAGTCCAAGGCGTTCACAATAGTAGCGGAACGACTGTTGTGAACTGAGTGTGGCCGAAGTAAAAATAACCGAAGCGAACGCAGCAGCCTCGAGCTGCTTGCGAAAAGCCTGCGCCACCTCGAGCGGCGATTGCACGAGGCGAAAACTACGCTCGTTCAATTCGTACCAGCTCACCTGGTTATCTTCGGCTTCGAGAAAATTCGCCAGCGCAAGCTTGAGCACCTGTACGCGACGATGGCACATCGCCAACTCCTTGCCGCGACTGACCATGGGCTCGAGCTCATCATCGAGGGCTTCGATAGACTGTTGTAATGACTGCATTGCCTGCTGAATCGCCGGCGCGTGCTGAATACTTTCCCATTCCCCTTTCTGCGTAAAGGAGCGCAACGCAAGCCGAAAATCGGCGGCACACTTGTTCATAAAATCGCTACCTTTCCTGAGTGCCTTGGACTCCGCCGCTTCTGCGACCTCGGCTTCGATAATATCTCGGCACAAAGTGTCGATCTGGCGCAGCGTAATTTGTTGGCCATAAAAATTACCGGCGATATCGGGTAGTTGGTGAGCCTCGTCGAATATCAGTACGTCGGCCTCGGGCAGGAGTTCTCCGAAACCATCTTCTTTTAATGCCAGGTCGGAAAAGTACAGGTGATGATTAATCACCAGTATGTCCGCATCCATCGCAAGTTTTCGCGCCTTCAGCACGAAGCATTTATCGATCTGCGGGCACTCGCTACCGAGGCAATTATCCGCGTTCGAAGTGGCGTAATACCACAGGCTGTCATTCTCGGGTATTTCGGCAAATTCACCAATATCACCGCTATCGCTAAGCTCTGCCCAGGCCGAAATAGCGCTGAAGATTGCCGCCATCTCACGACTTCTGAAACGATCTTCCCGACGATATTTATTTAACCGCTGCGGGCAGCAGTAATTGCTGCGTCCTTTCAGCAGCGCGACCTTTCTGGAGCTGACGATAGCCTTGCGAATTAACGGGATATCTTTTTGATAAAGCTGATCCTGCAGGTTCCGGGTTCCAGTCGAAATCACCACCCGAGCATCGCACAGGAAAGCCGGCACCAGGTAGGCGAAGGATTTACCAATACCGGTACTCGCTTCGATAACCCTTGACTCACCGAGCGCGATCGCCTCACTGATCAATTCTGCCATACCCAGCTGACTCGAGCGCGACTCGAAGTCAGTGATGTGTTCACCGATGATGCCATCGTGGCCCAGCACCGCATCCACGTTCAGCTCAGTTGCAAGTTCCGCCATTGGTACTCCTTCAATGAGATATCTTAGGATGCAGAGCATCCCAAATTGGCCAAGGCAAGGCGCAGTCCGTAGGGAATGGCATGCCCTTTACAAGGACTGCAACGCAGCATTGGCCAATTTGGGGCGCTCCCTTCGGGCCAGTCAGGAAGCAGTTATCTGCGTTGTTGTGCTCCCTTGAATTAGCTACGGCTAGTCCTGCGGTCGCACGCCTAGCAGCTAACTGCTTCCTGACTGGCTGCATTCTAAGATATCTCATTGAAGGAGTACTAACCCTTGCTGGCACTGCATCTTAAGTTTTCCATTGGCGCCATCGACAACTTCATCATTCGCGTAACTGCTGGAACGTTCTATCATTTCCAGGCAACGCTCTAGCTGACCCTGATGCCAGTAGGTTTGCGCCAGGTAGTGCCAGCTCCAGGCATTGCGCGGCTGGATCCTGATTGCCCGCTGCAGGTAATCGATGGCTTGCTGGTATTGCTCGGCATCAAGCGCGGCAAGCGCCTGGTTATGCAGTTCTGCAACCGGTTGCGCCTCAGGCTGACTGGCTTCAACATCACTCTGGTAGCGATTGGCCGGGGGTTCAGGGATGCTACACGCGCTGATAATCGATACCACGGCCAGCGTCGCCAGGCGCCACAGCGATGATAGCGGAGAAGTTATTGACATCTGGAACGCGCGCCTGGAATCCGATCCCTGGGAAACGGTAACAATACACTATCTACACAGGATTTTTGAGTAATTCCACCATCGGCCGGATTGATATGTCGCCAGGCCAGGCTGTCGTCCCGACTCAGCTTGAATGATTCGAAACCCTGCAATTCCATGATCTCCGACCAGACCCGCAACGCCCCCGATGAACCGCTCAGGTTTATCGGGCTGTTATCGTCGCGACCCAGCCATACCACCGTCAGTAAACGTTTACTGAAGCCGACAAACCAGGAATCCCGTGCTTCGTTGGTAGTGCCGGTTTTAGCGGCCAGGGTTTTACCTGGAAAACGTGCGCCAAGATATTTCGCGGTACCGATTTCGCTCACTCCAATCATCGCCCGTTGTACCTGGATCATGCGCGCCTGCTCGAACAGCTTGTGCGATTCCAGCGGCACCCGCACGAGCGTGTGGTTGTACTGGTCGGCGACGCTACGAATCGTGGTCAACGGTGTGAAGTAGCCATTGTTGGCAATCACCTGAAACATTTGCCCGACTTCGTAGGCCGACATTGAAGTGGTCCCGAGTAACATCGATGGATAAATCACGTCGTGTTTCAATAACTTTATTTTATCCAGGTTCTGTGCCAGAACCTCGAGCCCGCCATTCACCCCGAGAGCGACGAACGGCAGGTTGTAAGAACGTACAAAAGCCTCGTACAGACTCATTTGACCATGCAACTTGCGATCATAATTTCGCGGCTCCCAGATTTTTCCATCCGATTGCTGAATACGGACCGGTTCATCTTTGACCTGGCTGGCGAGGGTCAATTTGTCCTGCAACAGGCTATATAGCAGTAAGGGCTTGATCAACGAACCAATCGGGCGCTGCGCCATCACGGCTCGATTGAAACCGGGATAATCGGTTACTCGATCACCCACCAGGGCCTGTATATCACCGTTCAGGTAATCGACAATCACCACCGCAGCTTGCAGTTTGGGTTGATTGAAAGGTTTTAACCCCGTGGCCAGTCCGAGCTCCAGGTTACGTTGTACCAGCGGATCGAAAGCAGTGAAAACGCGTAAGCCGCGACGCGCCAGCTCGGCACTGGAATAGTCCAGTTGTAGTTGTCGCTTGACCAGATCGAGATAGGCCGGGAAAGGATTTACTCCGGGCAGCCGATCGACAATTCCGCTGGGTGCCGAGACTGCTTTCGCGTACTCCTCGGAATCGAGTAACTTTTGATTGAACATCACCTTGAGCACCAGGTTTCGACGAGTCAGTGCGACATCGGGTGCAGTAAACGGATTGTAGCGTGAAGGCCCTTTAACCATACCTACCAGCAGGGCCACGTGCTGTGCTTCGAGATTATCCACGCTGCGCCGGAACAACATGCGACTGGCGCGGGCAAAGCCATGGATCGCAATACGTTTTTGCTGCAACAGGAATACTTCGTTGATATATGCGGTAATGATGGCCTGCTTGCTGAAGCGCAGTTCGAGTAGCAACGCCATGAAAGCTTCGTTGGTTTTACGCAGCAATGATTTTTCCGGCGTCAGAAACAGGTTCTTTGCCAATTGCTGGGTCAGCGTGCTACCGCCTTGCACCGTTTTACCCGCTTTCAGATTGGCTAGCAAAGCCCGCATGATCGACATCGGGCTGAGTCCTTTATGCTCGTAGAACCCCCGATCTTCTATCGCGATCAGCGCATCGATTAAACGTTGCGGCACTTCGTTTTCGGCGAGCAGCAAACGGTCTTCATCGTTATCGGGAAAATAGCTGCCCAGCATCACCGGCGGAATGCGAAACAACTGTAAATCCTGGCCGCTGCTGGAATCGGTAAGCGCCGAAATCCGTCCGCGCTGGAAAAACACCTGTACCAGCCGGGAGTCCTGCAATTGGTCGCCGAAATCAAAGCTGCGCGTATTCATCTCCAGCGACGCACCGAGCATACGATACTGTCCAGGTAAGGGTTCGCTGGCAACTTCCAGGTAACTCGACAAATCGAGTTCGTACACCAGTTGCTTCCTGGTTAATGCGAGGTTGGGATACAGTTCCAGGGCCCTGGCGTAGACCCGTGACGGCAAGGCCCAGGCACCACCCTCGAAACGGCTATTGATGAGATAGTTCAGATAACCCAGGTAAATCGCAAACCCGCCCAGCAGTATCAAGGCCGCAATGGCAAGAACCTTTTTCCGGCGCGAGCGACTGGCACTAGTTGTTTTCCGACTTGGGCGGCGAGTGGTGGTCGCTTTCCTGCGCGGACGGCGGGTGGTAGTCGGTTTCTTGCGGCTTGCTTTGCGAGGCATCGCGGCGCTGCTTCGGCGCCCTGCCTAGCCCTGACTCCGCTTGGCCTTGACCGCCTGCGCGAGTTCACGCAGTAAGGTTACAGAATCATCCCAGCCGATACAGGCATCGGTGATGCTTTGCCCGTAAGTCAGTTCGGCGCCCGGCTTGAAATCCTGGCGTCCTTCGACCAGGTGCGATTCGATCATCAGTCCAAAAATATTATCCTGGCCTGTTTTAATTTGATGAACGATATCGCGACAAACTTCAACCTGTTTGTGGAACTGTTTCTGGCTATTGGCGTGACTGGTGTCGATCATCAAATGTGGGTTTAACCCGGTAGCCACGAGTTTCGCGGTGGCATCATCGACGCTGACGCGATCATAGTTGGGGCGGTTGCTGCCACCGCGTAAAATGACATGGGTATAGTCATTGCCGGCAGTGGTGAAAATAGCCGAATGCCCCTGCAGCGTAATCGAAATGAAATGATGTGAGCCCTTTGCGGCGCCCATCGCATCGATAGCAACCTGTACTCCGCCATCGGTACCGTTTTTAAAACCCACCGGGCAGGACAGTCCCGAAGCCAGCTCGCGATGCCCCTGGCTTTCAGTAGTACGCGCACCGATAGCTCCCCAGCTAACGAGATCAGAAATATACTGCGGACTGATCAGGTCGAGGTATTCGTGGCCCGCGGGAATGCCTTTTTCGGCGAGGTTCAGCAGTAATTCGCGCGCTTTGCGCACACCCTTGTTGATATGGAAACTTCCGTCCAGGTCCGGATCGTTGATCAATCCTTTCCAGCCAACCGTGGTGCGAGGCTTCTCGAAATAGACTCGCATGATGATGATTAGTTCCGCTTTCAGTTCATCACGGATTTGTTTCAGCCGGTCGGCGTATTCATGCGCGGCTTCGGTATCGTGAATCGAACAGGGTCCGATAATCACCACCAGGCGATCGTCGTTGCCGTCGAGCACATCATAAATTTGCTGGCGCGCCTCGGTAATCGTATTCGCTGCCTGTTCGGTCAGGGGAAATTCCTGCATCAACGCCTCGGGGGTTTGAATTTCCTTGGTGCCGATGATGCGCAGGTCTTTGGTTTGATGCATGGTCATTGCGGTGGGTTCCGGTGTAGCTATCTATTTGAAAAATAGGCGGTATTTTAACGGTCGGGTGATTAATTGCCAGCGTTAAATGATTGCAGCAGTGCCTGGGTCTGCGCGCTTTCCAGGCGTGGCCCGAACTGGGTAACAATCTTCGCCGAGGCCAGTGAAGCGAGATCGCCTGACTGGTGAAAACTCATGCCCTGTGACAGGCCATATAAAAATGCACCGGCAAACATGTCGCCCGCACCAAGCGTGTCGATAGCCTGAACCTGGTTGGGCTTGATCTCGATCAGGGCGACACCATCGAACAGCAGTGCGCCTTCCCTGCCCCGGGTAATGGCAAAGTTGCGCGCCAGCTGCTTGAACAACTGCACGGCCTCGTCAAAATTGTCGGTTTCAGCCAACTCCTTCGCCTCATCCTCGTTAGCGAACAACAGATCTACTTTATCGCCGATCATCGCTGTCATGGAATCACGAAAAAATTTGACCATATTTGGGTCAGACAGCGTTAACGAAGTTTTGATAGCACGGGTTTCGGCAATCTTGCGCGCCTCAATTGCAGCATCACGCGTATTCTCGGCACTGGCCAGATAGCCTTCGATATAAATATATTCAGATTGCTTGACCGCTTCAATATCGATATCGCTGCTATCGAGTTCCGCGCTCACTCCAAGGAAGGTATTCATGGTGCGATCGGCGTCGGGGGTGACAAACACCAGGCACTTACCGGTTACCCCCGCTGGTAACGGCTTGTAATCAAGACTTGAGTTTACCCCCGAGTCATGCAGGTCACGGGCAAATATCTGTCCGGTCATATCGCTTGAAACACGGCAGTCCAGGTGTGTCCTGGCGCCCATTTGCGCCAGCGCGATAATCGTATTCGCTGCCGAACCGCCACAGGCCATACTTTCGTGTGATTCACCCAGTTGCGCTACCAGGCTATTCTGGCGCTGTTCGTCGATGAGCGTCATGACGCCCTTGTCGATCCCCAGTTCCACGAGTTTCTGTGGCGTGGCGTGATACTCGATATCGACCAGCGCATTGCCAATCGAATATACATCAAATTTCTTCATAACTGTCCTTCAATCAGTAGCTTAATCAGGTCATTTTACCCGTATTGTTAGCAACACGGGGTAATCTTTTGATTCTCTGATGAAAATAAATTTAGTCCCTCAAAAAAGACAGCTTATGCTTTTCAACGGCGCCAAAAACGATTATAAATACACGCTGTTACATTTCGAAACGGGGGTATTGAAGATGTATCGCATTGAAACTACCGACCCGATTACCGGCAAATCACTGACGCAATTAGTCGACATGCCTTACGTGATTGAAAACGATAACGACGATAACCTGGTAATTTACTTTGAGTCCGAACACAACCGCGAGTTGTATCTGAAAAATCCGGCAGAACACCGGCTGGAACACCATAAATAAGGTCAGGGCAACTAACCTGTTTCAATTTCCTGGGCCATTGATTCAATGGCCTTTTGTTTGCTTTATTACATAGCCTCACTCAATTAATTATATAAATAAAATTAACTTCATTTATATATTTGGCTTGTTAATATACACGCTCCAAGAAGTTAACTAATTCATACAACCGGAGGCATTATGTCCCTTAAAGGATCACAAACCGAACAAAACCTGAAAGACGCATTTGCGGGTGAATCACAGGCTAACCGTCGTTACCTGTATTTCGCCGCCAAGGCCGACGTCGAAGGTTTCAACGATGTTTCAGCAGTTTTTCGCTCTACCGCCGAAGGTGAAACCGGCCATGCGCACGGCCACCTCGAGTACCTGGAAGAAACAGGTGATCCGGCGACCGGATTGCCAATCGGTAGCACCGAAGACAACCTCAAGGCGTCGATTGCCGGTGAAACCCACGAATACACTGATATGTATCCGGGGATGGCAAAGACTGCGCGTGACGAAGACTTCGACGAAATTGCCGACTGGTTTGAAACCCTGGCAAAAGCCGAGCGTTCACACGCGAATCGTTTCCAGAAAGCACTCGATAACCTCGACGCTTAATCCACCTCAGATACGGGCCCTGCGGGGCCCGTTTTCTTTATCCGGGCAACACACATGGCTACTACATCCCGTGAAGGCAGCCTCGATGCGCCTACGCGTCACCCTCTAGGTCAAAAAGATCCAGGGTTTTACGACGAAACCGCAATCTTCGACGAACTCGAGCGGGTCTTCGATATCTGTCACGGTTGTCGTCGCTGTGTAAGCCTGTGCAACTCCTTTCCAACCCTGTTCGACCTGGTCGACGAGTCTCCCACCATGGAAGTCGATGGCGTCGAGCGCAAGGATTACTGGGACGTAGTCGATCACTGTTACCTTTGCGATTTGTGTTACCTGACCAAATGCCCGTACGTGCCACCGCATGAATGGAACGTGGACTTTCCGCACCTGATGCTGCGCGCCAAGGCGCTGGGTTACAAACAGGGCCGGACCAAGTTCCGCGACAGGTTGATTACCTCAACCGACACCATTGGCAAGCTGGCAAGTATTCCAATCGTAGTGAACGTCGTCAACGCGGTAAACCGCAATGAAAATACTCGTGCCCTGCTGGAATCATCGCTCGGTATCGATGCCGAGGCGCGCCTGCCCAGGTATCACAGCAGCACCCTGAGCAAACGCTCCAGCCGCCATCACCCCGGTGATTTTGAGGTCGAAACTACCGACAAGACTAACGGTAAAGTTGCAATCTTTGCCACCTGTTACGGTGAGTACAATGAACCGTTGATCGGTGAAGATTTACTCGCGGTATTCGAACACAATAAAATTCCGACCATGATCGTCAAAAATACAGTCTGCTGCGGTATGCCCAAGCTTGAGCTGGGTGACCTGGATTCGGTCGAGAAACTGAAGAATCACAATATCCCGCTGCTCGCCGAACTGGTTGATGACGGCTGGGATATTATTTCACCGGTACCCTCCTGCACCCTGCAATTCAAGCAGGAACTGCCACTGATGTTCCCCGAGGACGCCGAAGTTGCAAAAGTCCAGCAGGCATTCTTCGATCCCTTTGAATACCTCGCACTGCGCCACAAGGCCGATAAATTGAACACCAAATTCGTAAACCCTGTCGGCAAGATCGCCTACCACGTCGCCTGCCATCAGCGCGTACAGCGTATCGGCATGAAAACCCGCGATATCCTGGCATTGATTCCTGATACCGAAATCGACACCATCGAGCGCTGCTCCGGGCATGACGGAACCTACGCGGTGAAAAAGGAATTTCACGATGTATCGATGAAAATCTGCAAGCCGGTGGTCAATCGCGTGAAAAAGGCCGAGCCCGACGCCTACGCCAGTGATTGCCCGATGGCTGGACACCACATCTCGGCCGGGCTCGCCGATGGCAGTAGCACCCAACACCCGATCAGCCTGTTACGCCAGGCTTATGGAATCTGAATAATGGAGTTGAACATGACCATGAACATGAGCAGGGAAATTACCCGCGACGACCTCATGAGCCTCGAGCAATACGCCGAGCAACGTGATGGATTTCGCCAACAGGTGTTGGCGCACAAGAAGCATCGTCAGGTAGCGCTCGGCCCAAATGCCACGCTCTACTTCGAAGACCGCCTGACGCTGTTGTACCAGATTCAGGAAATGCTGCGCATCGAAAAGGTGTTCGAAGCAGACGGGATTAACGAGGAGCTCGATGCCTACAATCCTTTGATTCCGAGCGGACGCAACTTCAAGGCAACTTTCATGATCGAGTACGCGGATGCAGCGATTCGCGCGGCGCAGCTGGAAAAAATGATCAATATCGAAGACCTGGTGTGGATGCAGGTTGGCGAGCACGACAAGATCTGGTCGATCGCCGACGAGGATCTCGAACGTTCCAACGACACTAAAACCTCGGCAGTACATTTTCTGCGCCTTGAAGTCAGCGATGCAATGGCACAGGACTTGAAAGCCGGCGCTGACTGGCAAATCGGCGTGCAGCACGCCGTCTACACCTACGATATGCTCGTCGAAGGCGACACCAGGGCATCATTACTACGCGACCTCGACTAAGAGGGTTTGCTATATGGCAGCGCTACACCCTCAACTGGTAGCTGATTGTGAAGTCCTGGGACGGTTCCCTCTATGTCATCTGCTGTTGATGAATGACTGTAACTACCCCTGGTTTATCCTGGTACCTGATCGCGTCAATATTCGCGAGATCTACCAACTTGGAGCTACAGACCGAGTCCAGCTGCTCGACGAGTCCTGTTTACTGTCCGAGTATCTGATGAACGAGTTCAACGGTGACAAACTCAATGTTGCAGCACTCGGAAACCTGGTGCCGCAGTTACACCTCCACCACGTGGTGCGCTATGAATCGGACTTCGCGTGGCCAACACCGATCTGGGGAAAACATCCTGCGCTGCCCTACTCCGAAACCGCACTGGAGGAAATTAAAATAAAATTCAGGATCGCCGGGTTGAAAGGCTTCGAGGTTGCCGTTAACCGCCAGCCCAGTTAGCGGAGACATTTCCTCGTAATCCGCGTTACCGGAGGTCACTGCAATCTGCAGTTTAATCTGTTTAATCTGTAAATCTGGGTCAGAGAGCAATTGTTTCTAATATTAGAAACAATTGCTCTCTGACCCAGATTTATTTGGAGAATACTACGACCTGGGCAGGATGGTATTATCACCCTTCTTTGATTAGTGCTGAATTCAAGTAATACTGATTTAAATCAATGATCAGATCTGTAATGGGTGATTAACTTGATGCCTCAGAGGAGCCGGTTGAAACGGTTAGCTTTGAACCAGATTCAGCCAACCTCCCCGACATTAGCGACATGGAAATATGAACGAATACCACTCGAACAAATCAGTAGTTCCTGGCCCGACACGCCGCCCGTTACCTGGCGGAAAACAGATGAAACTGCTTGTAATCGCGCTACTATGCTCCGGTTTGCTGTTCAGCTGCGCTCAAATTCGCAAGGCGACCTACCCGGACGATTACGTCTACCTGGAGCAGAAACAAATCACCAGCAAGATGGCGCTGTTGAGTTTTTACATGCGCAAAATTGACGAGATTCTGCTTGAAGATTCTACTATCAGCAGCGATCAGCAGACGCGAATCGAAGATATCCTGGTATCAATGGGGGAAACTGTGGATTCGCTCGGCACCGGCAATGTGCAGACCAGTCACCTGGTTATCGATGATCATATCGAACAGTTTCAATCCGCTGTCAACCTGGCGCTGAGCAATGTACGCGCAGATCCGCCCAATTATTTCGCACTGGGTCAACTCTCGGGTAGCTGTGCCGCCTGCCATCAATACCGGGAATTCTAATCGCCTTGAAAAATCGGTAGAATCGCGTCCTGTTTTCGCATATTAGCGTGGGTTCTTCTGATGTTTTTTTTGGTGACCGGGATCATCCTGTTAGCGTTGATCATCGGTGTATTCTGGTTGAAGGACGAGCTGGAAAACCCCATGCTTGCCCGCATCGCTTACTCCGGACTGGTCGCTCGCCTGGCGGTTGTCGGCGCGGTTTTTATCGTATTAGGACTGTTGCTGATACTGGCCGATTTCACAAAACACTTATCAACCTGACGAAATCGAACAGTCAGTAGTCGACCGGGGTTGCCGCCGGCAAAGGCATGCTGAGCTCGGTGAGAACCTGGCGCAAGCGGTCAGGATAATCGGTGATGATCCCATCCACCCCCATGGCAATCAGTTCACGCATACGCCCGGGATCATTCACCGTCCAGACATTGACCGATAACCCCAGCTCGTGCGCGAGCTTTATAGAATCGACGCTCACCTCTTTATGATAGGAAGACCAGATCGTACCGCCGGCAGCCTGGACCGCGCGCACCGCGCTACCGCCAAAATCATCCACGTCAAGTCCATTCAGCCAGGGTGAAGCCCCGGGCCTGCCGGTTTGCAAATTGCTCAGCCATTCCTGATCCGCTGTCAGGTACGATGTGGTGATATCCGGAGCCACATCCTGGACTTCCCGCAGAGCGCGCCAGTCGAACGATTGCACCACTACCCTGGTTTCCATCTTGTAGGCCCGAATGACGTCAACCACCGTGCGTACAAATTCTGCAGCTGTATGAGTCAGTTCAGGACGCTCCGGGTTGATTTTGACTTCGACGTTAAAGCGAACAAGCTGGTTGGTGGATTTATTGACCAGTTCGAATACCTCGCCCAGGGTGGGCACCGAAGTGCCGTCCACCGACTGTTGATCAGGATAACGTCGCGCATAATCACTGGCAGGATTAAGTCGCCCGACATCGTAAGTTTTTACCGTTGCTAGCGTCATCGCGTGAATACTGGGGCTGCCTTGTTGTAACCAGTCACCTTCAGCGTCACGCGCGATTTCAGGCTCGAAGCGCGGGTTATGTATGACAACGACCTCAAAATCACGGGTTACCGCGAGATCGAGTTCGAGCGTGCTAACCCCGATGGAGAGCGCCCTGGCAAACGCAGGCAGCGTATTTTCGGGCATCAGGCCGCGTGCCCCTCTATGGCCCTGCAGGTCAAATCCCTGGGCAGTGCCTGCTAAACCAATCAAGCCCATGGTGACGGCACTCCCGATTATTCGATTAAATGTATTGCAGTTAGTAAATTTCACTTTTAAGCAAGGCGCTTTTCGGTAGCCGCGTCGAACAGATGAATCTTGTCCGGCTCGATATGCATCGGTAAAGCTTCACCTGCCTCGAAATTTCGTATCCCGGAAAGCCGAATCGTCATGTCGGTCTGGTTGTCGCCAAAGTGACCATGCACCAGCGTGTCCGCACCCAGGTGTTCGACCAGCTTGGTGATCAGACTGCGAGCTGTGTCATCGTTGCCGGCAAGTTCGAGGTCTTCCGGGCGGATACCCAGCATCACCTGCTGGTTGCCGAACGGGGTAAACACAGTCTCAGGGAGGGTGAAGGCAACTCCACCATCAAGATCGACCGTACTACCATCGGTGCTGATTCTTGCAGGCGCGAAATTCATCGCGGGTGAACCGATGAAACCGGCTACAAAGAGCGAGGCCGGACGCTCGTAGAGTTCAATCGGCGTACCCAGTTGCTCCACCCTGCCCTGGTTCAGCACTACCAGTCGATGCCCGAGCGTCATCGCCTCGACCTGGTCATGGGTGACATAGACACTGGTAGTGCCCAACTGTTGCTGCAACAGTTTGATTTCGATGCGCATTTGCACCCGCAGTTTCGCATCCAGGTTTGACAGCGGTTCGTCAAACAGAAAAACACTGGGTTCCCGCACGATGGCGCGACCCATCGCCACCCGTTGGCGCTGACCGCCGCTAAGTTCGCGCGGCTTGCGCGTCAACTGATCATCGGTCAGTTCCAGGATTGCGGCGGCTTGCTGCACGCGTTGTTCTATTTCGACTTTCGGCAGGCGCCTGATTTTCAAACCATAGGCCATGTTGTCGAACACGTTCATATGCGGGTATAAGGCGTAGTTCTGGAATACCATGGCGATATCGCGTTCTGCCGGTTCGAGGTGATTGACCTCACGCTCGCCGATGCTGATGGTACCCGCTGTTACCGATTCCAGTCCGGCGATCATACGCATCAGGGTTGATTTGCCACAGCCTGAAGGACCGACCAGCACAATGAATTCACCGTCTGCGATATCTACATCGACCCCGTGAATGGCCTTGAAACCGTTCGGGTAGGTTTTTTCGACATTATCAAGTCTGACTTTGGCCATCGCGTTTTCCTTATTTCTCGGTCTCGGTGAGACCCTTGACAAACAGCTTTTGCATAAAAACAACCACCAGCACCGGCGGCAGCATCGCCAGTAGTGTGGTCATCATAATAATGTTCCACTCAGGCGCCTGCTCCGCCGCTTCAAGCATCTGTTTGATCGCCATGACGATGGTAAACATGCTCTGGTCGGTGGTGACCAGAAGCGGCCACAGGTACTGGTTCCAGCCGTAGATGAACAAAATGACAAATAGCGCGGCAATATTGGTGCGTGACATGGGTAATAGAATGTCGAAGAAGAAACGCATCGGACCCGCGCCGTCGATACGCGCTGCCTCGAGTAATTCGTCGGGGATGGTAAGAAAAGTCTGGCGGAACATGAAGGTGGCTGTCGCCGACGCGATCAGCGGAATGCTCAAACCCCAGTAGGTGTTCAGCATATTCAGGTTCGCCACCACTTCGAAGGTAGGAATGATCCTGACTTCCACCGGCAACATCAGCGTGATGAATATCATCCAGAAAAAGCCCATACGAAAAGGAAATCGGAAATAAACGATCGCAAAGGCCGAGAGTAACGAGATCGCAATTTTACCAACTGCAATCATCATCGCCATCACCAGGCTATTGAACAGCATCATGCCCACGCCCTGGTTTGCCCCGCCACTGATCCCCCGGTTTATGGCCTGTACAAAATTTTCAAAAAAATGATTGCCCGGTAACAACGGCAACGGAATTTGTGTCATGCGTACCGCATCGTGAGTGGCGGCAACAAAAGTGATCCAGATCGGGAAGGCGATAATCGCAACACCCAGGATCAGCATGCAATGCGAAGCTATCGTTACCACCGGTCGATTTTCGATCATGCGTATTCGACCTTTTTCTCGACGTAACGAAATTGAATCACCGTCAGGCTGATGACGATCGCCATCAGTATCACCGACTGTGCCGCGGAACCCCCGAGATCGAGTCCAACAAAACCGTCGTTATAAACCTTGTAAACCAGGATCTCGGTTGCCTTTGCCGGGCCGCCCTGGGTGATGGCGTGAATGATGCCAAAGGTCTCGAAAAACGCATACACGATGTTTACCACCATGAGGAAGAAAGTGGTCGGTGAAATCAGCGGAAAAATAATGCTGCAGAAGCGACGCACCGGTCCGGCGCCGTCAATCGCGGCCGCTTCGATCAGCGACTTAGGGATTGACTGCATCGCGGCGAGGAAAAACAGGAAGTTGTAAGCGACCTGCTTCCAGGCGGCGGCGATAACTACCAGGGTCATGGCTTCGCCGCCATTGAGCTTATGATTCCACTCGTAGCCCATCGTGGACAGGCCATAGGCTAGTATACCGAGTGTAGGATCGAGCATGAATACCCACAGGGCACCGGCCACAACCGGGGCCACGGCATAGGGCCAGATCAATAATGTACGATAGGCCATCGCCCCCTTGATAACACGATCTGCCATCGCCGCCAGTAGCAGTGAAAAGCCCATCGAAAGGCTTGCCACCAGTACCGAAAAGAACACGGTGCGCTTGAAAGCACCAAGATAGTGTTCGTCGTCGAACAGGAGCTCGAAGTTTTCGAACCAGACGAATTCGGTGCTCAGGCCAAAGGCGTCCTGAATCAGCAGCGACTGGTAGAGCGCGTGCCCGGCCGGCCAGATAAAAAAAACAAGGGTGACCGCTATCTGCGGCGCGACCAACAGATAAGGTAAATAAGATGGACCGAAATGAACCTTTTTAAGCATCCGGTATTTCTCTTACCTTGACTGACCGCAGCCGCCCCGTATAACTTTCAGGGCGGCTTCAATCAAGGTAGAGGCCCGCTAATTGGCGCGTTCGAATTTACGCAGTAGCTTGTCGCCGCGTGAAGCTGCATCGTCGAGACCTTGAGACGCGGTTTTGCTACCATTCCAGATTGCTTCCATTTCTTCATTGATAACATCGCGCACCTGCACAAAATTACCAAAGCGAACCCCGCGTGAATTAGCGGTTGGCTGGTTCAGGCTAAGCTGCTTGATTGCGGTATCGGTCCCAGGATTCGCATCGTAGAAGCCCTGCTTCCTGGACAACTCATACGCCGGGGTGGTAATCGGCACATACCCTGTTTCCTGGTGCCACCAGGCCTGGACTTCCGGGGAAGACAGGTAGGTCATGAATTTTGCTACGCCTTTATACTGGCTTTTTTCGTGGCCCTTGAGCACCCAAAGCGTTGCTCCACCGATGATCGAGTTCTGTGGTTTGCCAGCCACATCGGTATCCAGCGGCAACATGGTCTGACCGAAATCGAACTTGGCCTGCTTCTTGATAGAACCGTAATAGGCGGACGAATTCATCCACATGCCACATTCTGCATTGGTATACATGGAGAGACTGTCACCACGGCGACCGCCGTAGGTGAACAACTTGTCCTTGGACCAGTCCGCAATGCTCGCAATTCGCGCTTTAACCTGGTCATTGTTGAAGGTGAAGCTGGTATCGGTACCGGCAAAACCATTCTCTTTGGTGCCCATCGCCAGATCATGCCAGGAACTGTAATTCTCGATCATAACCCAGGATTGCCAACCGAAGGAAAAGCCGCATTTGTAACCCGCAGCCACCAGTTTTTCCGAAGCACTTTTCATATCGTTCCAGGTTTTCGGTGGCGACGAGATACCAGCCTTTTTAAAGGCGTCCCGGTTGTACCACAGCACCGGGGTCGAGCTGTTAAACGGCATCGACAGCAATTCACCATTCGAGGTCTGGTAGTAACTGATGACCGCCGGCAGGTAAATAGACTTGTCAAAAGGCTCGCCGGCATCCTTCATCACTTGCTCTACCGGATAAACCGCGCCCTTGGCAGCCATCATGGTCGCCGTGCCAACTTCGAACACCTGTACGATATGAGGTTGTTTGTTGGCCCGAAACGCGGCAATAGCTGCAGTCATGGTTTCGGTGTAATTGCCCTTGTAGCTTGGCACTACCTTGTATTCAGACTGGGTAGCGTTAAAGTCTTCAGCAATTTTATTCACGCGCTCGCCGTTGACACCACCCATTGCATGCCACCATTGAACTTCGGTTGCGGCCAGCGCAGACACCGTATAGCTGGCTACAGCAAAAGCCGCAACCGTGCCCATAATTATCCTTCTTATAATCATAATGATCTCCAGTTAGTCTGATATTTGTCTTTCTTTTATTATGCTAACGCACTTTTCAAAGTGCGCTGCTGGCAAAAGCTTGAAAACCCCGGATCCCCGGGAAGAGTCGATTGCAGAAACGTAGGATCACGGTCCGCGCTGTGCTCTTGACCAAAAATAAGCCTACCATGTCGCTCCGAATACCAACAACAATAAATACTACGGACCCCCGGGACACGGTAAAACCCAGGACGTATAACTCATTGGTAGTTATCTTAGATCTGGTTCAGTCAAACTTCTCTTGACATAAGGCACTTTAAATCAAAGGCTTACAATGTACTTTACAATTTCTTATTAAGTGTGTACTCTTAATAGTACTTAATAGTACTTTATAGAGTAATTATGAAAAACACTACCTATGTACCTTTAAAAAATGATTTGTTGATGAAGTTGATAGACCGTTACAAGGAAAATTACCCCTTTGCTATCGATGACGTGATCGAGGATTTTCTGGAAAGGACCGCTGAGGACCATAATGAGGAAAAGAGGTTTCGCGAAGGCGGTTACGCCTGGGATCAACTCGACCTTCCGGCGGGAACTCAGCTGCGTACGCGTTACTTTGACGAATGGCAACTAGCGACACTTGAAAACGGGAAATTTTATTTTAATGATCAAACCTACAAATCCCCGGCCAAGGTCTGCAACGCTATGCGCGGTAATAAAATCAATAACGCGTGGAACATGCTGCAGATAAAAAGACCCAGGGACATTGTTTTTCAGAAAGCTGAAAAACTCCGTTATTAATTACATTTATACACAGGAATCAATTCGATGAGTATTTTTAATGAAGTGCAGCAGCTCGAGCACCTGGCGGTAATAGGCAAATCGCTGATTAAATACGCGACAAGTATAGAGCCAGGCATAGTTTTCGAAAGGAAAGCGGACTGGTGGATACCACAGGGCGATCTGGATTTCGTCGGTTTCCAGTTTCAATGGACCGACGCACTCAGTATTACGATCAGTCTCTATGGCATGCCGCAGGAGCAATTCAAGCAGGATGACCTGGTGATCAAAAAAGGCATGCGTAACAACAGCGAGGCCCGGGTTACAGACGAAAATCAACTGATGGCCGCTTCGGTTTGCATCTGGCGGGCACATCAGCTGTTTCACCAGGGCAGCGGTAGAAACAACGGTGCGCTTTTACTATCCGACGAAGTCAAAACCGTCACCAAGAACTGGCTGAGACCCAGACCCGACGAAGTTCAGACCATGAACTGCGGTAACCCTTACCTGGCGGATACCAGCAACTGGTACGGTGAAGTGCGCGATTTCATGAAGAAGAACAAGATTATCGATTCATCGCTAATCGCATAGCAGACCCCTGTACATCGAGGCTATTACGTTAGTTAGCTGATTGCTTCACCCGGCTTGTACCAGCCCAGGCGGTCGTGTAGCGCGACTACTTCGCCGACCAGGATCAGGGTGGGTGCATGGACTTCGTTATGCGCAATAATTTCCGGTAAGGAATCAAGGTCACCTACAAATACCCGTTGTTCCGCGGTAGTACCCTTCTCCACCAGCGCTGCAGGAGTGTCCGCTGCACGTCCGTGCGCTTTCAACGAGCTACAGATGCCGGCGACATTGTCGAGCCCCATATAGAACACCACGGTCTGGTTAGCGTGGCTGAGCATCTCCCAGTTCAGGTCGTCACTCCCGTCGCGGCGATGGCCGGTGACGAAAATGCAGGCCTGCGAATGATCACGATGCGTCAATGGAATTCCCGCGTAACTGGCACAACCGGAGGCCGCGGTTATGCCAGGTACCACCTGGAACTCGATATTTTCATCGATGAGCTCGGCAATCTCTTCTCCGCCGCGCCCAAAAATAAACGGATCACCGCCTTTCAGGCGTAACACGCGTTTACCCTCTTTCGCCAGGCGTACTAGCAACTGGTTGATGTTCTCCTGCGGGATGGCGTGATTTGCTTTGGCTTTGCCGGCGTAAATTTTTTCGGCATCACGCCGCACCATGTCGAGAACAGGTCCTGATACCAGTCGGTCGTAAACCACGACATCGGCCAATTGCATCAAACGCAAGGCCTTGAAAGTCAGCAGGTCAGGGTCGCCCGGACCGGCACCGACCAGGTAAACTTCGCCTTTTGCCGGGTTAGCATCGAAGCCCTCTAGCTGTTGTTGCAGCAGTTCACGAGCATCCCCGGTTCTGCCGGAGAAAACCAGTTCTGCAACTTTGCCGTCCAGAACCGTTTCCCAGAAGCGTCTTCTGGAATCCACATCGGGTAAGCTTTGTTTCACCGGATCCCGGAATTCCTCGGCCAGGCTGGCGAGATCACCGTATGTCCCGGGAATACAACTCTCCAGTTTGGAGCGCAGCATACGAGCCAGCACCGGGGATACCCCGCCCGTCGAAATTGCAATTTGAACCGGGTTGCGATCAATCATCGACGGCATGATGAAACTACACAGGTTGGGACTATCGACCACGTTCACCGGAATACCGCGCGCCTGGGCCTGCTCCGAAATTTTCTGGTTCACTTCCATGTCATTGGTCGCGGCAATCACACAGACCACGCCGGTTAAATCTCCGACCGTAAATTTACGCTGTTCTATTTCGAGGGCATGGCTAGCCGCCATCTCACGGATTCGATCATCGATCTCGGGGGCGACCACGCGCACCCTGCCCTCCGCCTTGAGAAGCAATTCCGCTTTACGCGCGGCAATAGCACCACCCCCCACGACCAGGCAGGATTTGGCAGATATTTTGTAAAAGACAGGCAGAAAATTCATCGTTGGTATAAAAACCTCTGCGCGAATTATAGTTTGGGCGGGATAATTACTGAAGCCTCACGATGAGGGATAAAAAAAGCCCGCGATTGCGCGGGCTTTCGATCAGCATGGAGGTGCTATTGATTCTTTTGGCGGTAATTGTCGATAGCCGCTGCGATAGCGTCTTCAGCCAGCACCGAGCAGTGAATCTTGACCGGTGGTAACGCGAGTTCCTCGGCGATATGTGTATTCTTAATTTCGGCGGCTTGGTCAAGACTCTTGCCTTTAACCCACTCGGTTACCAGTGAACTTGACGCAATCGCCGAGCCACAACCATAGGTCTTGAACTTGGCGTCCTGGATAATGCCGTCGTCACTGACTTTGATTTGCAGCCTCATCACGTCACCACAGGCTGGCGCGCCGACCATGCCGGTGCCGACTGACTGGTCTTCGTCTATGACACCGACGTTGCGCGGATTTTCGTAATGATCGAGTACTTTTTCACTATAAGCCATGATATACCTCTAAATGCAGCGCCTAATGCGCCACCCATTCAACAGAATTAAGATCAACGCCATCTTTGTACATATCCCAAAGAGGCGACAAATCGCGTAATTTTTCAACCGCGCTACGTACCAGCTCAATTGTATAATCGATTTCTTCGGCGGTGGTAAAGCGTCCGATGGTAAAGCGAATCGAGCTATGCGCGAGCTCATCATTGCGCCCTAGCGCGCGTAACACGTAAGAAGGCTCAAGGCTGGCAGACGTACAGGCCGAGCCCGAAGAAACCGCAAGGTCGCGTAACGCCATGATCAGCGATTCGCCTTCGACGAAGTTAAAGCTGATGTTGAGATTGCCGGCGATTCGATGTTCGAGATCGCCATTGACATAGACTTCTTCCATGTCATTCAAGCCATGATAGAGACGATCACGCAACATGCGTATACGCTCATTCTCGGTCGCCATCTCTTCCCTTGCGATGCGAAAAGCTTCACCCATGCCGACAATCTGGTGCGTGGCCAGGGTGCCGGAACGCATGCCGCGTTCGTGGCCGCCACCGTGCATCTGTGCTTCCAGGCGAACGCGTGGTTTGCGCCTCACGTAGAGTGCACCTACGCCCTTGGGGCCATAAGTCTTGTGTGCGCTGAACGACATCAGGTCGACCTTCAGTTGTTCGAGATCGATATCGACCTTGCCGGTCGATTGCGCCGCGTCGACATGAAAAATAATCTTGTTTTCACGGGCGAATTCACCGATGGCCGCAATATCCTGAATCACGCCAATTTCATTATTCACGTGCATGATCGAAATCAGAATTGTTTGTTCGGTGATGGCCGCTTTCAGTTTTTCCATATCGAGCAAGCCATTTTCCAGCGGGTCCAGGTAAGTGACCTCAAAACCCTCGCGCTCGAGTTGACGACAGGTATCAAGCACCGCCTTATGCTCGGTTTTGAGCGTGATGATGTGATTGCCTTTCTTGCGGTAAAAATGTGCGGCTCCCTTGATCGCGAGATTATCTGATTCGGTAGCTCCGCTGGTCCAGACAATTTCACGTGGATCTGCATTAATCAGGTCTGCAACTTGCTGGCGTGCCAGGTCTACCGCTTTTTCAGCAGTCCAGCCAAACTCGTGGCTGCGAGATGCCGGGTTACCAAAGTCACCACCGGTAGTCAGGTATTCCGCCATTTTTGCGGCAACCCTCTGATCGGTTGGCGTGGTTGCACTGTAATCGAGATAAATAGGTAGTTTGATGTCACTCACTTCACTTCTCCAATCAGGCCATCGCTTGCGAACGACTCATGAATCGTCCGTACTGAATATCCTGTTTCTTTACAAGTTCACTTATATCGGGGCGGTTAACGTATTGATCAAGCTTGATACTGCTTAAAAACCGGTAAAGGTTGCAGGACAGCTCGAACCATAACTGGTGGGTCAGGCATTTCTCACCTTGCGAGCAATTGCCTTTGCCACCGCATTTAGTCATATCCAGTTTTTCATCGACTGACTGGATAATGTCGGCTACTGATATTTGACTGGATGGTTTGGCGAGCCTATATCCCCCACCAGGACCCCGCACGCCTTTAACTAGGCCCCGTTTTCTAAGTTTTGAAAACAATTGTTCCAGGTATGACAACGAAATACCCTGGCATTGAGATATCTCTGCCAGAGTTACCGGCCCCTGTTTATCGTGTAACGCAATATCCATCATCGCGGTTACTGCGTAACGACCTTTTGTAGACAATCGCATGGCTTATCTCATAATTCCTGACTATTTCAGTCAGGAATTATGAGATAAGCCATGCGGAAGGTCAAGATGTATTTATGAGTTGATAGAGTATGGTGTTTGAATAACTATAAATATCA
>Ga0209271_10000098_pt1 | contig 31348 bp, 21 predicted proteins | sample tdAd002_FD_187123 | JGI IMG/M metagenome (GOLD analysis project Ga0209271, IMG submission 187123) | Marine sediment microbial communities from the Atlantic coast under amendment with organic carbon and nitrate - tdAd00.2 (SPAdes)... | ecosystem: Environmental > Aquatic > Marine > Coastal >... | reverse complement strand
AAGATCGTGGAACGGCGGCGCATCGGAGAAGTTCATGCTCATAAATCCGATCGCGGTGGTGACGCTGGTGAGGAAAACCGGTTGCAAGTTGATGCGGATACTATCCACCATGGAATCTTCCCGGTTTGCTCCCTTTTGCCTCATCAGCAGGTAATTCATCAGGATGTGGACACTGTCGGCGATCGCCATGGTCGGGATGATCATGACCGCAGTAAACGATGGCGGGGTTAGCGCGATGCCAAGCCACCCGGCCATCCCCATGGCCCCGATAATAGAGAAGACAATGATTGCGAAGGTAGCCACGGTCCCGGCAAGCCCCTTGATCCAGAAATACAGCACCACGACAAACAGCAACAGCATCAACGGAAACAGGGTCGACATGTCGTACTGACTCGCCTCCGGGAAGGCCTGGTTCATGATCACGATACCGGTGAGCTTGACCTCGAATTCGGGGAAGGCTTCCAGGAATTCAGCGCGTAGCTCGCGTACGTAGGTAACCACTTCAGGGTTCTCCACGGTCTGGTCGACACCAGGAAGTTCGATCGTGATGTTCACCCCGGTGACGTGCGCCCCGGCTGAAATCAGGCGATTGATTAAAACCGGTTCGTTGAGCGCGATTTCACCGATGCGCTGCAAATCGTCAGCGTTCAGGGTCTCGGGTTCGTAGGCGAGATCCTCGACGATCAAATCATCCTCTTGCGCCGAGGTGTGCTGGTAATTACTCAGCGATTCGACGCGGGTCGAGTAAGGCGTTTGCCAGGCCCGCTCGGTCAGCCAGGCAACCGCGGTCAGGGTTTCCCGGGTGAATACCTGCCCATCCTTCGGCACCAGCAAAAACATGACATTATCGTTCCTGGTGTAGGTATCCTGCAGGTTTTCAAAGGCCACCAACTGGGGATTGTCCTCGCTGAAAAAGACGCGATAGTCGGTGGTAAAGGTTAAGTGCTGGGCGCCGGCTCCCATTCCCATAATCCACAGCACGACGAGGATCAACGTAACCCACTTGTGGCGCAGGATAAATTCAGCGTACTTACTGGCCATCATTGATTCCCTGGTTTGATTCTTATCAGTTGTAACAATTGGTTAAGCCCGTTACCGCGCAAGTGGTGCTTGATTGGACCGCGATGACCGCCAGGGATGCGGCAGCTTTGATTTAGCGATAGTGTCGCAACAATGTTTTTGCGATTGTTCCAATGTAGTGCACAAAATTATTACCAATTCCACCCGGCACTTCCTCTTGTAGCGGGCGCGTCCTTGTCTTGTCCGACGAAATATCCGACCTCTTTTTATTGATTAACGCTCGTCTGGATACGCTCATCATTTCCCAGCGCCTGAGAAATTCTTCCTGCCTTTCCTGTTCCGGAATTTCTTTTGAAATCTCTGTCGCCAAATTGTTTGCCGATGCGCTTTTGGTTTCATGCTCTTCCATTATGGTTGTCGCAATCGGACCTATAAAGTCGACCAGCAGTGTCGTCATCGAATCCAGCTCGTCTTCGCTTGCCGGCGAATCCTGTACCGTTTCCGGTGTGGCCGAAGCAACCTGCGCTGAAGAGGTCGCCGCCGTCTGCGGGAGATTGGGTAGTGCCCGTTTTATCGCCTGCATGAATTCCAGCACAGTTTGATACCTTTTGCTTCGATCAACCTCCAATCCTTTGACCACAACCGGAATTAGTGCGGTAGGGTAGGTTGCCGAGTAATCGATTCGGTTTCCGGGAGGCATGTTGACAATTTCCGTTAACCTGGAGCAATGTATTGGTGAGCTATCCGGCGTCATTTTGAGTAACTCCAGGAATAATCTCGCCGCAGAGAATACATCGGCACGGGAATCGGCCTCAAATCCAAGCCTTAGCTCGGGTGCCATGTATCTTGGCGTGCCCATGAAATTCCCGATCACCGTCAGGTCCGAGCCTTCTGTGATTCTGGCCATGCCGAAATCGGCCAACTTGATACGACCACTCTCTTTTAAAATCAAAACATTGGATGCCTTGACATCCCGGTGAACAATATTCAATTCATGTGCGGTATGCAGTGCTTTGAGCAACTGCGACATGATGGAGAGGCTGCGTCTCAGACTGATGCCACGCCCATGTTTGAGCCTGTGCTTAATAAGCCTGTGCACTGAAACCCCGTCAACGTATTCCATAATGATGAAAGGTCTATTTTCGTCCTGCCCATACTCCAGGATGCTGACGACGTTAGGGTGAATACATTTTGCCGCTGAGATCGCCTCACGTTTGAAGCGCGCTAAAAGTTCTTCACCCACCTTGCCGTTAATCAGATGCGGATGTAGCATTTTTATCGCAACGCGGCGTTCTATGTCAGGATCATATCCCTCGTATACGACTCCGGACCCGCCTTCGCCCAGCAACGACTTAATTTCGTATTTACCAATCTTTTGAGGCTTCTCTCCCATGGCGCCTAACCTGGGACTTTTTCAGTAAGTACGGGCATGGGGGCTAGCCTGATGAGAATGGTCAAGTTGCGTAGTTTGTTCATGAGTGGATACATATTGCTTCATGTATTCTCGCAAAACTTGTGAAGCCGTCACATCATGCGCTTTACAGGTATCCAGAAAATTTTTATGCAAATCAGGTTCAATTCGAATACGAAGGGCAGCTGTTTTCGCCATTGTGTGACCATTGGATACACATTAATTGAATCGGAAGTATAAGTGTTTATTAACACGACGGCAAAGTATGTCGTGTTACTAGTATTCCCGGCTCAACCTGTTCTGACAGGATTCGTCGCCCCTGGATGTAGCCAAAAAAGATTCAGAAGGTTAAGGTTTTCCCTTCTTTCGCAAACGAAAATGCGTTAAATCGCGACGATTACTCTTACCGCGTCGAGACGCAGACGGGCATGCTCCAGTGCGCTTTCAAAATGATCGAGCTGTCCCTGGAAGAATTCGATTTCATCGTTACGCACCCCGGGGTTCACCTTCTGTAATGCCACCAGGCGTGTGACCTCATGTCCCAACAGATCACGGCCACTGGTTCGAGCATCGGCAATCAGACCGGCTACCCGGGTATCAGCGACCAGTTCAGCAGATTCCAGCATTTGCGTCAACTCACTCTGGCGAGCCTTGACGATTTTGATCGCGGTGTCCTTGTCAACGCGCTGTGACTGTTGCAAGGCCGATTCAAGATCCAGGCGTTCGGCATGATCCTGCCCACTTTCATCGATCACCACGCGGATACTGGCATTCGGGAAATAGCGTTCATTGTGCCGGCTCGAGTCGTCACTGAAATCCATCAGAAAAAGACTCTCTACAAGCAGCGTACCGGCTTTGACCCCGGCATACTTCGAGGCGACTAACGCGGTATTACCAAACTCGCTGGAAAGCACCATATCCATCGCATTGCGCACGAATGGATGTTCCCAGGTCAGGTAATGCAGGTCTTCGTTGGCGAGTGCGGCGCTGCGGTCATAGGTTACCGTCATACCGTCTTCAGGCAGGCCCGGCATCTGCGTGAGCATGTTGTCACCAGGTGTTATTACCCAGCGGTCCTGGCTACGAATCTCGCTATTCACCCCGTAGCAATCGTAAATCCGCTCCATAAAACTGAACAGGTCGAAATCGAACTCGCGTTGCATCGCCTCGTCGATGAGCGCTTCCGCGACCGCGGGCCTGCAGGAGTTGATTTCGAGCAACCGATCGCGCCCTTGTTGCAGCGCCTGGTCGAGCGACTGGTGCAGTTCACGGGTTTGCTCGATGAAAGCATCCGCGGATAGCGTTGGCTCATCCAGGTAACGCTGCAATTCATGCCGTGTTTGCAGGTAAACCTGGTGTCCCGCCGGGCAGGTATGCGAAAACGCACCCAGTCCATCGTGATACCAGCGGAATAACAGATGCCGCGCACTGCCCTTCACATACGGCACATGAATGTTGATAACTGCATTCTGGCCGATACGATCGAGACGACCGATGCGCTGTTCGAGCAGATCCGGATTACGCGGTAAATCGTATAGCACCAGGTGGTGCGCAAACTGAAAGTTGCGCCCTTCACTACCGATCTCCGAGCAGATCAATACCTGTGCGCCATCCTCATAATCCGAAAACCAGGCCGCCGCACGGTCGCGATCAACCAGACTCATACCCTCATGAAACAACGCCGCGAGTATCCCGTACTGTTGCTTCAATCCAGCAACCAGCTGTTGTGCGGTCGTCGCCGCGGCAGTAATAACCAGTACTTTTTTAGATCGAAATTCGCGCAGAAATTCTCCCAGCCAATGGCTGTAGGGATCACCCACGCCGTCCGCCGTTAACGCCACCGGATAAACTTCACGTTCGGGGAATCCCTTGACCACGTGGCGGGTATTGCGAAACAACACGCGTCCAGTGCCATGTTGATCCAGCAAATCATCCAGTTCCTGAATCTGCTCCGGGTCTTCGAGCAGGATCTGGGCCTGGTCGGCAAGTTGCTGGTAACCCTGCTCGTCCAGGAGAAACCGGTTGAGATCACTGAATCGATCCGGATCCAACAGGCGCAGGCGTGCAAAATGACTTTCCTTGCCTAGCTGTTCCGGGGTCGCGGTCAACAACAGTAGTCCCGCGGTCTTTTCGGCCAGATTTTCGACCAACTGGTATTCGGGGCTGACTTCTTCGGGTGACCACAGCAAGTGATGCGCTTCGTCTACCACCAACAGGTCCCATTCGCCGGCCTGCGCATGTGCGGCCTGCTGCGGGTGTTTAACCAGGTAGTCGAGACTGCACAGCACCAGCTGTTCCCCATGGAACGGATTCTCGGTTTCGTCGTATTCCGATTCATCGTGACCGGAATGGTCGAATCGCGCCTCGTTAAAAATGCTGAACATCAGATTAAAACGGCGCAACATTTCCACCAGCCACTGATGTACCAGAGATTCCGGCACCACGATCAACACGCGCCGGGCACGCTCCAGCAGGAGCTGCTGGTGCAGAATCAAGCCGGCTTCAATGGTCTTTCCCAGACCGACTTCATCGGCAAGCAGCACCCGCGGCGCGTAACGACGGGATACCTCGTGGGCAATGTAGAGTTGATGTGCAATCAGGCTAGTGCGACTGCCGGCGAGACCGAAAACCGCGGACTGCTGCAGTCGGTTGGCAATTTCCCGGGTCTTGCAACGCAGTTTGAACCACTGGTTGCGGTCAATTTGAGCATTGAGTAATCGCTCACCCGGCTGATTGAGTTGCAGGAAATTACTCAACCTGCCCTCGGGAAGGTCGACCCGGGTACCGTGCTCATCCTCGCAGCGATAGACCATCAAACCGCTGGATTCGGTTAACTCGAGGACCTGCAGGATTTCTCCGTCCTGCCTTTCGACCCAGTCACCGGCGCGAAAACGTACCCGTGTCAAAGGTGCGTCGGCGCGCGCATATATACGCGTTTCCCCGGTCGCCGGGAACACGATACTGACGGTACGATGCTCAATCTCGATGACCATACCGAGGCCAAGTTGAAGTTCAGCGGCGCTTATCCAGCGCTGACCAATGACAAATTCCTGCATGTTTGAAAGGTTGCTTAAAAACGCGCGTGATTATAACAGGCGGCGCTTGCAGTTGAGAATTAACTTGCACAAAATGCTGGCATGATTCCACTCGATGACCACGGCTATTTCATAACCGGTTCCGATACCGATGTCGGCAAGACTTACATAGCCTGCGAAATCGTACGCCAGCTTCGCCAGCGTGGAATCGATATCGAAACCCGCAAACCCGTCGAGTCAGGTTGCGTTTTAGCTGCGGCGGGTGACCTCCTGACCCACGACGCGGCAGCATTACAGCAGGCGAACGAACATCACGAGAGCATCGAACGAATCGCGCCCTACCAATTTCGCGCGGCGCTGGCACCGCATCGAGCGGCGCGTCTCGAAAATCGCAAGCTCTACCTGGAAGATCTGGTAGATGCCTGCAGCCGCGATAACCCGGAACACCGCCTGGTAGTTGAAGGGGCCGGCGGGTTTTATTCCCCGCTTGCCGAAAACGCGTTAAACGCCGATCTGGCGAGCGCATTGCAACTGCCGGTGATCATCGTCGTCAACGACCGCATCGGCGCGGTAAACCAGACCCTGATGACTACAGAGGCCGTACAAAGCAGGCAACTTCGTGTCGCTGCTATTGTTTTGAACGCGGTAGAAGCTCTAACTGATGACACCATGGACAACGCGGCCGACCTGCAGGCTCACTGCAATCTCCCGCTATTTTGTTGCGCGCATTCCAGCCCGCTGCCCATCCTCTTCAGTTAACCCGCATGACCCTGTGAACAGAGGCTACGCGGTAATACTGACCGGCTATATCGGCTGGGGTTTATTTCCCCTTTACTGGGCACTGCTGAGCGATGTCCCTTCAATCGAAGTGTTGCTGCACCGCATGCTGTGGTCGACCCCGGTACTTTTGCTGTTGGTGCTACTGAGCGCGCGACGCCGCACCCAGGTAAGGAGCGCGCTGCAATCCTGGCATGAACTGAGATGGCTGGCGCTATCGAGCCTGATCGTCAGTTTCAACTGGGGTATTTATATCTGGGCGGTCGCCAACCAGCGCCTCATCGAAGCCAGCATGGGCTATTTCCTGACCCCGTTGCTGAACGTAATGGCCGGGGTCATCGTATTTGGAGAAAGGCTTGAACGCCTGAAGATTATCGCTATCACCTTTGCCGCGGCGGGTGTCGTTTACTACATCTTCACCACTGCGGCCATTCCCTGGGTTGGCCTGGCGGTGGGAATAAGTTTTGCCGCCTATGGATTGCTGCGTAAACAGATGAAGACTAACGCCGTGCCCGGGTTGTTGGTCGAAATACTGTTGTTACTGCCGTTTACGTTGGCGCTGATATTCTGGCTGCATTATCAGCGGGAGGCGATATTTCTGAACTATTCCCTGAACACCGATTTGCTGCTGATTCTCGGTGGCCCGATTACGGTAATACCGCTTGCATTTTTCACTGCCGGTACGCGCATGTTGCCATTGACCACGGTAGGCATACTGTTCTACGTTACGCCGTCGCTACAATTTTTGACCGGCATAATTCTGCTGGGCGAGTCTTTCAACTTGAACAAACTGGCCGGATTTATCGGTATCTGGATCGGGCTGGCGATTTTCACCTACAGCCTGCTCACCAATAGAGAATCTACACATCTTAGGTGAGTTAGCAGCCTGCTAAGCGATGAAGTCGGGCATATTGCCTACTTCGACAATCTTCATGGCATTGGTGCCGCCACCAGTGCCCATCAAATCACCCTTGGTAATAATAACCAGGTCGCCATCGGTGACGGATCCATGGCCTTTCATCAAGTCCACCGCTTCCTGATTCGCCTCGGCGTGATTGGTATGGATGGTCGGGAAATATACCGGGAACACTCCTCGATAAAGGTTAACCTTGCGATTGGTCGACTGGTGTCGAGAGAGCGCAAAAATCGGAATGGCGGAACTGATGCGCGACATCCATAACGAGGTCGAACCGGATTCGGTCAGGGTCGCAATCGCGCGCACGTCCAAATGGTTGGCTGTATACATGGCTGCCATCGCAATCGCTTCGTCAACATGGGTGAAGGTGTCATCGAGTCGGTGCCGCGATTTGATCGCGCCACTTTGCTGCTCGGCATTGATGCAGATATCCGACATCGATTTCACGGTTTCGCTCGGAAAAGCGCCGGTCGCGGTTTCCGCCGACAACATTACCGCATCGGTACCGTCGAGTACCGCGTTGGCGACATCGAAAACCTCGGCACGGGTCGGGATCGGGTTATCGCGCATCGACTCCATCATCTGGGTCGCGGTAATCGTCACGCAGTTCAGCTCTCGCGCCCGGCGAATGATTGATTTTTGTATCGCCGGCAGTTTTGCATCGCCGATTTCCACGCCAAGATCACCGCGCGCAATCATGATCGCCTCCGAGGCAGCGATAATTTCCTCGAGATTGTCCAGCGCCTCGGCACGCTCGATCTTGGCCACCAGTCCCGCGCTACTGCCTTCCGCCTCGAGCAGTTTACGCGCCTGGGTCATGTCCGCCGCGTTCCTCGGGAAAGATACCGCAACATAATCAGCATCGATGAGTGCCGCGGTTTTGATATCGGCCTTATCCTTGTCGGTTAAAACCTCTGCAGTCAGCCCGCCACCTTTGAGGTTAATCCCCTTGTTATCGGAAAGCTCGCCACCTATCTGTACCGTGCAATCGATCCTGGGGCCGTCGACAGCATCAACCTGAAGGACTATGCGTCCGTCATCGAGCATCAGGACGTCTCCGTTTTTTACATCCTGTGGCAGCTTTTTGTAGGTCACTCCGACCTGGTCGCTATCACCCTCGCCATCCGCACACTCGGTATTGAGACAAAACTTGTCCCCGATCGCGAGATCAACCGCACCATTTTTGAATTTCTCGAGTCGTATTTTGGGACCCTGTAAGTCGGCAAGAATTGCCAGGTGGCGATTATTTTCGAGACCGATACGCCTGATTTTTTCAGCCCGTGCCTTGTGTTCCTCGGCAGTACCATGGGAGAAGTTAAGCCGTACTACATCAACCCCGGCCTTGATCAGGCTATCGACCGCAGCGTCCGACTCTGTCGCCGGACCCAGGGTCGCAACAATCTTGGTTCTACGTTTTATCGGCATAATCCTGACACCTCGCTTCCAGCATTGCCACTGCGGGCAGCTGTTTGCCTTCCAGAAACTCAAGGAAAGCCCCCCCACCGGTGGATATATAAGAAATTTGCTTTTCTATACCGTACTTATCGACTGCCGCCAGGGTATCACCTCCACCTGCAATCGAAAAAGCCGCTGAGTCAGCTATCGCCTGCGACAACGCCCTGGTGCCCTCACCAAACTGATCAAACTCGAAAACTCCGAGCGGCCCATTCCAGACGATAGTCAAGGCCCGCCGCAGGATTTCGGCAAAGCGTATCGCGGTTTGCGGTCCAATATCGAAGATCATGTCATCGTCCTCGACTTCGTCTACCGGTTTAATGGTAGCCACAGCCGTCGCTGAAAATTCCTTGCCACAGACTACATCGAGCGGAATCGGAATATCCCTGCCCTGCGCTTCGGCCTGCTGCATCAAACGCTTTGCCTGCGGAATCAAATCCAGTTCCACCAGCGACTTGCCGACATTGTATCCCGCCGCCGCGATAAAGGTGTTGGCAATACCACCACCGGGAATCAACTGGTCAACGATTTCTGATAGCGACTCCAGTACCGTCAGTTTGGTGGAAACTTTTGCGCCGCCAACAATTGCCACTACCGGACTGGCAGGCTCATGCAAAGCCTTGCCCAGTGCGTCGAGTTCTGCTGCCAGCAACGGCCCGGCACAGGCTACTGGGGCAAACTGTCCAACCCCATGCGTCGATGCCTGCGCTCGATGCGCGGTGCCAAAAGCATCCATGACAAAAATATCGCATAGCGCCGCGTACTGGCGCGACAGGACATCATCGTCAGCTTTTTCACCCACATTGAAACGCACGTTTTCGAGCAGCACAACCTCGCCAGCAGCCATCGCAGGCATCTGTTCGAGGTAGTCGCTTACCAGTGACACGGGCTTGCCGAGTGCGTTGGCAAGATAATCGGCCACTGGTCGCAGCGAAAACTGCGGCTCCGGGTTACCCTCCTCAGGCCGACCCAGATGCGACATGACCATCACCTGAGCTCCAGCATCGATGCAATGTCGGATTGTCGGCAACGAGGCCTTGATACGCTGATCACTGGTAACAACACCATCACGGAGCGGAACATTCAGGTCCTGGCGGATCAATACGCGCTTACCGGCCAGATCGAGGCCGGTCATTTCCAGTACTGGCATTAGTGCTCCTGCAGATTCACAAATCAGGCGGCGATTACGCGCGCCATTTCGACTACCTTGCAGGAATAGCCCCATTCATTGTCGTACCAGGAAATCAGTTTGACGAAAGTATCATCCATCTGGATTCCGGCTTCCGCATCGAAGGTCGAAGTGCATGATTCGCCGCGAAAATCGGTCGAAACTACCTTATCCTCGGTATAAGCGAGCACACCTTTCATCGGCCCTTCGGAAGCGCTCTTCATGGCAGCACAAATGTCTTCGTAGCTAGCGTTCTTGTCCAGCTCGACGGTCAGGTCGACCACCGACACGTCGGAGGTTGGAACACGAAACGCCATGCCGGTGAGTTTGCCGTTGAGATTCGGCAACACCTTGCCAACAGCCTTGGCCGCACCAGTTGACGATGGAATGATATTCTCAAGGATACCGCGACCACCACGCCAGTCCTTCATCGAAGGGCCGTCGACCGTTTTCTGGGTTGCGGTTGCGGCGTGTACGGTAGTCATCAGGCCACGCTTGAGGCCGAAATTGTCATCGATTACCTTGGCGATCGGCGCCAGGCAATTGGTGGTGCAGGAAGCATTCGAAATGATCGCTTCGCCATCGTATTTATTATCGTTGACGCCATAAACGAACATCGGCGTATCGTCCTTGGACGGTGCCGACATGATCACTTTCCTGGCTCCGGCATCGATATGCTTCTGCGCGGTTTCCTTGGTCAGGAACAAGCCGGTTGACTCGACAACAACGTCGGTATCGATGTCGCCCCATTTCAGTTCAGCCGGATCGCGTTCCGCGGTAAGGCGAATCCGCTTACCGTTGACCACCAGCGTATTGCCATCGATAGCGATATCACCCTTGAACTTGCCGTGTACCGAATCATGCTTGAGCATGTATGCCAGGTACTCCGGATCGAGTAAGTCATTGATACCAACGACTTCGACATCGTCGAAGTCCTGTGCGGCGCGAAACACCATGCGTCCAATTCGACCAAAACCATTTATGCCGACGCGTATTGTCATTATTCTCTCTCCTGAAAGATAAAAGTTAATCTGTACCTATAAGACTGTTCACCGCTTCCACCACCTTGTCGACGGTGAAACCGAAGTATGCGAATAATTCTTTTGCGGGGGCCGATTCACCAAAGGTGTCGATGCCGATGACGATGCCATCCAGGCCAACATATTTATACCAGCCGGCGGTAACTGCAGCTTCCACTGCGACGCGCGCACTTATACTGGGTGGCAGTACCGAATCCCTATAATCCTGCGGTTGGCGATCAAACACCGCGGTGCAGGGCATCGAGACCACACGTATTTTTTCATTTTCCAGCGCTTCTGATTCGTAGGCCGCCACGGCCAGTTCGATTTCGGAGCCGGTGGCGATGATGATTGCATCCGGCGTGCCTTCACAGTCGCGCAGTATATATCCGCCACGGGCGATCGCTTCGATTTGTTGCGGGCTGCGTGCTTGATGCTTGAGACCCTGGCGCGAAAATACCAGGCAACTCGGGCCATCTCGACGTTCAATCGCGGCTTTCCAGCTGACTGCGGTTTCGACAGTATCGCAGGGGCGCCACAGGTTCATATTCGGGATCATACGCAAGGCCGGGATCTGCTCTATTGCCTGGTGGGTAGGCCCATCTTCACCGAGACCAATCGAATCGTGGGTATAAACGAAGATGCTCTGGATTTTCATCAGCGCCGCCATACGCAGCGCATTGCGCGCGTATTCGGAAAAAACCAGGAAGGTCGCACCGAACGGAATGAATCCTCCATGCAGTACGATTCCGTTCATTATCGCCGACATACCGAACTCGCGTACGCCATAATTGATGTAATTGGCTGCGGGTGATTCAGCCTGCATCGGTTTGAAACCCGACCATTCGGTCAGATTGGAACACCCCAGATCGGCGGAACCACCAAATAGCTCAGGTAACAACGGCGAATAAGCCTCGATCGCAGCCAGCGAAGCCTGGCGGGTCGCCTTGTCTTCCGCGGCTTCGTCGAGCCCGGCGATAAACGCTTGTGAAGCTTCCTGCCAGTGGTGCGGCAATTCAGCGTTGATGCGTCGCTCGAATTCGGTTGCCAGTTCCAGGTGCTCATCCTTGTAATCCGAGAATTTCTGTTTCCAGGCATCTTCCTGGCCCTGCCCCCGACCACGGTGGTCCCAACCTTTGTAAACCTCCTCAGGTATTTCGAATGCAGGATGCTCCCAGTTCAATTCGATACGCGCCAGCGCGACTTCTTCCTCTCCCAGCGGGGCACCGTGACAGGCGTGTCCACCTGCCTTGTTGGGTGAACCGAATCCAATGATCGTCTTGCAACAGATCAACGAGGGTTTGGCAGTGATTGCACGCGCCGCCTCGATCGCAATCTTGATTTCATCCGGGTCGTGTCCGTTAATTTCAATCACGTGCCAGCCGTAGGCCTCGAAACGCGCCGGAGTGTCATCGAGGAACCAGCCTTCAACCTTGCCATCGATCGAAATACCGTTGTCGTCCCAGAAGGCAATCAACTTGCCCAGCCCCAGCGTACCCGCGAGCGAACAGGCTTCGTGCGAAATTCCTTCCATCATGCAGCCGTCACCGAGAAAGACGTAGGTAAAATGATCGACAATATTGAAGCTGCCACGATTAAATTCGGCCGCAAGGGCTCGCTCCGCAATCGCCATGCCAACCGCATTGGTGAGGCCCTGGCCCAGTGGTCCGGTGGTAGTCTCGATTCCCGGCGTGTAACCATGTTCGGGGTGGCCGGGTGTTTTCGAGTGCAGTTGACGAAAATTCTTTAAATCCTCGATGGTGACATCATATCCGTTCAGGTGCAGCACCGAATAGGGCAACATCGAGCCATGCCCGTTCGACATGACAAAGCGGTCACGGTTACTCCATTCAGGATTTGCCGGATTATGGCGCATAAAGTCGTTGTATAGGACTTCAGCGATATCGGCCATACCCATGGGGGCACCCGGGTGCCCGGATTTGGCCTTCTGCACCGCATCCATACTCAACACCCGGATGGCGTTAGCAAGCGTTTTACGTGATGACATTGATCGCTCTCAAAATCGATTTGTTCGATATAACTTCTTGATTAATAATGATTATATTCTGCTTACACATGAATTATCGACATCTCTGGCGGTTAACCCCAGATCACCCACTAGATGTGTGCCGGCAATAAGGCGCGATATTCTCTCGTAAATGCAAATCGACAGCAACTTATAAAAACTTTTACGCATATTGAGCATTTCTATAGGTATGGATTTTGTTAACCCGGCGGCAATAGTTGTTACCGAGTTAATATGGCTGTTATTTTCAAATGTCTTACTTATAATGCGCCTTTTCCGACACTAGCTTTGGGGCCCAATATGTCAGGTTCATACATCTTCACTTCCGAATCGGTATCAGGCGGACATCCCGACAAGATCGCTGACCAGATATCGGATGCCGTGCTTGACGCCTTGCTGGAGCAAGACCATCGTTCCCGCGTAGCCTGCGAAACCCTGGTCAAAACCGGCATGGTTCTGCTCGCCGGCGAAATCACCACTAACGCTGAAGTCGATATGGAAGCGCTGGTACGCAAAACCGTCTGCGATATTGGTTATGACAACCCGGAATGCGGCTTCGACGGCAAAACCTGCGCCGTGCTTACCGGGCTCGGCAAGCAATCAGGCGATATCGCCATGGGGGTCGATGAATCCAGTGACAAGGAGCAGGGCGCCGGCGACCAGGGACTGATGTTCGGCTATGCCTGCAATGACACCGATGTTTTGATGCCGGCACCGATTACCTATGCGCATCGACTGGTGCGCAAGCAGCACGAGCTGATGAAATCCGGTGAACTGGACTGGCTTCTACCCGACGCAAAAAGCCAGGTCACGTTGCGTTACGAGAATCACAAACCTGTCGGTATCGAAGCGGTAGTATTGTCGACCCAGCACAAGGAATCGATAAATCTCGGCAGCTTGCGCGAAGCAGTTATCGAAACCATCCTCAAACCGGTACTACCACAGGACTGGTTGGCACAGTGTAAAAGCGAAAACATTCACGTCAATCCAACTGGCAGATTCGTGATCGGTGGCCCGGTAGGCGACGCCGGACTGACCGGACGCAAGATTATCGTTGACACCTACGGCGGCATGGCGCGCCATGGCGGCGGTGCCTTTTCCGGCAAGGACCCTTCCAAGGTTGACCGTTCAGCAGCCTATGCGGCTCGCTATGTAGCCAAAAATATTGTCGCGGCGGGCATCGCCGAACGTTGCGAGATACAGGTTTCCTACGCGATCGGAGTTGCCGAACCCACTTCGATCAGTGTCGATACCTTCGGCACCGGGGCTATCGCTGATGATCGAATCATCGCCTTGATTCGGCAGCATTTCGACCTTCGGCCGAAGGGTTTGATCGCCATGCTCGACCTGTTGAAGCCAATGTATCAGCCGACTGCCGCTTACGGGCATTTTGGACGCGAAGACCTCGATCTGAGCTGGGAAAAAGTTGGCAAGGCCAATGCGTTGAGAGCGGATGCCGGCTTGAAACAGGCTTAAAAGGAAGCTCATTCCGGCGCTTTTGCCGATTTGACACTCGGCCCTTTTTGGCTAAAATACTCGCTTCCCCGTTCCGGGGGCTTTGTGTGCGAGGAGCGCTGCGACAGCTTTACTGCCAGGCTCGCCCACAAGATCAATTCAACGGCGCTCATAAATAGTTTTGGAGATTATTTATGAGTGCCAACGCCAATGACGTCATTAAAGACGATTACAAAGTATCCGACCTCTCGCTCGCCGCCTGGGGACGCAAAGAAATCGCGATCGCTGAAACCGAAATGCCGGGCCTGGTATCGCTGCGCGGAAAATACGCTAGTGAGCAACCCCTGAAAGGAGCCCGTATCGCCGGCTCGCTACACATGACCATCCAGACCGCGGTTTTGATCGAGACCCTGGTCGCGCTCGGCGCCGAAGTTCGCTGGGCTTCCTGCAATATCTTTTCCACCCAGGATCACGCCGCGGCTGCGATCGCCGAATCCGGTGTTCCCGTGTTTGCGATCAAGGGCGAATCACTCGAAGATTACTGGCAGTACAGCCATAAGATCATGGAATGGCACGACGGCGGCGCCCCCAATATGATTCTTGACGACGGTGGTGATGCGACCATGCTGATAAATCTCGGCAGCAAGGCGGAAACAGATATTTCCGTACTCGACAATCCAGGCACCGAAGAAGAAGTCATCGCTTTTGCCTCGATTCGCGCGAAACTGGCCGAGTCGCCCAACTGGTATTCCACAATCCAGAAAAATATCAAGGGTGTTACCGAGGAAACCACCACCGGTGTGCATCGTCTGTACCAGATGCAGGCCAGAGGCGAGCTGCTGTTTCCTGCTTTCAACGTAAACGATTCGGTGACCAAGTCGAAGTTCGATAACCTTTATGGTTGTCGTGAATCACTGGTTGACGGGATCAAGCGTGCCACCGATGTCATGATCGCGGGCAAGGTAGCGGTTGTGCTCGGTTACGGAGATGTCGGCAAAGGTTGCGCTCAATCACTTAAAGGCCTCGGCGCCAGCGTCCTGGTAACTGAAATCGACCCGATCTGTGCCTTGCAGGCAGCGATGGAAGGTTTTCGTGTGGTCACCATGGATAACGCCTGTAGCCAGGCCGATATCTTCGTTACCACGACCGGTAACTTCAACGTCATCCGTAAGGATCACATGGATCAAATGAAGAATCAGGCCATCGTTTGTAACATCGGTCACTTCGACAATGAAATACAGGTTGCCGAAATGAAAGGATACGAATGGGAAAACATCAAGCCCCAGGTTGATCACATCATCTTCCCTGACGGTCGACGCATTATCCTGCTCGCCGAAGGCCGCCTGGTGAACCTGGGTTGTGCCACCGGTCACCCGAGCTTCGTGATGTCGAATTCCTTCACTAACCAGGTGTTGGCACAAATGGAAATCTACTGCAATCCCGGCAAGTATGAAAACGAGGTTTACGTTTTACCGAAACACCTGGACGAAGAAGTGGCGCGCCTGCATCTCGATAAAATCGGCGCCAAGCTGACCACGCTGACCCAGGAACAGGCTGACTACATCGGCGTCAAGGTCGAAGGTCCTTACAAACCCGAAGCTTACCGTTACTAGTCAGACCTGCACCAATGCGGATCCCCCGCGTACATGTCGGCGCTGAGCTTGTGGTTGGCGAGGTATTAGCCCTCGACAAGGCTCAGGGTCATTACCTTAAAAGCGTGCTGCGCCTGAAACCGGGCGCGGCATTTATTTTGTTCAACGGCAGGGACGCAATCGACTACCGGGCCACCCTGACTTTCGATGGCAAAAAGGTTAACGCCAGAATCGAATCAGCGATACCTGTCATCGCCGAGTCGAGGCTCAACAGCGAAATAATACAGGGGCTGGGGCGCACTGATCACACGGACTGGACGATCCAGAAAACCACTGAGCTCGGGGTTAATAAAATCTCGTTGTTCAATGCCGATCGTACGCAATCACCGCTAAAACCGGCGCAGCTGGAAAAGAAGCTTGCCCATTGGCAAGGAGTCGCCATCAGTGCCTGTGAACAAAGCGGCCGTGCGCTCGTGCCCGCAATCAGTTTCTATAGTCACTTACAGCAAGCGCTGGCAGCATCGACCATCGAGTTTAAATTGCTTCTGGATTTTGACGGGGACTCACTTGTTTCTATATTGCAACCACCTCGTACGGCCGTTTCGATTTTGCTAGGACCCGAAGGCGGGTTGAACCCGACTGAAATCGAACTCGCCAAAACGACCGGCTTTATGCCGGTTAAACTCGGTCCGCGTGTATTGCGCACTGAAACCGCAGCCACAGCTGCGCTCGCCGTCGTGCAAACCACCCTCGGTGATCTGAATTAGACCTGAACCCTCGGGGTCAGACCACGTTTTTCGCCAACCGTGTCAATCCAGGCTCCGAAAGCACCGAAAACCGTGCTCTGACCCCTTCGAAGCCACCAAACCGAAACAACTCTAGGTCGTCAGTTCTTCGACACGATTCTGGTTGAACTCGAGCTTGAGCTCGGCAATGATTTTATCGAAGTCCGGAATAACCCGTGCGAGTTGCTCGTGATCCACCCGGGCCAGTAAGTACGGACTCAACCCCTCATCGCTGCCCGCCACCATGCTATCGGCTTCCGCCAGGTAGGCACGCGGAATATCCTGCATGTGGATTCCTATATATGGCATGTCCGGGTCTTTTCCCGGATTATAGATGATAGCGATTCTGGTACGCGGACCAACTTCGGCAATACCCAGGTTACACAATTTTTCAACCTCAACCACGGGTACATAAACCCCGCGCCAAAGCACCGCACCGGGAAACCAGTCACTGCTATCAGACAACTGACGCGGGGCGGAATAACCGATTATTTCAGCAACCGCCGAGTTCGGAATCAGCAGGTTTAGCGAAGTCAGTGGTAACAGCATGCAACGCACCGATGTTAGTTTGTTACTCATAAATCAGGTCACCCGGCTCCGAGAGCACTTTGAATATTCTCAATCAACTCTTCTTCCTGGTAGGGTTTACCCATGTAATTTGTGACACCGATTTCAATAGCCCGATCACGATGTTTTTCACCGGTACGCGAAGTGATCATGATGATCGGGATTTTCGCAAAAGTTTCTTCATTTTGCATGTGGGTCGCCAGTTCAAAACCGTCCATGCGCGGCATTTCTATATCCAGCAACATGACATCGGGACGTAGATCCTGTAACTGTGCGAGCGCGTCAACCCCATCCTTGGCGGTTACAACTTCGTAGTTATGACGTTCGAGTAGTTTGCTCGCAACCCGACGCATCGTTATTGAATCATCAACCACCATTACTGTACTGCGTGCTTGCTCTACGCGATCGTCACCCGGTTGATAGTCAATCTTGACAGAGGAAGCGCTATGCCGAATCAGCCCGTTGATATCGAGAATCAGAACCACGCTACCGTCGGCCAGAATACTCGCCCCGGCCAGCGCTTTTACCTGGCTCAGCTGCTTGCCCAGCGTTTTGACCACGATTTCGCGGTTACCGATAATTTCGTCAACATGCAAAGCGACCCGAACATCACCCGCACGACTCAGAATTATGGCCTGCTTTTCGTTCTCCACAGCAGGCTTGAACGGGATGCCCGAGCCCACCAGCTTCGACAGGTTATGCAGAGCAAAACGTTGCCCGGCATACTCCAGCTCGGGTTCTTCCTGGTGGTAGTAATCGAGCATCTGCTGATTATCCAGGCGGGTGATACCTTCGATATTAATCAATGGAATTGCATAGGTTTCTTCGCCGGTACGCACCAGGATGGCCTGATTGATCGAAAGCGTAAACGGCAGGCGGGCGATGAAGGTTGTGCCCTGGGGATTGGTTGCGATTTGCAGGGTCCCACCGAGCTGTTTGATTTCGATATCGACCACATCCATGCCGATGCCGCGCCCCGACATCTGGGTTACGTGCTCGGCGGTGCTGAATCCGGGCTCGAGGATATACTGCACCAGGTCCGCCTCGCTCAGCTGGTGACTCTTTTCAAGCAAGCCTAACTGAATCGCGCGACTGCGCACTTTTTCGATACTAACCCCGGCGCCATCGTCACTGACACGAATCACGATATCTGATCCGTCACGGGCAATATCAATCGTTATCTTGCCGCTTTCCGCTTTGCCTCTCTTGACACGCTCTACTGGAGTTTCGATGCCATGTGACAGGGCGTTGCGAATAATATGTTCGAGCGGCGCAACCATACGATCGAGCACCTTGTTGTCGACTTCGTTTTCTTCGCCGGAAACTATCAGTTCGGCCTTTTTACCGAGTTCCTGGCTGCTTTGCCTGACCAGGCGACGCAAGCGTGATAACAATCCGGAAAACTTGACCATTCGGCTCTTGATCAAGCCATCCTGGAGATCAGTGCTTACACGCGATTGCTGTAGCAGCAGGGTTTCAGAGTCCTTGACCTGTTCGCCTAACATGCCCTGTAAGCTGGACAAGTCGTTCACCGATTCACCAAGCGAACGCGACAATTCCTGGATCATCGTGTAGCGGTCCATCTCCAGGGGGTCAAACTCGCCCTCCTTGCCAGACTCGCTCCGATGGCTGAAATGAATTTGTGCGTCGGTCTCCGCTTCGAGATTACGCAACTGCCCCTTGAGGCGCGTAATAGTTTGTCCCAGTTCACCCAGATGTGAGCCAAGGCCAGCCACCTGCTGCTCCATACGCGCGCGATAAATACTAACTTCACCGGCCGCATTTACCAGATTATCCAGTAGGTCCGAGCGCACCTTTATGACGTCCTGGGAAGGACGCTCCATATCCGGGGACGACTCTGCAGAGGGATTATCGCTGACGATATCGATATCTTCGCTGTCCATATTCATAGCGACTATGGTGCCGTCATCCTGGGCAGCTTCGTCATTGCCCCCAAGGCGTAAGTTCTTCAGCAACCCGACCAGGTCGGTGCAATCACTCATTGCCCGTCCTTCCTGGGCCTCGACTACCTGTTGATGTAACAGGTCAAAACAATCCTTCAACAATTCGATCAAATGGTCATTTCTATCTACCCGCCCATCGATGACGGCGATAAACATGGACTCCATTTCATGCGATAGATCGCTGATTTCCTTGAGCTCCGCCATCCGCGCACCACCCTTTAGCGTATGCAGATAACGCTGCAACTCCATTAGCGCGCTGTAGTCGAGGGCGCCGGGTTCATCAGATTCCTGCCCAGACCATTGGTGCAGGGTATTGTCGCTCATTTCCAGCAACTCATTCGCTTCATCGACGAAAATGGAAAGCAATTCGTCATCCTGTTCGGTATCAACCGCGTCACTCATCATCGTCAGGGTATCGATGAACTCACCGGTCGGTGTTGCCTCATCATCCGGAATTTCAACAGTGTACTCTTCAAAATCTTCAGCTAACGCTATCAAGCTGATCTTTAAGTCTTCGGAAATTCCTGGTAATCGTCGAGTCGTAACCAGCTCATCGGTCATGGCGTGAAGCGCGCGTTGTCCCTCGCGATAAAGGGCTACTATTTCGTGATCGAGCGCCATTTTTTGCGAGATCGCCAATCTCAAAGGCTTTTCCATCAGGCCAGCAAGCTCGCCAACAGTCGAGATATCCGCGGTTCGTGAGGCACCATGAATAGTGTGTAGTGCGCGATAGACTTCTTCGGAGGGAACTAGTTCCTGGGTCTGTTCTGCATGGTCAAGAGCGGAACTTACTATGCCTAGGTGCTGTTCTACCTCTTGTTGGTAAATTGTCAGTAGTTCCGGATCGAATGACAGGCCGGTTGGTTCGAGCGGCTCTTGAACCCTGGACTCGCTGTCCCCTGCCTCGTCTCCAGGCATCCGCATCCCTGTCGTTTCGACTAAAGGGTCAGGGGAGTCCTCCTGGTCTTCTACTTCGTTCTGGTCTTCTACTTCGTCAGTCACTACCGATTCTACGACATCGATGCCAGCCTCTTCAGTTTCAGATTGAACCTCAATTTCGAGCGCATCGAATTCGGGATCGAGGGTTTCAAATTCAATTTCTTCCGCTTCGAGCTCCGCAACCTGCGTGAAAATTTCATCATCCTCGAGCGCAGGGGTTTGCAGGACGATTTCCTCCGCTTCAATTTCAGGCCCGAGGGTATGCAGGGCGATTTCCTCGGCTTCAATTTCAGGCTCGAGGGTTTGCATAACTATTGCTTCGACTGCTGGCTCATCTGTAACTACCGGGGCTTCAACTTCAGCCTCGTCCACGGTCTCGGCTTCGCCCGTCATTGATTTCGCTACCTCGGCCTTAAACGCCACTTCGTCATCAATATCGTCATCGAAATCATCCCCGAGAAAATCTTCGCCGATGGTCTCGATCTTTATGGTTTCCCCGGTACCTGGCTCCATTTCAGCGGGCTCAAACGCCTCGGACTCGACCGCCTCTGTTTTCGACTGGCCGGTGACGGCTTGAGCATAGTCGATCGCCTGGGTGTAGCTCTCCGCCCCGGAAATTTGCAGCGGTTGTGCCAGCAGTGTGTCTCCGAAGCCTGGCTCCGCCGACACAGGATCATCGTCGTCGTCCGCGGTGCCCTGGACCTGGCTTATTTCGAAGGCAGCGGGGTCGACCTGAACAGTGTCCGGTTCGATCTCTTCAAGTATTGCCTCGCTCAATTTATCCGGCGGAATAATCTGCGTGGTTGCACCGACACCGATACCCCTCCATTTAGTTTCATCACTGTCGGTTATTCGATCATATGAAGATTCAACTTCGGGGGTTCTTTGCGTATGCTCGTACAGCAAGCGCTCAGCCTTGAATTCTGCCAGTGCTCGCGCGAGCCCCCGCAGATGGTTGATATCGGCCTCTGGCGCTGCGGACGTCTTCAGCTCTACAACCAGTTCTGGCAATACTACTGCGGCTTTACCAACTGTCTCTATAACCCGCTTGTCAGGGGAAACTGTTTTATCGATCACGCGATTCAACAATTGTTCAAAATCCCAGGCAAACTCACCAATCTTCATGGCCCCAACCAGGCGCCCACTCCCTTTTATAGTATGGAACGCCCGACGGATATTTCTTACCGCGTTTTCATCTTCCGGATGTAGTAACCAGTCTTGTTGCAAGCGCGCTATGTTGAGCGACTCTTCCTCGGCTTCCTCGAGGTAAATTTCGAGTATCTCGGGATCGCTACCCGGCCTGAGTACTTCCAGCTCCTCGTCTATAGAAATTACTTCGAGTGGTTTATCGACAGGTACACTAATCGTTTCGACTTCGGTTGTGAGCGCCTCACCTGATGCCAAAGCAGGCTCGAACTGGTGATCGGTGGAGCGATCGTCGCTAGTCAATTCCACGGCGACTACGGACTCTTCCCCGGCTTCACTATGGCCGCCATCGACTGCCGGGGCAGAGTCGGCGACCTGTTCTGTCTCGACTGGAGGTTCAGGTCTGGTTTGCGCATCGGGTTCGGTTCGAAGCTGAACTACTGCAGGTGTTTGATTGCTGCCCGCGGGTTCAGTTCGAAGCTGAACTACTGCAGGTGTTTCATTGCTGCCCGCGGCTACTGGCTCCACCTCACGCACGTCGCCTTCGGTCTGGTCGCGGATGATATCCAGATTCTGGCTAGCCTCGGTCTCGCTATCGGGCTGTACCGTGGATAGCAGCTCCTGCAATTGTGAATCCGCGGAATCGAGAATACTACCGGCATCACTGCGATGTTCGCCCAGCGACTCCAGGTAGTACTCGAGACTTACTACAACCTGCGATAATGCATCCAGACGACCCGCATCCATAAAGTCAACAATGTCGCAGCCCCGCAAATAGGTCAGCAGTCCTTCCACCACAGCGGTAGCTCGATGCTGGTTTAACAGCTGCAGCGCACCCCTTGACTCTTCCATCAAGGTTATACAAAGCTCAATATTTTCACCACGACTGGAATCCTTGATAAATTCAAGAATCGAATTCTTGGCCTTCTGAATATTATCAAGCGCAGCGGTTACAACAGCAGTTAAAACACTATCGAGTTCATAATCCCGCGTAACATCAGTTTCTGACCTGGGTTGCATCGTGCTGACCGGTTGGCGTTTCTGCATTTGATCAAGCGCATGCTCGACCTGTATTAGCTCGGCTGCCATTGATAGCAATTGCTCTTCACCTGCGGCTCGATCGCCCACCAGGATTTCCTTGACGATATCGATCTGGGCTTCGATTAGCTGTCGCTGGGAACCCAGGCCGATCATCGCCAGGGTATCTGAAATGATATGCATTTCCTGCGGTAAGTCTTTTAACTCGTCAACCCTGGATAAATCACCGTTGACATAAACTTCGAGGGTCGATTTGACCGACTCGATATCAGCCTTCACCGCCTCTGAAACTGTCTTCAACAGGGCCTGGTTGGGGCCCGCGATATTGTCCAGCACTTCACTACGCGCCGACTCCGAGGGCAAAAACTGCTCCAGTCGATAAGCGGTCTTGATGGCCTGCGCCTTGGGCCCATCACATTCTGGCTGGGCTATATAGAACAGAAAATTCTTGATCAACTCGATGGGTTGACGCTGCAGTAAACCACCTTCACCAATAATCAGGATAACGCGGAACAGCGCATCCACCTTGCCCAACAAATTTTTTATCGATACCCCGAGTTCGAGCTGCTGGCGCGAAACCGATTCGATGAGGGCGCCGACAATCCACCAGATACGTGCAATCTGTTCAGAGACAGACCGCTCTTCCAGGGTTTCGCATACCTTCTCGAGGCGCTTCAGGCTCTCTTCAATCGATTGCTCTCTGATGATGTTAAGCAGCGCCAGCTGGTAAACTGGCCGCAGTTTTTTAACCAGCAGTTTGGACGCCTGGTTACTGTCATTGTCGATCGACTGAACGTCCGCATCTTCCTGATGCATCGACAGATCTGGCAGAAACAGCAACTTTTCGGAAAATAAATCCTGGTTTCTGACCGCACGGATATCGTTTAACAGGGGTAATATGGCGATCGGTATATCACGATGCCCCGACTGGATATGCTCGAGGTAATCCGGTAGTTGCAATACCGCGCGCAGCATCACTTCCAGGGCCTGCTCCCCCTTCTCCTGTTTATTGCCAATAATAAAATCCGCCAGCGCCACCATCTCTTCGGTTAACATCGCGGCGCCATATTGTTCGATCATCACCAGCACGCCCTGGATAACGCCGAGCCCTTCCTTGACGCCCTCCAGCAGGACTTCATCTTGCGCTTCGATATACCGATTGAGATCAGCCTTGATCTCAGCCAGATTGTCATCGATGGATTTTTTTACCCATCCAAGCGCACTGTGCTTAATCGAAGTTTCCCGGGGATTCATTGCCTGGCCGGTTCTTCGCTCTCAGGGCCCAGACCCAGTGCGGCGAAATCATCGTCGTCCTGTATCATGATGCTCTCGATCGATTCGCCCCCCGGTAACTTGAAGCCTGCGACCGAATTCTGCATTTCTTTTACCATGGCCGACAATTCACCGATAGAATTTGATGCCTTGTTTGAACCTTCCGAAGTCTTGGCGGTAATCTCCTGAATCACGTCCATGGTTTCAGTTATTTGTACGCTATCCTGTGCCTGATCCCGGGTTGAATCCGATATTTCCAAAATACGCTGCGCCAGGTTCATCGAAACCTGTTCGATGCGATCGAGTGCATTACCCGCATTCTCGGTAAGCTTGGCTCCTTTTACGACGTTAGCGGTACTTTGCTCCATCGACACCGTTGCCTCATTGGTATCCGCCTGAATGGTTTTTACCAGGGCCTCAATCTGCTTGGTCGCATCACCGGTTCTTTCAGCGAGTCTTTGTACCTCGTCAGCGACCACCGCGAAACCCCTGCCAGCCTCGCCAGCCATCGACGCCTGTATGGCGGCGTTGAGTGCAAGTATGTTGGTCTGATCGGATATCTCCGTGATTAAATTGACTATGTCCCCAATTTCCTGGGATGACTCGCCAAGTCGTTTTATGCGTTTCGAAGTCTCCTGGATCTGTTCGCGAATCGTCTCCATGCCCTCGATAGTCTGACGTACGGTTTCGCCGCCTTTATGTGCGATACTGACCGATTTTCTTGCTACCTCGGCCGAATCGGAGGCGCGCTCGGAAACCTGCGACATGGATTTCGAAATCTCGGTTACAGCACTATTGGCCGCGGTGATCTGACGCGCTTGCGCATCACTGGCCTCGGCAAGTTCACCTGTCATATTCTGGGTTTTTCGTACCGCACTACGCACCTGATTCGCGGCATTGTTAATCGTGCCGACAAGATCACGCAACGCGTCTATCGAATAGTTGACCGAGTCGGCTATGGCGCCGGTTATGTCCTCGGTAACCGTAGTATGAGTCGATAAATCACCATCCGCGAGGTTGGTCATTTCATCGAGCAGGCGCAGGATGGCGCGTTGGTTTTTCTCATTTTGATCCTGCGATTCCTGCAGGCTTGACTGTGATCCTCGCGCGACGATCATAACCAGCAAAACCAACAGCAATACCGCGAACAACCCAAAGGCATAACCAATCAGGTTATATATTTCGTTGCCATGATCACGGAGTTCAATCGCCTTGATCAAATCAGCGGACGCAGACAGCATCAACGGGCTGAGCGCATCGATACTGAGGGCTGCTTCGTGTACTTTAAATATCTGCGCAGAATTATCGAGAATCTCGCGCACGTTCTTCCTGACTACCGAATATAGGTCCGCAAATTGCAACAAGTTTCCGACCACAGCTGGGCCAGTGAATTTTGCAATCCCCAGGGACGGGTTACCTTCCAGCATGGCAAGCAAATGTGTCTCTACCTGACTAGAGTCCGTGGCAAAACGATCAGCGGCGGCCATAACCACTTCAGCATCGGTTAATATCTGGTTGAGACTTTGCTCAATTCCCCGGATCAGAATGACCTGGCGTGCAGCGAGCGCTATATTCTTGCGTGGTGCTCCGGATTTTACCAACTCGGTTACTACGCGATCAGATAGCGACATTAATTCAGGCAGCGATTCGTTGATCTGGGTGACGTAATTGCTTACCGTCTCAATCGGCCCTTTGGCCGCCACCACAGTAGCAATATCCTTATCGTAATCATTCCAGAAAGCTTTCAAATTCGAAAACTCGATCGCATAATCCTCGGGTAAGGCAGGCAAATCCTGGGCCAGGTCCCCATTATTGTACTGGTCTAATGTGACCAGAAAGAGGTTCTGATTTCCGGCAAGTTCGTCGAAAGCTCTGGCCTGACCAGCCGAGGCTTCCAGCGCGCTAACCACAATTTGCTGCGACACCAGCTGCTGCTGCGAAGCTATCGTGATATAGAGTTTGTTTTTGTGCGCTTGCAGACCTTTGAAACTAAACAGTGCAACCATCGCCAACACCGATACCACCAGTAGTACGCCAACCAGGATTGCCTTTTTGTCGAAGGCGCTACCGAACTGACCAGCGGAGGACGCGGGTGCAGAATTTCGCCTCGGAAGTAAATTATTTATTTTATCAAAAACTGCCATTGGTTCCTCAATACCTAGCTAACTGTTGTTCAAATAACGCGTAAGAAGTGTTCGGCCCTGGCTAGTCTCTCTACACTGAAAACATTCCAGCGCCGCACCTGATCAACAAAAGTTCCAGCGAGATAGCTGCCGATCGAACCCGCGTCCTGAGCGACATTTTGCTGATGTTCTTCGGGTTTGAAACGTCGCAGGCCATGAACTTCATCGACCAGCAATCCCGCAACCACACCCAATTTATTGATCACCAGAATCCGGCTTTCCTTGCGGATTATGGTTGGCTTACCGTACAGAAACTCATTCATATCGAGTACCGGCATCAAGCTGCCCCGAATATTTGCCAGACCCCTGACCCAATGCGTTACTCCCGGCACTCGAATCGTTTGCGGCGGCGGCAGGATTTCACTGACGTCATCCATCTTCGCCAACAAGGGCATCTCATTTATCGCAAAGCCGATTCCTATCCAGTCATCGACTACCTCGGTGGCCACAGGCAGGCCGCTGGAATTATTGCGCCAGCGGGCATCCAGCTTAATCAGCAACTCATACGGCGAAGTAATGGACATTGAAACAGCTTCTCTTTCAAACTTCGGCGCTGGGACCGGAACCGAGCACCCTGTTGATGCGTGCAATCAAATCCTGTTCATCAGCCGGCTTTACGATGTAATCCCTGGCCCCCTGACGCATACCCCAGATCTTGTCAGTTTCCTGATCCTTGGTGGTGATAATAATCACCGGGATTGTCGAAGTGGCAGGATTACGACTCAGGTCGCGGGTGGCCTGGAAACCATTTTTACCCGGCATCACCACATCCATCAAGATACAATCGGGCTTGATCTCGATTGCCTTTTCTATTCCTTCTTCACCGTTCCTGGCAACCGATACTTCAAGATCGTTATTCAACAGCATGTTCCTGAATACGTGAACCTCTGTCGGAGAATCATCAATAATTAGTATATGTGTCATTCGCTACCTACCTCATTTTCCGCCGACCGTTCCCACTTAACCGACATGCGTTGTTATCGCATTAATCAGGTCTTCCTTGGAAAATGGTTTGGTTAAATATCTTTCCGAACCGACGATACGCCCGCGAGCGCGATCGAAAATACTATCCTTGCTGGAGAGCATGATGACCGGCGTCGCTTTAAAGGCTTGATTATTTTTAATTAATGCACATGTCTGGTACCCATCCAGGCGCGGCATCATGATGTCGACAAAAATAATATCCGGCTTGTGCTCGGTAATTTTCGCCAATGCCTCGAAACCGTCGATCGCGGTCACTACTTCGCAACCCACTTTTTTCAACAGGGTTTCGGCGCTGCGTCTGATGGTTTTACTATCGTCAATTACCATAACCTTGACGTTCAGGTTGGCTGATTGCTGTGCTCCATCTGCTATTTGAGACTCGGTGTTCACGTAACCCCCAAAGGATTAACAGCGGGTACCCCCACTTCACAAGGACAAGATTATATGGGTTTTCTCAAGTAAAACCATGATTTAATTCAACAATATAATGTGAATTCTAAGGTTTTAACCTGATACTCACGGGCTTTTTTTAACCATTCCACCAACCTAAAAAGTAGTTCAATATCCACGGTTTAACAAGCTTCAGACGAAGGCAATATTTTGATGTGCCTGGCCGCATTAATTCAGTAAAATCCGGATAACCTCTTCCAACCCGATATAACGCTTCACTTATGCCTCAAATTCGCAAACTTGGAATCGTCATGGATCCGATCGAATCCATCAAACCCTGGAAGGATTCGAGCCTGGCGATGATGCTCGAAGCACAGGCCCGCGGCTGGCAGATTTATTATTTTCTACTTGACGATATTTTCCTCGACAATGGTATCGCTATGGGACAATTCAAAACCCTGACGCTTTACGACGACAACCAGCACTGGTTTGATTACACCGGGGCCGGGCGCTGTCGACTCGACGAACTCGATGCCATTCTCATGCGCAAGGACCCTCCCTTCGATCTCGAGTATATATATTGCAGCTATATCCTCGAACAGGCGGAAGAAGGCGGCGTCCTGGTGGTAAACAAGCCCGCGAGCCTGCGCGACTGCAACGAAAAACTGTTCACGCGTGTATTTCCCGAATGCTGTGTCGATACCCTGGTAAGCCGTAATCCTGAAATTCTGCGAGGCTTCATCGAGCAGTACCAGGATATTATTATCAAACCGCTTGACGGCATGGGCGGCCAGTCGATTTTCCGGGTACAGGCTGGTGACCCTAATACCAATGCGATCATCGAAGCGGTATCCAAAAACGGCAGCTCACAGACCATGGTGCAACGCTACATCCCCGAAATCAGCGCTGGCGACAAGCGTATTTTATTAATTGACGGCGTAGCCATTCCCTACGCGCTCGCACGCCTGCCGGCCGCTGGCGAAAATCGCGGTAATATCGCTGCCGGTGCGAGTACCCGGGGCCAGCCCTTGAGTGAACGAGACCACTGGCTTTGTGAACAGGTCGGCACCGAACTGCGAGCACGCGGATTGCTGTTTGTCGGCATCGACGTGATTGGTGACTACATCACCGAAATCAATGTCACCAGCCCGACCTGTATCCGCGAGCTGGACCAGGAGTTCAACCTCAACATCAGCGCAGACCTTTTTCAGTGTATCGAGCAACGACTTCCAGCCTGATCTGGCTGTTTTTGCTCGTCTTAACTGTAAGCGGCTGCGAACGTCGGCAGCACCTGGTCGAACAACAGCTGCTCGAATTCGGCACCATCATCGAAATTACGATGATCACCGCTGATCTGACTCGGGCTGAACAGCTACTTGACGAAATCGAACGCCGCCTACGCATCCAGCGGGATCAATGGCACGCCTGGGAAGACAGCGATTTGACTCGCTTCAACATCGCATTGCAACAGGACTTGCGTGCACAGGTACCCACCAGCCTGGCTCGTTTATTACAGCTCAGTCACCATTACTACGACGCTACGGGTGGCCTGTTCAATCCCGCACTCGGAAAACTGGTGGCCGCACATGGTTTTCACGGCAGCGAGCCCGATATGAAACTGATCGCTGAAATCAAACGCGACATTCCCGGCATGCAGGATTTAACCATCGAGTCAAACTCTGCCGTGAGTAGTAATCCGCACTTACAGATTGATCTCGGCGGCATTGCCAAGGGCTACGCGGTCGGACTGGTTAGTGATTACCTGGACAACAATGGCATCGAGCACTACATCATCAATGCCGGCGGGGATATGGTTATCGCCGGCAACCGATTTGGTCGACCCTGGCGTATCGGAATCCAGAATCCGTTTGCACCCGGTGTGGTTGCACGGCTTGAAGTCGAGGGCAAACACAGCCTGTTTACCTCCGGAAACTATCACCGCCAATACTGGCGCGGTGAAGACCTCGCGCATCATATAATCGACCCCCGCAACGGTGAACCTTCCAGCGGACAAAGCTCGGCGACTGTTCTGACCGGGGACCCTATCCTTGCCGACGTTGCCGCGACCGCCCTGATGATCGGTGGACTTCGCGACAACCATGACCTGGCATTGACACTTCAAATCGAGGATTTTCTGGTGATCAGTGAAAACCGCGAAATCGTTATGAGTCGATCCCTGTCTGAAAAAATTGAAATTACGGCACCCTGGCCAGTTACAATTATCAACTAAAGCAGTGGTATTTGCTGGTGATAGCGGACTAAACTAGGCACAATAGATTTCCAATATGGCTCAAGCTAAAGTTCCCCGGATCTCCGCCAGTGATCGCCTCGGGTTCACTCTCTTTCTGGCACTTACACTACATGCAATCGTAGTTCTGGGTGTTGGATTTACCCGTTCAGATAAGCGCAGCGAGCAACCGTTGCCGAGCCTCGATATTATTCTCGCCAATTCACGTAGCTACGATACAGTCGAAAACCCGGATTATCTGGCCCAGATCGATCAGGCTGGAGGAGGCAAGGCGGACGACAAGGCCAGGCCCAGTGCACCGGTTTCCTCCCCCACCCCGGTGGATCAGAAAGGTCTGTCAGACAGGGCCCGGGCCGAATTACACAAACAACAGCTGGCGATTAGTAAGCTTTATTTCCTCACCCAAAAGGAGTCTGACAGCTATCTGAAAAAGCAACAGCAAGAGCGCGCAAAGGACTCTAACAACCCACAGGATAGTACCACCGAGCAACGCCAGACCAGGATAGCCCGTCTACAGGCCGAAATCAGGCAAATGACGATCGATTACGCGAAACGCCCGAGGACCATTACCTTGACCGCGAGTACGCGCAAGGCCGTCGAAGCTAGCTACCTGGCTTCCTGGGTACAAAAAATCGAGCACACCGGCAATTTAAACTACCCTCAGGAAGCCAGGCTGAAAAACCTTGCCGGCCGGCTACGCATGAGCGTACGTATAAATGCAGCGGGTGAGGTCCTCGACATGGAGATCACCAGCTCTTCCGGTACCAGTGTGCTTGATGAAGCCGCCAGGCAAATCCTGCGTATGGCGCAACCCTTTGCTCCATTTTCCGATGAACTAAAGGAGCGCGCAGATCAAATTGTTATCATCAGAACCTGGGATTTCAAAAGCAATCGATTTAGAACCAAAAGCGGAGTAAGCTAGGAGCTTGCCATGACACAGCAAAATACCAGCCTTGTCGATAAGTGCCTGATCGCAACTCCTGCGATCAAGGACCCGATTTTCGCTTCCAGCCTCGTCTACATGTGTGAACATAGCGAAGACGGCAGTATGGGACTGGTGGTCAACCATGAAACATCGCAGGTACTGGAAGATATTTTCAGCCAGCTCGATATCAAGTGCGAAAACGATGAAATCAACCAACAGCCGGTGTATATCGGTGGACCAGTACAGCTCGAACAGGGTTTCGTGCTGCATTCCAGCAAGGGGAGCTGGCAAAACAGTGTCGAGGTTTCGGACGGAGTCAATTTGACCAGTTCACTGGATATACTGCAGTCAATCGCCGACGGCAAGGGCCCCGAAGACTATCTCGTCATCCTTGGCTTTTCAGGCTGGGCTTCGGGTCAACTCGAGGCTGAACTACAACAAAATTCCTGGCTCACATCTACCTGCGATGCGAATCTGTTGTTTCATCAAAAGCCCGAAGACAAGTGGCAAATTGCCTTCGATACGCTGGGATTCGATATCAATATGCTCTCTCCCGTGAGCGGGAATGCCTGAAGATCTAACGACGGTAGTCGGTTTCGATTTTGGTTCTCGCTGGATTGGCGTTGCCGTTGGCCAGACACTAACCCGCCAGGCCACACCACTCACCACGCTAAAAGCAAACGACTGGAAAAGTATCAAGCGGTTACTGGATGAATGGAAACCACAAAGGCTGGTCGTCGGCCTGCCACTCAGCATGTCGGGAGAAGATCAGGAAATGACGGCCAGCGCAAAGCGTTTTGGCCGCCAGCTGGAGGGGCGTTTTGGAATCTCGACGGTGATGGTCGATGAGAGGTTGACCACCCGTGAAGCCTACCAGATAGCTATCGAGCAGCAGCGCAAGAAATCCAAACAGGAAATCGATAGCATGTCCGCGGCACTGATTACAGAGGCCTGGCTGCAAAACCATGCGCCGCAATGAAGCGGTCGCTGGGTCAATAGTGTATTCAAAATGAATTTATGCTATAAAGCGTCC
>Ga0209271_10000097_pt1 | contig 31485 bp, 27 predicted proteins | sample tdAd002_FD_187123 | JGI IMG/M metagenome (GOLD analysis project Ga0209271, IMG submission 187123) | Marine sediment microbial communities from the Atlantic coast under amendment with organic carbon and nitrate - tdAd00.2 (SPAdes)... | ecosystem: Environmental > Aquatic > Marine > Coastal >... | reverse complement strand
ACACTTTATCTTAGAGCAAAAAGATGGAGTGTGAACAATGGCCCTTAGACCTCGAATATATTACAACGCAGAACAGAAAGCCCAGATGTGGGATCGCTGTCTTGCATGATCAGGATGATAGCGGCTGGTATCCACACCAGTGCCGAACCGATGCTCGGTATAACCGACAGCACGGCCATGACCGTACCCCAGAACACGGCGTTGTCGATGCCGGCTACGGCGAAAGCACCCCCCGCGAGGCTGCCCTGTAATACGCCGATCATCATTGATCCCTTCAACGTGGCACGCGTGACTGAAGTGAACTTGTTCAGCATCAGGCTTTCGTCGTCATTGTTTAATGGCAGGTAATAAAGGATTTTTTTGATCAGCCTGGAGCCGTCCATCTGAAAAAAGTACATGGTGTACAAAAAGACAAAGGTCATGAACAGGAAGTTGGCAGTGTCCAGCGTTGCCTGGGAAAGACCGCCCACGATCCAGTTGCTGATCGTACCAACGAGCTGCCCCGCCTTCTCCAGGATGATTCCGCGGTATGGCTCGATGTATTCGTAAAACGGTAGCTGCTGCAGATAAGTTGTTAGCTTGTCCGGCTGTTCGAGATTCTGCTTGACCCAGGGCGCTACTGTCTGGCCGACATCGATCGCCTGTCCGACGATAAGTCCGACCAACAGAAACAGTGGAATTAACACTATTTATGGGGGAGTACCACCGTATCCAACTGCACTTAATCCTGTCTTTGTAAATCTCGACCTATACGCCTATAAAAACGTCTTTTCCCGCCAATCTCCAATCCCTACGCGCCAATCGCATGCCAAGGGATTTAAAGCTGTATCAGGAGAATTATATTAGGTCCAAACAGAATTAATTAACTGGAATCGACGATGACTGAAAAGACCGCAGTTGAAATAGCATGCGAACTAAACTGTCACATGCCAGGTATCGGATTTTGCAGCAGAGATAAGCGAATCAGCACGTTTTTGTTAGTTTGTGATTTGGCTGAAGAGTATACCGATGACGATATCGAGCTGGCACTCGAGGCGCTAACAATTTTGATACACATGAACAAAGCCTTTCACAAAGCAACATACATGACCTTGATGCACCGCAACCGATTGAACCTGGGAGATCCTGGTGAAGCTGCCCATCGGTTTATTCAAGGGATCGCTTATTACGAAGGCCTTGAATACACAGAATCGGAGGTATCAATGGTTGCGAAGAAACCAAAGGGCAAGGAGTACTGGGTATAACGTTAAGTATTGATTACGAGCTACTATCCTGTAGGCAGTAATGATATTTTCAGGTACATACTCGCATGCCAGTATAAAAAAATCGTGTAGTCTCTAACTTCAGGCAACTCTTCTTAGATGCAAGCTACTTCAAAAACACATTTATATCATGCACTTTCCTGTAATAAGAAAGTATTGCTTGTAGGCAGAGAATGCTTGAAAGGTAAAATTGTTTAGATTGAGTGAGTTGCAAAGATATTTGCACTGCAATGACTGAGGAGCGTCAATTTGCTTGATTAGCGGATACGAATCACCATCCGGTTTCCCCAAAAACATTTCATATTCGTGTACCAGGACGACTTATTTTACTCGCAGGTGAATGCTCATTTCGATATCGTATGAGCGTAATCAGGAAAGTAGTTCATCCGGCACCTTAATCTTTACAGATAGACCTCAAATAAGGTAAAAAGGGTCAAGTGTGATTCAGAACACATAAAAAGCACCGTTAGCTTAATTATTTTGATACGCATCTGATACGACATTACCATGACCATTGACACAACAATAAGAGGAGTTGAAGAGATCGAGGTTACTGATAGTACCGACCGCAGGAGACGGAAAACGGATATTGCCCAACCATTGGATTATGTGGCTAAAGAACTGGTGGGCGAATTCATCGAGAATCAGCAACGCACGGCAAGGCCTCAAAATTCCTTCATCAAGAAACTGCTTAGTCTGGACTAGGGGCAGGCCCGGGCCTTTATCGATTAAACGCCTGCTTGAAATGGCGCTGATAGAAACCCTATTGCCCGTTTAACACCTGGATAAGGACGGCCTGACGCTAGTATAAATCTAAGGAGATCTGCGTGCTCGCCCCATGTCGATTGAGAAATACTCCGGCAACGTATAATTACTACCACGCGCGCCACCCGATTTCCCGATACAGACCCGCACAAAACAAGGGCTGACCTCAACCTTCAGTAGCAAGGTATTTAATTACCACATCCATCAACCTGCCGTTTTCGCGTGCGAGGTACTGTAAGTTGAAACCAAAAGCACCTTATATTGATATTTTATTCAAGTAAGTTGCCAATAGCCGATGTGTTGCGTGAGAAATCTACCGCGGTTGAAGTATAAATACTCGTCGATGGTCTGGCTGACGTATTCGCAACCCGGCTCGATTCTCGTAGCATGCCCGCAGATGTGATTTTACCGGCTTCAATTTCAAGCTATTTAACTTATGCCAGCAAAGTCAATTTCAGAAAACAAACCAATCCCTGGTTCACCGGGGATCACGTAAAAATCACCATCGTTGACGAAAATGTGGCATTTGTCGGCGGCATGAACATAGGTCGAGAGTATCGTTATGACTGGCATGATCGGTTGCCTATGGCCGCCCGGCATCATTTCGCCGACGAATTACTCTAGCAACAAATATTAAGTGGTACTATATTTTAAACCTGCCAGTACTTAAGAGGGGAGCCATGTCACAAACAAGACCGTTAATTGATACGCTAAAGCTGGAACTGAGGAAACAACGCATCACCTATAAACAAGTTTCCGCGGTCCTCGAGCTTTCTGAAACCAGCGTCAAACGACTGTTTTCGGAAGAAGCCTTTTCCATAAAACGTCTCGAAAAAGTGTGCGATCTACTACACCTGGGTATCAGCGACCTGGTACACCTGATGGAAAAAAATATAGATTTGACGATACAACTGACCCATGATCAGGAAACAGAACTGGTTTCAGATGTGAAACTATTACTGGTTACCCTGTTGTTGATGAACAAACTGCAGTTTGAGGAAATCCTGGGTATTTACGACATCTCTGAAACTGAAGGCATACAATTGCTGGCGCGACTGGATCGCATGAAGGTGATCGAACTGCAACCAGGTAATCGAGTGAAATTGATGATTTCTCAAAATTTCAAATGGATTCCTGATGGCCCCATTCAACAATTTTTTGAAAGCAGGGTACAGTTGGAATTTCTCGATTCTTCTTTCACCCAGGCGGGCGAATTCAGAATTTTTGTATCGGGCATGATATCCAGCACTGCAAATGCCGAGATTATCAAGAAGATCCAGCATCTGGCCCAGGAAATGAACGACATGAACATGGAGTCTGAATCACTTCCCCTCAACCAGCGCTTCGGCACCAGTCTGATGATGGCAATTCGACCCTGGGAGATAAATGTTTTTGAAGAACTTCGTCGAACGCCGGATGAAAGGGTTTTTGGATGAGTAAACACCGGCACCGTCTGTCTTTGATTTCACGATGATAAAAATTCTTACCTACAATATTCACAAAGGTTTCAATCGCCACAACCGTGATTTTGTATTACATAAAATCAAAGATCATTTAAAGGACGCCGAAGTCGATGTGGTGTTACTACAAGAAATACAGGGGCGCCATTTACACCATGAAACTCAAATCTCAAGCTGGCCCGACGTCAGTCAATTTGAATTTCTGGCCGACAGTATCTGGCCACATTATGCCTATGGTAAAAACGCAATCTATCGTAAAGGGCATCACGGTAATGCCATCCTCAGCAAATTCGTTATAGCGGAGTGGAACAATCTGAATCTGTCTCGCTTTCAACGCGCTAGCCGCAGTATGCTGCATGGCAGGATAGAACTGCCGGGCAGTGCGAGGCCCTTACATTTGCTCTGTGTGCATCTGGACCTGATTGGGTTCGAACGCAAACGTCAAATCCATAAATTAAAGCGCTACATCGAATCGAGTATCGATATCAACGATCCGGTGATTCTCGCGGGAGATTTTAACGACTGGCATGGCGGACTCGGCAAATCACTGGAGTCGCAGCTGGGGATGCGGGAAGCCTTTAGTCAGCTGAATGGCAAATACGCCAAAACCTTTCCCTCGCACATGCCTATGTTGCGCATGGACCGAATTTACTTTCGTGGTGTCGAGTTACTCGATTCGTATTGTCTCGAGCGCCAGCCGTGGGGAGAGCTATCGGACCATTTGCCCCTGTACGCACAATTCGCATTCTGATAACTCCTGGCGTGCAGGTAGAAAGACAACTTTATTTTAATCCAGATGAATATTTTCATGGTCTGATCGACGATATTGATAATGCTCGCCATGAAATAGTCCTTGAAACCTACATCTTTGATCTCGATAAGATTGGCCATCAGGTCCTGGCGGCGCTATCAAGAGCGATTGCTCGCGGCATTGAGCTGAAACTCCTGATCGACGGAGTGGGCTCCCAGCGCAACTCCGCCTTTATAGCCGACCAACTGAAGTCGGCTAACAGCGAGGTCCGTGTATTCCACCCTTTACCCTGGGATTTCTCGGTTTATCGCAAGGCATTGAAAGCCGGGCGCTGGTATTCAAAGGTTCTCTATCTTATTGCCTCCATGAATCATCGGGATCATCGCAAACTATGCTTGATAGATAACCAGATTGCCTGGTTGGGAAGCTATAACATTACCGCTGATCATTCAGGCCCGGCTTCTGATTCCGCCGATGAATACTGGCATGACACCGGTTTACGTGTGACTGGCTCGGTAGTGCAGTCGCTGGCGGCTAACTTTAATCAGGTATGGCATCGCAAAGCGGGGAGTATCGCCGAGCGCTCAAGACGCTATATGGCGCGTGAAGAGATTACCCGTCGGCGACAACCGAAACTACAGCTATTGAATGTACTTGGGCACGCGCAACAACGCATATGGATTACTAATGCATATTTTAATCCTTCCATCCAGGTGCTACGGGTTTTAAAGAGCAAAGCGAGGCAGGGCGTTTCAGTCCACCTGATTGTACCGCAGCGTTCGGACATAATTTTCTTCCCGCTATTGTCACGCAGCTTTTACTCCGACCTGTTACGCACCAAAATTCGGGTGTTCGAATTTGGCAGTCGAGTATTGCATTCAAAGACCATGATAATCGATGACCAGTTGCTGGTAGGCAGTACCAATCTCAATTATCGCAGCCTGTTTCATGACCTTGAACTCGATATGCTGCTGGATGACTCTGCAATCGTCGAACAGATGAAGCAGCGGTTTCGTGATGATGTTAGCACCAGCATTGAAATTACCCTGCGTAACTGGCAGCAGCACCCCTGGCTACTCAGGCTATTGAGCTGGTTATCCCGGTTTCTGCGCTATTGGCTATAAACTGTATGTGGGCTTTTGCAAGCCGATTACATGGCTGCCTGGACGGTGTTGGAAAATAGCAAACTATTGCACAGTAAGTGACTTTAACTATACTAAATAACTTATTGAATTTATTGTATTAAATAAATGTTGTTTACTGGCGTATTTAGCCTCGGAATAATAATCTGTCCTGCTGTAGTGTTAACTTATGAGTGCAACTGAAAACAGCTTTACCTGGCGTTCGCAATCAACTTTTGTAATTGTGGCGGCCGGGGCAACGTTAAGCCTTAACGATTTTCTGACCTTCCCGGTGCTCGCGGGTCAAAATGGAGGCGGGGCTTTCCTGTTGCTATACATCCTGTTTCTGTTTGTATTAGGGCTGCCGTTGCTAATGGCCGAATTGATGCTGGGACGCCTGTCCAGAAGCGATCCATCGGCGGCTATGCGAACTTTATCCGAACAATACAAGGCTTCGGTTTACTGGAAACTAGCGGGTTTGGGCTCGATGTTTGCGGCTTTCCTGATTGTTGCCACCTTAAGTGTTGTCGGGGGTTGGTCGCTTGCCTATTCGGTCAAATCGACGATCGGCGTTTTTGACGGGCTAACTCTGGAAACTGCAAAATTACTGTTCGAGAGCTTCTTGATCGATAGCGAGCGCTTGACTTTGTGGCACACGCTGTTCGTGATCCTGCTAATTTCTATTTGCGCCCAACCGGTCAAATCTGGATTAGAGCGTGTCACGCTGATACTGGTCCCGTTAATGATCCTGTTACTGGTAACAGGGCTCATCCTCGCGCTGACATCCTCGGGCATGGAAGAAAGTATTCGCTATATTCTGTATGCGGATTTTTCCGCCCTGGATAGGCAGACACCAATCCTGGCCTTACAACGTGCGTTCTATACGCTGGCCCTCGGCATTGGCGTAATGATGGCTTTTGGTCGTTACCTGCCAGTTGGGATCTCTATTGGATACTCGGCTACCCTGGTAATTACAGTCGATTTACTGTTTTCCATTTTTACCGGCCTGGCGATTAACGCCTTGATGCTATCGGCCGGCCAGCAACCCGGTCTCGACAGTCAATTTGCGTTTCACGTAATGCCCGTAATCCTGGGGCAGTTTTCCGCTGGCGGGCTTTATAGTTCCCTGTTTTTCCTGTTAATGACGATTGCCGCGTTGACCACCTCTATCGCTTTGCTTGAAGCCCCCATTACTTGCATCCAGCGAAAGTGCAAGGTATCTCGCTTGAGAGCGGCAGTATTGCTTGGTCTAGGCATCTGGTTGTTTGGTCTGGGCGTCGTGTTAGCGCACAGCGTCTGGAACGGGGACGGTTTTACGATTGCACTGTTTTTTGGTGATGAAGCTATTCAACTGGTAAATAACGCTGGATTCCACGACGTGCTGGTGTTTATTTCAAGCCATCTCATCCAGCCGTTTGTGGCATTATTTCTATGTTTATTTGCCGCCTGGAAAATTCCACGCGAAGTCAGCCATAAGGAATTCGCCTTATCAAAGCATTACAGTTTTGAGATCTGGAATTATCTGCTCCGCTATATCGTTCCGGTATTGCTGCTGGTGGTAATCCTCGCCGCTTTAGGAATCATCTGAAGTGCCGGAGATCAGGCGTAGCGCGTTGATGCCATATCCAGCCCGATTTATGTACGATGTTGTTAACGATGTGGCAAGCTACCCCAATTTTTTACCCTGGTGCGGCGGTGTTGAAACTCACCATGTCGATGAAGCCTCGATGGAAGCTTCAATATTGATGCGTGGTGCTGGATTAAATCACTGGTTTAAAACACGAAACACGATGCTGCCCGGTGAGTCGATCGAAATGGCGTTGCTGGAAGGCCCGTTCAGTAATCTGGAGGGGCGCTGGAGCTTTACCCCGGTTGATCCCGATGGTTGCAAAATAGAGCTGGTTTTGCAGTATGAATTGAAGCGGGGCCTGGCAGCCGCTATTATTGCGCCGGCCTTTTCACGTATTGCAAATACCATGGTCGGTTCGTTTTGCGAGCGTGCCAGTGAATTGTATGAACACTAAAACCCTGATCGAAGTTGCCTACGCGACACCACAAAAACAGTTAATTCTCGAGTGTGAAGTCGACTCCGGCATCACCGTTCGCGATGCTGTCACGCAGTCCGGAATGGAGCAACACTTTCCCGAGATTGATCTGGAGAACTGTGATCTGGGCGTATTTGGCAAAGCGGTCACGGCGGACTACGAGCTGGTTGATGGTGATCGTATCGAAATATACCGGCCGCTGATCGCGGACCCGAAGGAAATCCGCCGGCAACGTGCGGCAAAGGGATTGAAAATGAAAAAAGGCGGCGGCGCTATCAACCCGGACTGAGCGTTCCCTCAATTTTCGACAGCAGGTTATTGGTAAAGGTCAGCGTCAGGTTACGCTTTACGATCGCACCGTCATCGCCGGTTTTCAGATAGTAATAATAGTACCACTGGTCGGGCCTGTACAAATCAACAATGGCAGGCGAACCAAGCAAAAACTCGACCTGGTTGCGCGACATCCCGATTTCCAGCTGTTGCTCGAGACCATCGTCTAAGCGATTACCCTGGGGGATATCCATTCGATACAGGCAGCCCTGCAATGCTACAATGAGACACCCGGCAACAAGGATTGTTTGTAATAAACGTAAATTCATACTACTGATCGTTGCGAAGCAAGGCGAGATAATACTGTCCTGATCGATATGCTGCAAATAATGTGAGAACTTTCTATGGAAACAGCTGATATTAAAAATGCCGGGCTCAAGGTAACCTTGCCGCGTATGAAAATTCTTGAACTTTTGGAAAGTTCACCCGATCGGCATTTGAAAGCAGAGGACATCTACAAAATGCTGCTGGATTCGGGCGAAGAAATCGCTCTGGCCACGGTTTACCGGGTTCTGACCCAATTTGAAGCTGCAGGATTGGTGACCCGGCATCATTTTGATGGTGGTCATGCGGTGTTTGAAATAAATGATGGTGAGCACCACGACCACCTGGTCGATATATCAAGCGGCAGGGTAGTAGAGTTTTACGACGAGATTATCGAACAGCGTCAACAGGAGATTGCTAACAAGCATGATTTCACCATAACCGAACATACGATGGTGCTCTACGGCCATTTCAAGGATTGAACCTGAGCAACGGGGAAATTACTAATCAGCGGTCGCGATCATTTCACTTGCATGTGCTCGCGTTTGCTCGGTAATTGTAACGCCTCCCAACATGCGCGCGACCTCTTCGAGTCGCTCATCATCACTCAGGGCAAATACGGCAGTTGAAGTCTGATCGTGCTCACTGATTTTCTCAACGCGAAAATGATGATGTGCCTGCGAGGCGACCTGGGGTAAATGGGTCACACAGAAAACTTGCCGCTCGCGTCCCAGCAGACGCAGCTTCTTGCCTACAATTTCGGCAACGCCACCACCGACACCACTATCGACTTCATCAAAAATCAAGGTCGGTATGCGAGAAGATTCACTCATAATAACCTGGATTGCGAGGCTGATACGTGACAGTTCTCCGCCCGAGGCGACTTTGACCAGGGGTTTCGGAGGCTGCCCCGGGTTGGCGCTTACCAGGTAACGTATATTATCGATGCCTTGCGCGCCAGGTTGCGGGCTCGATTGAATCTCAATTACAAACTGTCCGCTATCCATGCCCAGTTGCTGCATCACGCGGGTTATTTGGGTGGACAGGGTAGCCGCAGTCTGTCGACGTTTTACCGATAATTCCTCTGCACTGAACATAAAGTCAGCCTGCAGTTTCTCGAGTTCCATCTGCATCGCCTCGATATCAATATCGTCGCCGCGCAAGGATTCGAGTTCGTGATTCAGCGCGACTGTAAGTCCTGGTAACGCGCTCACCTCGATCCGATGTTTGCGCGCCAGATTCTGACCACTAGCGATACGTTCATTAATCGTTTCCAGGCGGGCGCCATCAAGCTCGATTCCGTCACGATAGTTGCGTAGTTCCGCAGTCGCTTCCTGGACCTGTATCAACGCTGCGTTTATCAATTCATGACTGCTGGTTAGCGCCTTGTCACTGAGTAGTAGTTCGTTTAGCTCCTGTTCACACAGGCTTAGCGTCGACTGGATATTCTGTTCTTCGTTTTCGTACAGGTAAGCGAGCACTTCTCCCGATTTGGCAATGAGTTTGCCCGCGTTGGAAAGGCGACGATATTCTTCCAGCAAATCGTCGAACTCGCCTTCCTGTAAATTCAGCTGGTTCAATTCGTCGCAATAAAGCCCCAGCAGGTCAATTCTCTGCTCGCGCTCCTGAGAACCAGACTGTGCCTGCTCAAAACGTTTCTGCAAAGCCTGATATTCTGCAAACTTTTGCCTCACTTGATCAATCAGACCGCGGTCGCCGAGAAAGGCATCGAGCAATTGCCGCTGCACCTGGGGTAATTGCAGCGACTGGTGTTCATGCTGCCCGTGGATATCGATGAGCAGATCACACAGGGCGCGCAACTGCATCAGGGTCGCGTTATAGCCATTGATAAATGCCTTGCTGCGTCCATTGACATGCAGGACCCGTCTAATTACACATTCTCCGGTGGCGCTCATTTCATTATCAGCCAGCCAGCTGTGGGCCTCGTGCGCATCGCTGAGGCGGAAACATACACTTATCTCGGCCCGTTCGCAGCCGCTGCGAATGGTGTCGCTCTCGGCTCGATCGCCAGCCACCAGCTTGATCGCGTCGAGTAAAATAGACTTACCGGCTCCAGTTTCACCGGTAAGGGCGCTCAGGCCAGATTCAAATTCAAGTTGTATCGCATCGATGATGGCGAAATTCGTAATCTGGATCGAATCTAACATCGGGGGACCACTAGTAGTTCGTGCTCCAGTTAAGCTTGGCGCGAAGCACTTGATAGTAGTCATAATCTTCCGGGTGAAGCAGTGTCAGAGGCTTCGAGTAACGGGTGATGTGTACCCGGTTTTCGGTATTTACTATTGTGGTTGAATGGCCATCGTAGCTGACTTTGGCGACCATGGAGTCCCGCCCCAGACAGACTTCGACAGGTTGGTCGGCGGGCAGCACAATAGGACGGTTGGTCAGTGTATGCGGGCAAATTGGTACTATTGCCAGCGTATTCAGCGAAGGATGCATGATCGGGCCACCTCCCGACAGGGCATAGGCTGTCGAGCCTGTAGGTGTGGTTACAATGACACCATCGGAACGCTGTACATGAATCAAGTCACCCCCGCTGGAAATCTCGTATTCGATCATGCTCGAAGATTCGTAGCTATGCAGAATGATGTCGTTGAGGGCAATATTGGTTGACAGCAGTTTGTCACCTTCAAAGAATCTGCCTTCGATAAGAAATCGTTTTTCGACACTGTAGCGACCTTCCATCACCGCATCGATGTAGGATTCAAAATTCTCGAAAGATACATCCGCGAGAAATCCAAGCCGCCCCAGGTTAATACCCAGCAGGGGAATGTTGATGCCGGCCATGGCTCGCGCCGCAGTTAGCAGGGTGCCGTCACCGCCAAGCGAAATCACCAGGTCAACGTCGGTAACCAGTTGATTCAGCGAAATGTTTGATATCTCTCCGAGTGACTGCTCGTATTCAAGGCAATGCACCAATACCCTGGCATGGCGAGCAAGCACCTCGACAACCTGCTGGATATTCTGCTGGCGTGACTGCATATCACTGCGCACGATCAGACCGATTGTTTTAAACTTTGTATGCATTACTCAGACTGCTACTGTCGCGGATTCCTTGATTTAATGGTGTTTAGTATATAGCTTGTGTCTTACTGCAATATATTTGCGGCCAGACTATCGCTCAGCGACAATATATCAGACCCGATGACCGAAAAATACGAACTTGATGACCGCGCCCAGCTTTTATTACGGCAGCTAATTAACTCGTATACACGTAACGCACAACCAGTTGGGTCCAAGCACCTGGCCGAGCTTTCAGGGCTCGATGTTAGTTCTGCGACGATTCGTAATATCATGGCCAGGCTGGAAGATATGGGACTGGTTGATTCGCCGCATACCTCGGCTGGTCGAATCCCTACCGAGGCTGGGTATCGCTTTTTCATCGATAGCCTGCTTGAAGTGGATAATCTTGAGAAATCAGCTCAACAGGTAATTTCTCAAAGCTTTAGTGCCGATAAAACATCGAGTGACTTGATTCACAGCGCAACGGATATCCTCTCGCGGGTCACGCATCTGGCCGGAATAGTCAGTTTGTCGCATACCGGCCCGACCGAGATACGTCACATCGAGTTCATCAAACTAAGCGAACTCCGGGTGCTGGTGATCCTGGTTATCAACAAGGATGACGTGCATAACAAGATTATTCATGTCGAGCGAGATTACAGTGAGCTGGAATTGCACCAGGCCGCGCAAACCCTGAGTCACTACCTGATTGGCAGAAGTTTCACCGGTGCGCGTAAAATCCTGCTCAAAGAACTTGCGGAATTACGTACCGATGTTAACTCTATTATGGAAACCGTCCTCCAGGCGATGGAAGAGGTGTGTAATCTAAGTGCTCACGACGACCTGTTAACCAGTGGTGAATCAAATCTGTTTCAGTATGCAGAACTCTCAGATATCAATAAGTTACGCGATCTTTTTAATGTATTTAATGAGAAAACTGATTTATTGAAATTGCTCGATGGATGTACTTCTGCAGAGGGTGTCGAAATATTTATCGGCAGCGAATCCGGATATTCGGTTTTAAGAGACTGCAGTGTGCTTGGCGCTCCGTACCATATCAAGGGAGAAATAGTCGGCGTGCTGGGTGTGATCGGTCCAACGCGAATTGCTTACGAACAGGTTATTCCAATTGTCGATATCACCGCAAAATTATTGACTTCAGCCTTGAATACGCAAAATTAATCCTTAAATTGTAGCCCACCTGGCCATGTACCGTTCTGTAGCGGGACAAATCAGGTCAAATTTAGACAATCAGGACCTATCGGAGTAGTTAATGTCGCCACAACAACCCAATATCGACGCAGACGACGAGCATTTGCTTGCCACCGAAGCCGAGGAACAGGCACATCTCGAAGATGTAGTTCCTGAAGCCGCGCAGGCGAAGGATGAAGCAGGAGAAACCATGGAACAGCAACTGGCAAAGGCACAGGATACGATAAAGGATTACTGGGATCAGATGATGCGACTGCGCGCTGAAATCGAGAACAATCGCAAGCGCGCCGAGCGTGATCTCGAGAACGCACACAAATACGCGTTGAAAAGTTTCGCCGAAAACCTGTTACCCGTAATCGATAGCATGGAAATGGGGCAGGCTGCCGCCGCCGCCGATAACGCGACGCTGGAAAGTATCCGCGAGGGGTCGGAGTTGACGGTAGGTATGTTTGTCCAGGTATTGGAGAAGAACGGGCTGGAACAGGTTGATCCGCTCGGTGAAAAGTTCGATCCGGAAAGACACCAGGCCATCAGTATGATAGACGTGGAAAGCGCCGAATCCAATACCGTGGTTGAAGTTATGCAAAAGGGGTTTTTGTTAAATGACAGGCTGGTACGACCCGCAATGGTCGTGGTCGCCCGCTAAATCCCAAAAAAAAAGCGCTATCTACTTGAAAGCAGCAAATATAACCTTACATCGGGTGTAAGTTTAACTTGAACAGTTTTTGGAGCATCTAAATGGGCAGAATTATTGGCATAGACCTCGGTACCACGAATTCCTGTGTGGCGGTGATGGAGGGCGGCAAGCCCAAAGTTATCGAAAATGCCGAAGGCGATCGTACTACTCCTTCTATCGTGGCCTTTGGCGCCGAGGAAGAAGTCCTGGTTGGACAGCCGGCAAAGCGCCAGGCGGTGACCAATCCCAACGACACCCTGTACGCGGTAAAACGCCTGATCGGGCGTCGTTTCGACGAATCTGCGGTACAGAAGGATATCGACCTGGTTCCTTACACCATCCTCAAGGCAGACAATGGCGACGCCTGGGTTGAAGCCAAGGGCAAGAAAATGGCGCCGCCTGAAATTTCTGCACGCGTGCTGCAGAAAATGAAGAAAACCGCCGAGGATTATCTTGGTGAAGAAGTGACCGAAGCGGTTATCACGGTACCGGCGTACTTCAACGACTCCCAGCGCCAGGCAACCAAGGATGCGGGCAAGATTGCCGGTCTCGAAGTCAAACGAATTATCAATGAACCCACGGCAGCGGCACTGGCCTACGGCATGGATAAATCTGTCGGCGATAAAAAGATTGCGGTATACGATCTCGGCGGCGGTACTTTCGATATTTCGATTATCGAAGTGGCCGAAGTCGATGGCGAGCATCAATTCGAAGTCCTTTCCACCAATGGTGATACTTTCCTCGGTGGTGAAGATTTCGACATGCGCATGATCGATTATCTTGCCGATGCCTTCAAGAAAGACCAGGGTATGGACCTGCGCGGCGATCCGTTGGCAATGCAGCGTCTCAAGGAAGCAGCCGAAAAAGCGAAGATCGAATTGTCATCGAGCCAGCAAACCGATGTGAATCTGCCTTACATTACTGCGGACGCATCCGGGCCGAAGCATCTTAATTTGAAGATTACCCGTGCCAAGCTCGAATCGCTGGTCGATGATTTAATCGCACGTACCATCGATCCGCTCAAAGTGGCACTGGACGATGCCGGTCTGTCGGTATCTGAAATCGACGATATTATCCTGGTTGGCGGGCAAACCCGCATGCCCAAGGTACAGGAAGTAGTTACAAACTTCTTCGGCAGTGACCCACGGCGTGACGTAAACCCTGATGAAGCGGTCGCCTGTGGCGCTGCCATTCAAGGTGGCGTGCTTGGCGGCGACGTTAAGAATGTATTGTTGCTCGACGTTACTCCGCTTTCACTCGGCATCGAAACGCTGGGTGGGGTAATGACCAAGTTGATCGATAAGAATACAACGATCCCGACCAAGGCAGCGCAAACATTTTCTACTGCGGAAGACAATCAGACTGCAGTCACCGTGCATGTCTTGCAAGGCGAGCGCGATGTTGCCACGGCGAATAAGTCCCTGGGTCGATTCGACCTGTCTGACATACCCACGGCATCACGCGGCGTACCACAGATCGAAGTCACCTTCGATATCGACGCCAACGGTATCCTTAATGTTTCAGCGAAGGACAAGGCCACCGGAAAAGAGCAAAAGATCGTCATCAAGGCATCCAGCGGTCTTTCCGATGATGAAGTCGATAACATGATCAAGGATGCCGAAGCGCATGCCGATGAAGATCGTAAACATCGCGAAACTGTCGAAACTCGAAACCAGGCTGATGCGATGATCCACTCGGCAGAAAAGACGATCACAGATCTCGCTGAGCAGATCGAAGACGAAGACAAGACCAGCATTGAGGCTGCGATCGAAGATTTGAAAAAAACCCTGGAAGGTTCGGACAAGGATGAAATTGAAGCCAAAACCCAGGCGCTTGCCGAGGCAGCCAGCAAACTGGCTGAAAAAGCCTACTCTGCTAAGGCTGAGGAAGGCGCTCCAGATCCGGTTGATGCGAATGCGTCGGCTCAGTCGAACCCGGCAGACGATGTCGTCGATGCCGAATTTGAAGAAGTTAAAGAAGACGATAAAAAATAACGATTCTTTTCTGATCGTTACTGACCTGGCGCGATTTATCGCGCCAGGTTTTTGTTATTTATAGAAACGAGTCAATGTCAAAGCGCGATTATTACGAAACCCTCGAGGTTTCAAACTCTGCTACGGACGCCGAAATCAAGAAGGCATTTCGGCGCCTGGCGATGAAATATCATCCGGATCGTAACCCTGATGATGCCGAGGCGGAATCAAGTTTCAAGGAAGCCAAGGAAGCTTTCGAGGTGCTTTCCGACTCGAGCAAGCGTGCCGCCTACGATCAATTCGGACATGCCGGTGTCGATCAGTCAGTGGGTGGTGGCGGATTTTCCGGGGGCGGATTCGGTGATGCTTTCAGCGATATATTCGGTGATATATTCGGTGGCGGCGGCGGCGGCCGTTCACGAGTACGCAAAGGCGCCGACCTGCAGTACAACCTCGAGTTGAACCTGGAAGACGCGGTAGCCGGCACCACGGTAAAAATTCGCGTTCCGACTTTAAAACATTGTACCTCCTGCTCGGGTAGTGGCGCCAAACCTGGAACTTCAGCGGAAACCTGCAGCACCTGTGGCGGACACGGCCAGGTGCGCATGCAACAGGGCTTTTTCTCGGTACAGCAAACCTGCCCGAATTGCCGTGGCAAAGGCAGCACCATCAGTGATCCATGTAACACCTGCCAGGGAGCTGGCCGGGTAAAAGAGCACAAATCGTTGTCGGTAGAAGTTCCTGCGGGGGTCGATAACGGTGATCGCATACGTTTGACAGGAGAAGGCGAAGCCGGCGATAGCGGTGCAGCATCCGGAGATTTGTTCGTCCAGATTCATGTGAAGCCCCACCCGATTTTCGAACGCGATAATGCGGACCTTTATTGTGAAGTTCCGATCAGCATTGTGACTGCTGCGTTAGGTGGCGAGTTGGAAGTACCTAGCCTCGGCGGCAAACTGAGTCTGAAGATTCCCGCTGGCACCCAGACACACAAGCTGTTTCGGATGCGCGGCAAAGGCGTAAAACCGGTTCGTGGAGGCCCGACAGGAGATTTAATTTGCCGTATTGTGGTCGAAACACCTGTAAAATTAAACTCGGAACAAAAACAGCTGCTCGAACAATTTGCTCAATCAATGGGCAAAACCACGAAACATAGTCCCAACGAGACTTCCTGGGTCGACAGTATGAAAAAATTCTTCGAAGATATGAAATCCTGAGATATGATCACTCGTATCGCAATCGCTGGCGCAGCCGGACGTATGGGCAGAAACCTGGTTATTGCCTGTAGCGAAACCGATGACCTGGAATTAACGCAGGCGCTGGAGCGCGAGCAAAGCCCGTCAATTGGCAGCGATACTGGTTTATTAGCAGGTCTGGCCCCGAACAGCGTGTTGGTCGTTGATCGCCTCGATGCTTCGGCATTTGATATCCTGATCGATTTTACCCATCCCAGCGCAACTACCAACCATGTTGATTTTTGTGTCGAACATGGCAAAAAAATGGTCATTGGCACCACCGGTTGCGACCAGGACCTCGAGCAGAAAATGCAGGCAGCTGGGGAGCGCATTGCGTTGGTATACGCCCCAAACATGAGTGTCGGGGTGAACCTTTGCCTCAAGTTACTGCAGACTGCCGCATCAGTACTGGGCGATAACGTCGATATCGAAGTGATCGAAGCACATCATCGCCATAAGGTCGATGCACCCTCGGGTACTGCTTTAAAAATGGGGCAGGTGATCGCCGAAACTCTGGGGCGAAATCTTGAAGATTGTGCTGTCTACGGGCGTGAGGGTCAGACCGGAGCCAGGGATCGTGAAACGATCGGTTTTGAATCTATCCGTGCCGGTGATATTGTCGGTGAGCATACGGTGATGTTTGCCGACGAAGGTGAGCGCATCGAAATTACCCACAAGGCTTCCAGTCGCATGACCTTTGCGCGTGGTGCTATTCGAGCATGCCGCTGGATAGAACAACAACCGCAAGGCATGTTCAGTATGCAGGATATACTCGAGGTCAGGTGATTTAACATTAAGTAGTTTCCATAACTATATGAATTTAAATAAATTTACTATATTCCCAGCTATTCATTTACGCAATGGAGAAGTAGTGCGCTTCACTGAAGGAGATACCGAGCATCCAATTGTTTTTCACACCGATCCACTTGCCTGCGCGCAACAATGGATCGATCAGGGCGCTAACTGGCTACAGGTAGTAAATCTCGATGCTGCCTTCGATGAAGACGCGAGTCACAACTGGGAATTGATCGAGCAGATCACTGCACTCGATGTAAACATCCAGTTTGGCGGTGGTATACGTAGCATCGAGGATGTCGACTGGGCGATTAAATCGGGTATCAAGCGCGTCATAATTGGTACTGCCGCCGTGGAGAACCCGCAAATTGTGGCACAGGCGATCGCAAGCTACGGCAGCGACGCAATAATGCTGGGTATCGATGCCGATGCCAGGGGTGAGGTACAGATTCATGGCTGGCGGGCCGCAGGTAGCGTGCAGGCAACGACGTTTGCAATTCAAATGCGACAACTAGGGGTTACCACTGCAATTCACACCAGTATTCACCGTGATGGATCGATGACCGGGGTTGATCTGGATGCATCGATTGATTTAGCCGCTTTCAGCGGTTTGCGCATCGTCGTTGGCGGTGGAATTGGTTCGATGAAGGACTTGCGTGAGTGCTTTAACAAGGACGGTATCGATGGCGTGATTATCGGCAAAGCCCTCTATACCGGCAATGTTGATTTGAACAAGGCGCTACAGGTCTCTAATCGTAAAGACTCGTTTGAAGCCGGATTGTCGAAATGGAAAGCTGACCAGAGCATGCCCTGGAATCGGTTTGGCTACGAACTGATAGAGCATAATTTAAAGAAGCATATCCCGGTAGACTCACCGCCATTGCGCATTCTGGACGCTGGCGGCGGCAATGGCTTTGATAGCCTCGCGTTGGCACGCATGAATCACCAGATTGATATCGTCGACATCTCCCAGCAAATGCTCAACGACGCGCGCGCCAACGCTGCACTCGCCGGTGTTACCGATCGGCTCGATACCCACGCGATGGATATACTCGGTATCGATAAGATATTTTCCGCCAATGAGTTTGATATCGTGCTTTGTCATAACGTGATTCAGTTTGTCGATGAAGTAAATCCCTTGCTGGAGGTATTGTTGCAGGTGTTAAAGCCCGGTGGATTTATTTCCCTGATTACGACAAACCAGTATTCATTGCCGTACCAGGCAGCCTTTCTTGAGCAAGACCTGGACAAAGCCTTTGCTTCGCTCGATGCCGCCGAGCAGTACAATTCAATTTTTGATGTGGATGTTCATGAGTACCGACCCGACGAAGTTATCGAATGGCTGACAGCTATGGGGTTTGGCTTCGAAAAGCATTACGGCATCCGCTGCCTTTACAACTACTGGGGTACGAATGAGCTGAAGGAAGATTCTGCCGTTTATGGGAAACTGAAAAAACTTGAAATGGAATTCACCGATCGCGAGCCTTACAAACAAACAGCACGACAGTTTCAACTCATCGCCCGTAAGCCCTGATCTTATTCAGCGCATGGTGACCAGTTCTTCGCTGCTGGTGGGGTGAATTGCCACGGTATCGTCAAAATCTTTTTTACAGGCGCCCATCCGCATGGCGACCGCAAATCCCTGCAACATTTCATCCACGGCGGGCCCGATCAAATGGCAGCCGATAACTTTTTCCGCATCGTCCAGACAGACCAGTTTCATCGCAGTAGGCACGTCATGACCGCTGATCGAGTTATACATGGCTGTAAACCGGGTTTGATAAATCTTCACTCTATCACCGAATTCGGCACGCGCCGCTGCCTCGGTTACACCCACTGTACCGATGGGCGGGTGGCTGAAAACCACGGTTGGAATCAATTCATAGTCCAGGTGACGATCGCTCTGCTTATCGTACAGTCGGTCCGCAAGACGACGTCCGGCAGCAACTGCAACCGGTGTCAACGGGGCACGACCTGTGATATCACCGAGTGCAAAGATATGGGGTTGACTGGTTTGCTGGTATAAATCGGTCTCTATATAGCCACGGTCAGTCAATTTTATCGCGGCATTTTCGAGCTGTAGCACATCAAGCTCAGGATCTCGACCAACGGCGTAAATAACCTGATCCAGGTCTTGCATGCCAACTCCCTGGTTATCTTCTATCGAGATTTTGCCGCTGGAATCCCGCTCAATATGGGTTATCTCGCTTTCGGTGCGCAACTCGACACCGGATTTACCCAATTCTTCGAACAGGGTGTCTTTAAGCAGGCTGTCAAAATCAGCCAGCACATGGTGTTTACGTAGATAAAGCGTTACTTCAGTACCCAGGGCATTGAGAACCCCTGCCAGTTCCACCGCAATGTACCCTGAACCCGCTATGACGACACGTGCTGGTTGCTGCTGGAGCGTGAAGAACCCGTCCGAGGTGATCGCATGTTCGACACCTGGCAGATCCGGGATGCGCGGCACCGTGCCGGTGGCAATGGCGATGTGCCTGGCCGAATAATGCCTGCCATTGACAGCGATGGTATGCGGATCAACAAAACTGGCTTCGCCCTCAATTTCATCGACGCCAAGTTCCTTCATGTAATCGTGATACCAGCTGTTTATATTGCCGATATATGCATCGCGTTTTGCGACTAGCTTCGACCAGTCGAAACTTTTTCGCGTCAAGTCATAACCATAATCCCTGGCATCTTCGATGCTGTGCGCCAGGTTAGCTCCAAACCACATGATTTTCTTTGGCACACAACCAACATTGACACAGGTACCCCCGATAACACCGCGCTCGATCATTGCACAGCGCTGACCATAACTGGCCGCGCGTTCAATAATCGACAGGCCGCCGCTACCAGCGCCCAGGCTTATCAGGTCGTAGTCGAATTCATGTGCCATATTTTATCCCTGATTATTTTACTTCTGAGTATTCACTAATCTTGCGGTCCCCAGAGGATTCGGTCAAGGCTATGATCGGTCTCTAGCTCAATGATTTTCACACCATCAAAGCGCACTCCTTCCTGTTTCAGTAACTGCGCCTGCTCCCGGTAAGAACTAGAGCCAACTTCGAAGGCCAGGGTTCGGTTCGAACGTACTACGCGAAACCAGGGCAGAGGCTCGGGAGATCGTCCCATCGCTGCACTGACCATGCGGGAGTAACGGGGAAATCCTGCTGCCCGGGCCACTTCCCCATATCCCATGACCCGTCCCGCGGGGATAGAGGCGACTACTTGCCACACTCGATGATCAAACTTTGCATGAAATCGGTTCATATCGCGAGTCTACTATCGGAGCCGGTAACTGAAAAGCAAGCAGCCGCCTTTAAGCATGTCGAGATTATTATCACTAGAAGTTATAATGATCTTCCCTAAATCACGATTCAAGATTTACACCCAGATGGAAGTGCGCCAGCTACAGTCACTGCTCAAGTTAATCGATTGCAATTTCAGCGTCAGTAAAGCGGCCGATGAAATGTTCGTCGTACAATCAGCGGTTTCACAACACCTGAAAAAACTGGAAGACGAACTCGAAGCCGATTTGTTCATCCGTAAAGGTAAACGCTTGATTGGCCTGACCGAGATTGGTGAACGCGTCACCGCCCATGCTCGGACTACCCTGGCGTCAATTAACAGCATTCGCGCGATAGGTGCGGACCATAACAACCAGCACGAGGGGACTTTGCGCATCGGTTCGACCCACACCCAGGCACGCTACGTGCTACCTCCGGTAATCAAGGCTTTTAATCAGGCCTATCCACGGGTGGAGGTACAAATCCATCAGGGTACGCCAAAGCAACTGGTACAATGGGCAGCCAACGATGAGCTGGATTTTTCCATCTGTACCGAGGCGCTCGCTGATTCCAGTCAGCTAACCAATATCCCCTGTTACAGGTGGAATCGCAGCCTGATAACGCTTGCCGAGCATCCATTGCAGCAACTCGAGCAGTTGACGCTCAAGGATTTGTGCGAGTATCCACTAATCACCTATGTGCATGGTTTCACCGGGCGCGGCAGATTCAATGAAACCTTTGCTGATGCCGGACTGGTACCACACGTGGTCTTAAGTGCCGCCGATAGCGACATCATCAAGACCTACGTACTTGAAGAAATGGGGATTGGTATTATTGCCAGCATGGCGCTCGATGAAACCGATTGCGGTGTGACCAGCAACCGTGACGTCAGCCACCTGTTCCCCTGGGAGATTACCCGCATCGCGTATCTCAACGACAAGTATCTCCGCCACTACGAACAAAAGTTCATTGACCTTTTCCTGGATTACGTCGCCAAAGCTGACGATGGCAGCCTGTACCGGTTGTAAATCATCAGGATTCCATATGACATTTAACCTTAAGTGTTATATGTAAATTATTGATTTATATTGTTATTCGTTGTGCGTGTAATGCTCGCGCTTACCGAGTTGTACCAGACGACGTACTTCGGAAACGGCGACGCTGATGGTTGGAAAATCACAGGTTCGCATCGCACTGAACTCGGTAAGAATGCTGTCGTAACGGTTTAGTGCGTTGGTGTTCTGCCCCTCCCAGATCGTCATCGCCTTATTGGTATGACTTTTATTATCGACGGCATGCATCACCAGCTCGGTCAAATTGTGCTGATTAGCGTGCAAATCATTACGCAAATTCAGAATCGCAAGATGAGTCCAGTGAGTACGCACAATGGTTTGTGAAATTGCATCCCTGATCCAGTGTAACTTCAGCCGTTCAGACAGGAGATAAAACAATTTGGCAACATTCTCTGTTTCGCTGAAAAGCCGCAACTTGATTTCGATGATATCGAATGCCGAGGCCAACGTGGTCTTGTCAACCAGTTCCTGTGCCAGCCCAGCCGGCAGGCGTGCTTTGACAAAACGTCGCTTGGCGGCCAGATAGTTTTTACGCGATTGGCCAACGATGGCGCTGGAAATAACCTTGCCGAGAACCCTGGTATCGATTTTATAGCGTTCGATAACGTGACTGACATTGAAGTCAGAGGGCTGATGGCGCAACAGCCAGCTAATCGACCTTTCCAACAGGCCGCTGACTGCCTGAAAAGCATGGTATCGATCCTGTTCGTGGACGACGTTGTCCAGTCTCTCCAGCGATCTCCAGGTGTCATAGAGATCAAATACTTCCACGCAAACCACATAGGCCTTGGCGATATCCTCGATCGTAGAACCCGTTTCTTCGCGAATACGCGAACCAAAACCAATGCCAATGTTATTCGCGATCTGGTTACTCAAAATGGTGGCAATTATCTCCTTACGCAACGGATGTTGCAGGATTTCATCCGCGTAGCGCTCACGAATCAGCCGCGGAAAGTAGCCGAGCAGCAGCGGGTCGTAACATTCTTCGGTAAGCGATGATGACTCGAGCAATGCGTTCTTGTAGGTCAACTTGCTATAAGAGAGCAATATCGACAGCTCGGGACGGGTCAGGCCCTGGTTCCTGGCGACACGATCGGTAATAATTTTGTCGCTGGGCAGGTATTCCAGCCTGCGATTCAGGATTCCTTCCGATTCCAGATGACGCATGAAGCGCGCGTGCTGGTACATATTGAGCGCGGCATGTTGTTCGATACTGTCAATAATCTGTGTCTGGCGATAGTTGTTGAACAGGCATTTTTGAGCGACTTCATCGGTCATATCAATTAGCAGTTGATTGCGCTCCTTGTGATTCAAGCGCCCGACCTTGACCAGCTGCGAGAGCAGGATTTTGATGTTGACCTCGTTATCGGAACAATCGACACCCGCCGAGTTATCGATCGAGTCGGTATAGATCAGGCCGCCAGCGAGCGCGTATTCGACCCGCCCGCGCTGGGTAACCCCGAGATTACCGCCTTCGCCAACCGCTTTTGCACGCAGTTGTCTGCCATTGATTCGAATCGCATCGTTACTCTTATCCGAAACATCGACGTCGGTTTCACTAGTCGCTTTGATATAGGTTCCGATGCCGCCATTCCACAGCAGGTCAACCTGGGCCTTTAGAATATAAACGATCAATTCATTGGGGGTCAGATGATCTTCCTTGCAATCGATCAACTGCTTGATTTCTGGTGTCAGATCTATGCGTTTCGCCTTGCGTGGGAAAATACCGCCACCCTGGCTAATCAATTTCTTGTTGTAGTCAGCCCAGCTTGAGCGACTCAGGCCGAACATACGTTGACGTTCCTGAAAACTCTTTTTGATATCTGGATTGGGGTCGATAAAAATATGCATATGGTTAAATGCGGCAACCAGTTGAATGCAGGGTGACAGCAACATACCGTTACCAAATACGTCACCCGACATATCACCAATGCCAACCACGCTAAAGGGCACTTTCTGGATATTTTTGCCGAGCCCGCGAAAATGTCGCTTCACCGATTCCCAGGCGCCGCGCGCTGTGATCCCCATCTTTTTGTGGTCGTAGCCCTGCGATCCGCCCGAGGCGAATGCGTCGTCCAGCCAGAAGCCATGCTGCTCTGCGATCCCATTGGCAACATCCGAAAACGCGGCCGTACCCTTGTCAGCGGCCACTACCAGGTAAGGGTCGGCCGTGTCGTGTATGCGCGTATGCTGCGGCTGTTCAATCTCGGTGCCGACACGATTGTCGGTGATTTCCAGTAACGCGTTAATATACAGCGAGTAGCAGGCTTGAACTTCAGCGTAGACTTCGCCCGGTGGTACATGCGCAATTTGCTTGGTAATAAACCCACCCTTGGACCCGGCAGGGACGATGACGGCATTCTTCACCATCTGTGCTTTCATTAAACCAAGTACTTCGGTGCGATAATCCTCGCGTCGGTCCGACCAGCGGATGCCGCCACGCGCGACCATGCCCCCGCGTAGGTGTATCCCTTCAAAACGTGATGCATAAACGTAAATTTCGAAACGAGGGCTTGGTTTTGGCAATTGTTCGATGCGTAGCGAATCCATCTTGAAACTGATGTGGCCAGTGTCGCCTCTATTCTGCTGGAAGTAATTGGTACGCACGGTTGCATCAACCAGGTTTAGCATCCGCTTGTAAATCAGGTCGTGATCCAGCGACTCGATCTCATGTAATTTTTTGTCAATTTGAGCGAACAGTTTACGGTAGGAATCAGTGCTACTTTGTTGCGGGTCGAACTTGTCCAGGAATGCTTTTACCAGTAGCAAGGTAATGTCGGGGTAACTGTTAAGCGTTTCGATTATATATTCCCGGCTGTGCGGAAAACGTATTTGTTGCAGGTAAGCGGTATAAGCGCGCAGAATCTGAATGTCATCTGCCTGTATGCAGGCGCTGAACAACAGGTGGTTAAAATCATCATTCTCGCTGCGCTGGCGCCATATGCTTTCAAACAGTTCGCTGAAATAGCCTGGCACTCTCGCCGGATCGACATCGCAGATATCGTCGCCACGCTCCAGCGTGAAATGGTTGATCCAGTAGTTGCGATTACCCAGCCTGATGCGATAAGGACGGCCAATCAGGATCTGTAGCCCCATAGATTCGAACATCGGCATCGACTGCGACAGAGGAATCGTGTCTTTGAGGGTAAACAGTTTGATCGAGTAGTTTTTCGGATCCCGGGAAATTTTTACCAGTCGCGCCTGGGCTCGATTCTTCAGACCTATCGTCGTCAGGACCTCGAGGTCCGGAATTGCATCCTCTACCGAAAAATCCTCCTGATAATTTTCAGAAAATGTAACCTCGCTAACCTTCATCTTCTTCAGTTCGGGATTTGCATCGATATTTTTGAACAGCTGCCTATACCATTTATTCATGCCCTTAGTCCTTGAGATTTATGTTTGCGGTTATTGTAAACCTTTTATCGAAACTGGTTTGACTCTATATTAGGATCCCGGCAGAGAGAAATACAATTTACTTCTAAGGTGAAGCCATGCATCTGAATCAACCCGTCATTCCACTCGTTTCGAGCGACAAACTGCGCCAGAAGATCCGCGATTACAATCTTGCAGATGAGTCCAGAGTGGTCCGTGAGCTGATTGCCGACGCCGCAATCACAGATCAACAGCGTGAAGCAATCGGTAGTATGGCGGCAGGGCTGGTAAGTAAAGTTCGCGCCAGCAGCAATCCGAGCATGATGGAAAACTTTCTTGCCGAGTATGGCCTAACTACCAAAGAAGGGGTGGCCTTGATGTGCCTGGCAGAAGCCTTACTGCGCGTGCCGGATGCGCAAACAATCGATGAATTAATCGAGGACAAGATATCCCCGGGTAACTGGGGTGAACACCTGGGTCATTCCGGTTCACCGCTGATCAATGCCTCAACCTGGGCGCTGCTGCTAACTGGCAAAATTGTAGCGCCTGAAGATGAACGCGGTTTACGTTCAACCTTGCATGGTCTGGTCAAACGTCTCGGTGAACCGCTAGTGCGCAATGCCGTGGGGCAGGCAATGCGTGAACTCGGGAGACATTTTGTCCTCGGCACCAACATCAAGAAGGCCAGCAAGCGTGCCAGGGAGCTGGAAAAGCAGGGCTACAGTTATTCATACGATATGCTTGGCGAAGCCGCACGCACCGAGGCGGATGCGCGGCGATACCATCTTTCCTATTCAGATGCGATCAATACTCTGGCGAAACACTGCCGCCATCAGCACAGCCGTGATAATCCCGGGATATCGGTAAAACTTTCGGCGCTGCATGCGCGCTACGAAATAGGGCAGCGGCAACGAGTGATCGATGAGCTGGTGCCGCGAGTGGAATCGCTGGCAATGCTGGCCTGTTCCGCGAACATGGGATTTAACATCGATGCGGAAGAGGCGGATCGCCTCGATATTTCGCTCGATGTAATTGAATTGCTGCTCTCCAATCCAGCCTTGCGCGGCTGGGACGGTTTCGGTGTCGTGGTGCAGGCGTTTGGCAAACGAGCAGCTCCGGTACTCGACTGGCTTTATGCCCTGGCACAGCGACTCGACCGGAAAATCATGGTTCGCCTGGTCAAGGGTGCCTACTGGGATACTGAAATCAAACGCGCCCAGGTGCTCGGTCTTGCCGATTACCCGGTGTTTACACGCAAGGTCAACACCGATGTTTCCTATCTCGCCTGTGCCAGCAAACTCCTGTCTATGACCGATCGGATATACCCGCAGTTTGCAACCCACAATGCCCACTCGGTGGCCGCTGTGTTAAATCTTGCCGGTGATCAGGATAACTTCGAGTTTCAACGCCTGCATGGCATGGGAGAGGCGCTACACGATCATGTACATCGCCACCATAAAGCACGCTGTCGCATCTATGCTCCGGTCGGCGAACACCAGGATCTACTCGCCTACCTGGTCAGGCGCTTGCTCGAAAATGGCGCCAATAGCTCCTTTGTAAACCAGATCGTCGATACCAGCATTACGCCGGAATCGATCGCGAGTGACCCGATTAGCGCGACTGAAGAACTGGAGTGTTTGTCAAACCCCCATATCCCTTTACCGGTGGATCTCTATGGCACCGCTCGGCGTAATTCGATGGGTTGGGATATCACCGACCTGAGTACACTGCAGGAACTGGATCTGGCGCGTGAAGCGTTTATTTCAGCAATCTGGCAGGCACGACCATTAACTGCTGCCGGCGAAGGCTTGACTACCCGGCGTGAGATTATCAATCCGGCCGATCCCGAAGATATCGTCGGCGAAGTTATCGATGCCGATATCGACACCGTGATGGCCTCAATACAGTCCGCAATCAACGGTTTCGCGAACTGGTCCGAGACGACAGTCAAAAGCCGTGCTGAATGCCTGCGGCGTTGTGCCGACCTGTACGAACAAAACGCCGCAGAATTGTTTGCCTTGCTGGCCCGAGAAGCCGGGAAATCCTGGCTGGACGCGGTCGGAGAAGTACGCGAAGCGGTTGATTTTGCGCGCTACTATGCTGCACAGGCGGAGTCATTGGCTGAGGATTGCGAGGCGCGTGGCGTCATCGTCTGTATTTCACCGTGGAATTTCCCATTGGCTATTTTCAGTGGCCAGATTTTTGCTGCGCTTGTCGCTGGCAACTGTGTCATCGCCAAGCCGGCTGAGCAAACCAGCCTGATCGCAGCCTTTGCCTGTAAACTGATGCACCAGGCCGGCATTCCACCAGAAAGCCTGCAACTTTTACCCGGCAGCGGGACGGTGGTCGGTGCCGCGTTAAGCGCTGATCCTCGTGTTGCCGGTATCTGCTTTACCGGTTCTACCGCTACCGCGATGCATATCAATCGAAACATGGCCCGTTATTTACCGGTACAGGCGCCATTGATCGCGGAGACCGGCGGCTTGAACGCGATGATTGTCGATTCCACCGCGTTGCCCGAGCAAGTCGTTCGCGATGTACTTGCTTCGGCTTTTCAAAGTGCCGGCCAACGTTGCTCGGCCTTGCGCATGTTATATCTCCAGGAAGATGTGGCGGATAAAATTCTGCAGATGCTGTTCGGCGCGATGGATGAGCTCAAGGTGGCTAACCCCTGGTATCTCGCTACCGATGTCGGACCGGTCATCGATCAACTCGCCCGGCAAAAAATCAATACGCACTGTCAGCTAATGGCGGACCAGGGACGTGTGCTGAAATCTCTTGAGGTACCAACGCAAGGTCTGTTCGTCGCTCCGACCGTGATCGAGCTCGATGGCATCGAACAACTGGAGGAAGAGATTTTCGGGCCGGTACTACATGTGGCGCGTTTTGCCGCCACCGAAATTGATGCGGTAGTCGATTCAATAAACGCACAGGGTTATGGGTTGACCTTTGGTATTCACACCCGTGTCGATTCCCGTGTCGAGCAGATGGTCAGGCGCATCAAGGCGGGCAACGTGTATGTAAATCGAAACCAGATTGGAGCGGTGGTCGGCACCCAACCGTTTGGCGGCGAAGGTTTGTCGGGTACTGGTCCCAAGGCCGGCGGGCCCTGGTATTTGCGTCGCTTCTGTACTAGTCCGTTATTGCAAGACAACAGCGAGAGTGGCCCATCGGTAACCACGGCAACATTACAGAACCTGGTTACAAAGATTACTGATTCCGCGGTAAGTCGTGAACAGATCGACCCGGGGAAATTGTTTGAACTAGCACACGACGCTGGCCTGAATCACATTTTCAAAACTGTCACCGGAGTCGAAAACATGCCGGGGCCGACCGGTGAAACCAACCAGTTGTCGGCGCATCCACGTGGCCTGGTTTTGTGCCTCGGTCCGGGTCGCGACAATGCATTTATACAGGCGGTCTCGGCGTTGGCACAACAGAATTCCGTGATAATCGTGGCCAGTCAGGCCGACGAACTGTGCGAACTGTTACAGCAGGCCGGTCTGCCAGTCACGGGCAGTGACGGTCATGTCGAGGCCGATTCATTACGCGAAATCACAGCCATCGATGCGGTGATGTCACAAGCGCACCACGAACAGTTAACCGCCTACCGAATTGGTTTGTCCGAGCGTGAAGGGAAATTGATTCCGCTAATTTGTGAAATTGACGCGTTTGATCGACTGATAGTGGAGCGTCATCTATGTATCGATACTACCGCCGCAGGTGGCAACGCCAGTTTGATTGCCGCCGGGAGCTAGGGAGCCTCTGATCAAATCATAAACCAACATCTTGTGTCCAAAATAATCAATCTCTGCGTTGTGAAACTTAGCAATAGCTGGGCTAAAGCTGGCCCCATGAGCGTAGCGATTGCTTTGGGTCTTGCTTGCGTTCCACGCCTTGATCTTGATTATTTTGAATCACAAGCTGATTCGTCCAGACTTAATCAGAGGCTCCCTAGCCGATAACCCGGTAGAACTCTGCTTGATCGCATTCCGGGCAGCGTGGAAGCTGACCGGTTTTGGACAATTCCAGGCTATGCTCGCAATTGCTACAACTGAAACTGCCGGCATTGCAGACTTCTCCACTACGGTATGCACTCGCCTGGTGATCTTCGTTTTCAAAAGCTCGGAAATCGAGCCAGGCTTTGTCGGCTGAACGCGCAATCATATCGATAAAGCGATCTTCTATCAGGGTGAGGTCGAAATTTAGCCAGTCCTTTAATTCCTTACCCTGTTGATTCAGGGCCTTGTTGGCTTTATGCATATCACGCTTCAAAGTCGCCCCGAGGCTCTCGGCTTCTTCCTGGGTCAGCGTAAACACTTCACGGGCGATATGCTGCGCATTGTGTACCATTTCGTCAACCGTCGGCGCGAGGGCTTCTTCGGCGTTGTGTATTGCCTCACTTACGTTTTCCACCATGTGATCGAAAGCGGCAACCAGCTTGTCTTTGTCGTTAATTTCCATGAATCCATTAATAGCGCATAATACAAGCCCGCACAAGTTAGCCTTCAGTTTCGATGACACAGATCAATCCAGCCGATGAATCGGGTAACATCCTTACCTGGTGGTCCCGCCTGGCGCCCCTTCCGGGAGGCCGAAAAATATTCAGTCTTGGACTTGGTTGGATGGCGCCTTATAGTAGTTCAATCGGCGCCCTGGTCGAGGAAATCAAGCCCGGATATGCCCGTGTCAGCCTGCAGGATCGACGCCGGGTGCGCAATCATCTGCATTCGGTCCATGCTATTGCACTGATCAATCTCGGTGAAATCGCCACTGGTCTCGCGGTGTTGTCGACAATTTCTGCTAACATGCGCGGCATCGTGCTCAGCATTAAAGCCGATTATCTTAAAAAAGCGCGCGGCAAGTTAACCGCAAAAGCTGAGTTTCAGCTGCCCGAGCCGTTGACCGACAACACGACCTGCGAAGTAGAGGCCCAACTGAAAGATCAAACTGGCGAAATCGTTACCCTGGTACGGGTCACCTGGCTGATTGGATATAAGACTGAATGAATCAGGAACTACCCGCCGCTGCGGCCGCGTTTTGTAAGAAACTGGGCATTCGCTATCCAGTGATCGGTGGTGCGATGTATCCGTGCAGCAACCCGGAACTCACCGCCGCCGTTTCCGCGGCTGGTGGTATAGGAATATTACAGCCAATCTCGCTGACTTACGTACATGGGCATGAATACCGGGCAGGTATTCGGTTGATGCGAAGCCTCACAGATAAGCCTGTCGGCATGAACGCTTTGATCGAAAAATCATCAAAAAAATACCAGCAGCGCATGTCCGAATGGATTGATATCGCGCTCGAGGAAGGCATTCGGTTTTTTGTTACCTCCCTCGGCAAACCCGACTGGGTAGCGGCACGGGTGCACGCCGCGGGCGGGCTTGTTTACCACGACGTTACCGAATTGAAATGGGCCAAAATCGGTCTGGATTGTGGTGCCGACGGGTTGATCTGTGTTAATGATCGCGCTGGCGGTCACGCGGGTCCGAATTCCATGCAGCAACTCTACACGGAATTGAGCGCTCTCGGGGCGCCACTGGTCTGTGCCGGTGGGGTTGGTAACGGCAAGGAGTTCTGGCAGGCACTCGATACCGGCTACACCGCCTGCCAACTGGGGACGCGTTTTATCGCCAGCAGTGAATGCCGGGCCAGTGCCGCTTACAAGCAGGCAGTAATCGATGCTCGGGAAACTGATATCGTGCTATCTGAACGGGTAACGGGAATTCCGGTTTCGGTAATCAATACCGATTTCATCAAACGCAGCGGTACTCGTATGGGTTCGTTGTCACGCTGGATGCTGGCGGGTAAAAAGACCAAGCACTGGATGCGAATATTCTATGGGCTTAAATCAATCTGGCAGTTAAAACACTCGTCGCTGGATGAAAAGGGTGAGAAAGATTACTGGCAGGCGGGTAAGAGTGTCGCTGGCATTGACAGCATTGAATCCTGTGCAACCATCATGCAAGATCTGCTTGCCAATAAAGGTTAAAACCAATGCAAGATACTTTGATTTACGTCCATGACCCCATGTGCAGCTGGTGCTGGGGCTTCGAACCCACCCGTCAGAAAATATTCGAGGCAGTGGCCGGGCGCATGCAGATTCGGCGCATGCTCGGAGGTCTCGCTCCCGACTCGGAGGTACCGATGCCCGCAGCAATGCGCTCTATGTTGCAACAAACCTGGCAGCGGATCGAGCAAATGATACCTGGCACTGAGTTTAATTTCGAATTCTGGCAAAAATGTTCGCCGCGACGTTCAACTTATCCGGCGAATCGAGCCGTGATTGCGGCGCGGGAGCAGGGCGATGAGTTTGACTCGCGGATGACTGCCCGGATTCAACGGGCTTACTATCTGGAAGCAAAAAACCCATCTGACGAAAGCACCCTGATTGAACTGGCAACAGATATCGGTCTCGATGCCGATCTTTTCGCCACCAGCCTGATTGCCGAATCCACTCAACATAAGTTGATCACAGAAATTCAGGCAACGCGGGAGATGGGAATCGACAGTTTTCCGAGCCTGGCCGTACAAAAAGCTGGTCGGCTATATCATATTGCTTTGAGCTACACCGACCCGCAAGCGATGCTGGGACAGATCGATTCGATTTAGAGAATCGCGTCCTTGATTTCTTCGACCTCGATGACACCGCCCGTCATGTTAATTTCCTCTGGGCTGGCCTGCATACCCAGACGATCGAAGGCCGAAACCTCGGCGTGATCAATGTTGGCCAGGGGATGGCTCGGATCGTCGAGCGTCTGCAGTAGCGCAACCTGGACGATATCGACGTAATCCGCCTTGCCGTTGTTGCCATTTCTCGCAATATTGAGATGCTCG